>Ga0307510_10011116_pt1 | contig 10701 bp, 7 predicted proteins | sample 12_EM_MG_FD_207224 | JGI IMG/M metagenome (GOLD analysis project Ga0307510, IMG submission 207224) | Populus trichocarpa ectomycorrhiza microbial communities from riparian zone in the Pacific Northwest, United States - 12_EM | ecosystem: Host-associated > Plants > Roots > Unclassified | place... | reverse complement strand
GGGCATGGAGTTAGGTTGGGGTGGCAAAAACGCCGTGAGAAGCAGATGGTGCAGGAAGGTTGTTATTTTGAATGGCAGAATTTAATTGCAGAGGCTTCAAGAAGAGGCTATACTGGTGAGGAAGAGCTGCAGTGGGATTCCTACAATATCTTAAGGCAACAGCTTGAGGTTGAATGGGTGGAGAGCGTTCAACAAAGGAAAACATTGCCTAGGCCAAAAGGTAGCAAAAGAGCACCAAAATCCCTTGAACAAAGAAGAAAAATATCAGAAGCCATAGCTGCGAAATGGGCTGATCCTGTGAGTTCTTTCTGGTATTTTTGATGCTATATGTTTCCTCCAATGAATATTGATTCTGAATTCTGATACTGGACCATAAGATTAGTGGTAAATGAAGGGGTGGAAAAAAAAAAGAAAAAAGAAAAAAAAAGAGAGGCATGAAACAAAAATCAATTTTGGAATAAGAATTTATGATGTTGCTTGGCCAAGACATATGACATGTTGTATGACTTAACTGTCTAGTCCTAAAGTATTCCTTCATCAGAAATATTTGGTATGGAGCTGATATACCTGTGAAAAAATTAGTTGATCTGGACATATGCATATTCTGATATTTCTTGTCTAAATACTCTTCCATTATTTGCCATCTGCCTTTCTAGTATTACTCATTCAGCCAACTCCATGTTCTTTTGGTGATTGCATACTCATCACTCATGAGTTAAGTTTAATTATGACTCCTGATGATATAAATTTCAACTAATTCTACTCTGCAGCTGTGAACTCACACATATTTTATCCCCTATTACAATCAATCAACTTTCTTTTTTCCCACTAGGAATACCGCGAGAGAGTTTACTCTGGCCTTAGTAAATATCATGGCACGCTAGCTGGAGCTGCAAGAAAGCCAAGGCGGATGCCAAGTGGTAGTTCACAGTCTGCTAGACGGGACTCCTCAAAGAGAAGAACCAGTGATACAGAAAAGGGGTATACTAGAAGCCCAATCCAGCAGTTGAGGCGAAGAAGTAGGACACCATCATATAAGGATCCTTTGGCAAGTTCGAAGTTGGAGATGATAAAGAACATCAGAGCACAAAGAATTGCCACAGAAACCAAGAAAAATGAAGCCATTGAACGAGCAAGGTTAGTTTGCTAATGGTTGACTTTGCAAACCTAGTACATGACTTGCTATATGAGCACTAACTAAAGTTGAATTTAATAACCTGCACTATGAATGCATTACACATCTCAATCCATCATTTTCAGCACTTGTGTTTGGTACTATTCCACCTAACTAATTAAGTTCATTTGTTCTCGGTCCCTACCGGGAATTGTTACTGAAAAGGAAAGTGGTAGCAGTAATGAAGCTAGATGAATCCATCTTGTTCTGAGTTTCACAACTCTTTCTTTTGGTTGCAATTTGAACTTTCCACCAACATATTAGACTGCTCGCCTTGTAGAGAAACTATAATCATCTTATGTGATATCCTACAGGTCTTTAATTGTGGAAGCTGAGAAGGCTGCTAACGCTCTTGAAGCTGCTGCAATGAAGAGCCCCATTGCCCGAGCCTCCCTAACTGAAGCCAGAAAGCTTATTTCTGAAGCAATTCAATCAATTGAATCCCTGGATCAAGGGAATGGTGTATCCAGTGATAGCATATCTAATGTGAATGACAGATACCCATCTCTTGCACTAACTGAACTGGTTACTGAGGATGAGAAGGAAATAAATGCAGGCAATGGAAGCATGGATCAAGTAGAGTTGAGACAAGTAAATGGGACCATGATCATGGAAACAAGTAAAGATGAAGACCTCAATTTCAGTAATTTAGCCTTCCATGATTTACTGAATGGTCAGGGGGAACTTCTCCCTTTAAGCTCCAGTGCATATAGTTTGCCTTCCTCAACCATAGACCATTCGAGTTCAGGAAAGCAACCTGACCAAGCGGAACCAAACGGGAGTCTCACGTCTGAAAAGATTAATCTACCAAATGGATCTAGAGTTCAGTATGTGGAAGAGGAGACACCTTCCAAATCAGTCGCTACTAAGAAATGGGTTCATGGAAGGCTTGTTGAAGGGACGGAAGGAGGTTGAGACAGTCCATAGAATTTCTCAAATATGATACATTTATGTCCCTTCTCATCTTCCCCTATTCTTCAGCTCCTTAATCGTCGGGAGAGGTCAACAATCCTGCTCAACACAAATTGGCTTCCGCAGTTTAACCGAGGGTCATGCGTTAATGATTCTATCATCCATCATATTTTGTTTATAGCTAGCATGTACTATTTAGAGATGCAAACGATTTTTGATTCACACTGCGCACTTGAAACATTCTTGGTCTCTCTGTAACTGTTCCATGTGAGATTCAAGGTTAGATCTTGTACTAATATTAATATATATGCAGAGGCGGACCAAATTGTATCCAATTGTTCTTATGCCTCTCAGCTATAATGCGCCTGCCATATGTTTATTTCTCTTGAATTATCTGAGCTAATAAAGTTAGAAAGAAGCTGAAAATATGAACCACGAACGCGTATCATGAACTTCAAATGTGATTCCTTACAAGCTCCAACAATGTTAACTTCACATGTACATGCGACAATAAGGGAGAGATCGACGGAAGGCGTGGGAACAAAGGTAGCTAGCCTAGCGTTTAGGACTGTTGGTAGGAGAGTAAGTTTTATCAGAGCGGCTGAGTTGGGAGTTCACAATTTTCTCCACCTTTTCCCTTCCTCCTCCCCTTTAGCTATCTCCTCCGCTTCTTCCCTCTGTAAAATCAATCAAGATTTGTTTAGATTAGCTGTTTCTTGGTTAGGTAAAAAACAAGAGATATGAATATATAGCCCAAGTAAATCATTGATGCTTACATTGATGGTTTCAATGACAGCAGCTCCGTTGGGTGCCTTTGCTGTCATTAGCCTCAGACTCCTTATCATGAGCAGCTCATCATGCTCCTCGCTGCAAACTCCAAAACCAATCTTTTGAGTCACCGGCCACCAACCGGTCATTTCAAATGTGATCTTGGATTCCTAATACAGAGGGTCCTTGTTGTTAAACATCAAAATTTAGATCCAAGGCGTAATTATATAGAAAAATGATAAAAGAGAGGGCTCGTGCTCGTGCTGTATCTGGAATTGTTACCAGATGTCCCCTGTAAGACATGCTGTTTTGGCATGTGTCTTTCTTCCTTTCCTTATGTGACGTTTATTACATTAATACAACCTTAAAATAATTTCTGTTTGAACACTCTCTATCAACTGAGTACACTAAAAAAGGGTGGCCTTTCAATCCAGGATTATTTTCACAAAGCCAAAGGATTTGCTGACATCCTTTCAGCTATTGCTCAACCTCTAGTAGAGTAAGAACTCATCTCTTATATTCTGGCTGGTTTGCCAACTTAGTATGATCCTCTTATCACATCTGCCAACACTTGTTTTGATCCAATGCAGCTTGATGAACTCTTTGGCCATCTTCTTACTCATGAACTACGTGTGGAACGAAGTTGCCACCTCCATCGATTTCTCTGCAAATCTAGCTGCTCTCTCTTATAAAAACAATGGTCGCGGTAAATTTTCTTCCGGTCCTCCCTCTCGTGGTATCAATAATCGAGGGCGTGAACGTATTCATAAGAGTTTTTAAGCCCGTTAAAAATAGATTTATCACTTACATTTATTTACATTCATATCTTTGCTGTGTACTGTAAGACAGAAGCCATCTATAAATGTTTCCTGTTGCTCCCAGAATAATTATGGGAAGCTAAAACTTAGAAACATATTTTTTTACCTTTAATTACAATATATATATATATATATATATATATATATATATATATATTATATTATATTATTGGAGGATAATCCAAATGGGTCTTTGCTGACTGAACGAGGTAATTATATCGTTACCATATCTTGAAGAAGATGAAGTTGAGCTGCTAGATGATGACATTCTTAGAGGTAATTACACGATGACTGGATTTTGAACCACTATGTGAGGGATTTGTGGTAGAGGAAATTAGGCGGAGAGCAAATTAGCCATATAGTCGTTCAGAGTTCTTTCTTCACCACTTTCACGAAAAAAAAAAAAAAGTTTAGACTGTTTAAGTTGTACTGTTGACATTAGGATTTACAATAATAAAAAGAGATAAAATCACATCACATCTTATAAAAAAAATAAAAATATTTTCATTTATTTTCATTTTTTCTGTTTTTTTTAATCTATCCCTCCTATATTATGAATATTAACTTAATTTCTTGAATAAAATATGTATATGTTTTTCATTTATTTTAAAAAGTCTTTTTAAGTTAGTTTTTTTTTTCAATCTTATTTGTTGTTTTTTCAAAAAAAAATTAAAATTTGAAAAAAAAATATCTAAAGTTCATGTGTCATGATTTAATTTCAAAGATTGTTAAGTTATAATTCCATGGAGATATAGAGACAAACTATATCATTGTTTTGTGCATCACAATTTGGATCAATATTTTTTAAAAAGTTAAAAAAAATCTATATGTTGCAAATATTTTTTTAGTAGAAAATAATTTAAATTGTGAGAGAGACCTGATATAATCTAATTAACTTGATAGGTTCGAAGATAACTCAGATGACGAGTAAAAATATAATTTGATTAAAAAAATTCAAGATGATATTTTTTTTAAAAAAAATATTTAGACGATAATATATTAGATTAAACCGGGTTAACTTAGATTAACCTGTTAAATTTATGACTTAAGTCATGAAACCATAATAACTCAATTTAAAGTAAATCGAAATAAATTATGAAACTCAATTTTCCAATCAACTCAATGTTCAAGAATAAAATTGAAAAAACAATTCTTTAAAATAAAAGGGACAAAAAAATGACTCAAGTAAACCTGAGTTAACCCGTCAAACCTACATCTCATATCATGAGATCAGAATAACCTCATAGAAAGTAAATGAAAATAAACTATAAAACTTAATTCTCAATTAACCAATGTTGAAGAATGAGAATGAAAAAAAAAATTACAAAAAAAAACAAAAAAATGATCAAAGTTAACACAGGTTAACCAATTAAACTCATAATTCAAGTTATTAGACTAGAATAACCTCATAAAAAATAAAAATAAAAAATAGCTATGTTAACCCGAGTTAATATGTCAAATCTATGACTTGGGTTATGAGACTGAGATAACCTTAGAGAAAAAAATTCAAAACAAATTATAAAACTTAAATTTCAATCAATCTATTGTTGAAGGATAAAATTAAAAAAATTAATCTAAAAAATTACACCTGAAACAACTAGAGTCGAAATGCTTTAGATGTTTCACCGCTTGTTTTATTATGCTAATTAAAGAGTGGATTTATTTATTTATTAAAGCTTTTCAATATTTAACTCATAACATTGATTCCATTTGACCCAACTTAATTATGTATGATTTTTATAAGATCTTGGTACTTGATAATTGTAAATGTTTAATCTATTGATAGAATATTAACATTTTATTTTTCTTCAAGTGATCCTGAGTATCTTTAAATAATTTGACTCCATGTTTACTCTATATCATCTATTTATTCATATAATAATAATAATAATAATATATGTATTGATCTAATAACATTATATATGGTAAATATTTACTTGATTAAGTAATTAAGTGCTGTATACAAGATGACATAATGAATTTATTAAAAATAATTGGGCCGGGCCGGTGGAGCTAAGAGAGTGAGAGAGGCGGGTGTGAAGTCATTATCCGCCACCGACGACTGATGGACATTCGCTTTACTTCCTCTTTAATTTTCCTTACCCCCTTACGCTTTCTCTACCCTCCGCCAGGACCACCACCTTAATCTTTCATCCGATCTCACCTTACTCTCACTCGAGATGACACGTACATAACTCATTCACATTCATCTCAAACCCACTAAACGACACTGCCCCACCGACTATCCCAAAAAGCAAAGCAAGCACCCAATGGAGAGAGATTCGTCAGACGAAGAGGACGATCGCGAGCACCTGATTGAACAAAACGATAGAAAACACCACCAGAACGGCGTCCCCCCCACCTCATCCCCAACACGCCGACGATCCACAACATTCGATGTCGAATCTCGGATACGACACCGTTTCAACTTCAACAAGAGGTACTCTCTGTTTGCTGCTGCTATAATATTCCTCCCTCTCTTCATCTTATTCCTTTCTTTCTCCACCGACATTCGGAATTTATTTTCGACCCATCTCAAGGTCGGGGATTCCCTTTCTATCCGAATGCGCGAATCCGAATTACGCGCTCTTTATCTGTTGAAAAAGCAGCAGCTCTCTCTCTTCTCTCTCTGGAATTCCACTGGCAATTCCACATTGTTAGAAAAGGATCTCAATTCCGTTTCCTTTGAAGATTTGAAATCTGCATTGCTAAAACAAATTTCTTTAAATAAAGAAATCCAACAGGTTTTACTAGCCCCTCATGAGTCAGGGAATGTGTCGTCATCGTCATCAGATTTAGATTTTAGCAATGCCGGTGGTTTCGTCCAGAGATGTGAAAAAGTGGATCAGAGATTCGCTGACAGAAAAACAATAGAATGGAAACCGAAACCCAATAAATTTTTATTCGCGCTTTGTTTATCTGGGCAGATGAGTAACCATTTGATTTGTTTAGAGAAACACATGTTTTTCGCTGCATTGTTGAATCGGGTCTTGGTTATCCCGAGCTCCAGGTTTGATTATCAGTATAATAGGGTTTTAGATATTGAGCATGTAAACGATTGTTTGGGGAGGAAGGTTGTTGTTACCTTCGAGGAGTTTGTGGAGATCATGAAGAATAAACCCCATATTGATAGGTTCTTTTGTTATTTTTCTGATCCTACTCCATGTTATGTTGATGAAGAACATGTCAAGAAGCTGAAGGGGTTGGGGGTTTCTATGGGGAAACTTGAGTCCCCATGGAAGGAGGATATTAAGAAGCCAAGCAAGCTTACTGTTAAGGATGTTGAGGGGAAGTTTGTGAGTGATGATAATGTTATTGCTGTGGGAGATGTGTTTTTTGCTGATGTGGAGGAAGAGTGGATTATGCAGCCAGGTGGTCCTATTGCTCATAAATGCAAGACTTTGATTGAACCAACTAGGATAATTATGCTTACTGCGCAGAGGTTTATTCAAACTTTCTTGGGGAGTAACTTCATTGCTCTCCATTTTCGGCGTCATGGATTTTTGAAGTTCTGGTATGTGTTGCTTTTTTCATGCCTGTTCCTTTATGTTTATTGCAGTTGGTGCTTTTTGCCTCTTTGTTTTAGCATGTGTGAACTGTTTTACTCTGTATAGTGTCATAGAGAAGGAGGGGATGGGGGAAAGGAACTCTTACATCTATCTAGTGTCTAATGCCCACTTAATAACTTGTTGTGGTGGTCACAGTCAAAATCTTTAAGCATTTTGCTTTTAAGCATCTGTAAAATTAGATGTTCAATCAGGAGATTCCTTGTAATTTTGAGCCATGAATCTGAAACTGAAGAAAAATAGGTATGAAGCTTTTAAAATGATGATTTGGTTGCAAGTACAGTGCATATGTTGTGTGTTTTTATGCATGTGTACAGGTGGCTTTATGCATCAACTTAGTTTTTTTTAATCAATTTATTACTCTATACATATATTTATAGACATATGGTGGAACTGCTTGAATACAGATTGATTTGTTTATATAAGATCTCATAGACAGTCTTCGAGCATAACACTTAAAATGCAACTGTTCACTTGTTTTAGAGCAACATCTATTTCTTGCTCCAATCAGCATGCATGATCGGATTGGGTTCTAAACATTATGAATGTTTATTTATTAGAATTTCTTTTATTAGAATTTCTTTTACCTTATCGAGAAGATTTAGACATCATGATGCCTCTAAGAACCCTTGTATTTTTGCCAGCAATGCCAAGAAGCCAAGTTGCTTTTATCCTGTTCCCCAAGCGGCAGATTGCATTGCTCGGGTGGTTGAAAGGGCCAATGCACCTGTGGTATATCTCTCCACAGATGCGGCAGAAAGTGAAACTGGTTTGCTGCAGTCACTAGTTGTGGTGAATGGAAGGACTGTTCCACTTGTTACACGTCCTTCTCGTAATGCAGCTGAAAAGTGGGATGCTTTGTTATACAGACATGGCCTCCAGGAAGATGCTCAGGTAAGACTAACTTTCTTTTCTTCCTGTGCATTTGTTTTAGCATGGGTTAAAGGAGATTTACATCCTGAATTTCATCCATTGCCTGTTTATTTTTACTGATTGTTCCCAAGAGTTTTCTGGGTGTGATAACAATTGAAAATGCATGTCAATTGATCCCTTTACATTCCTTTCTCTGTTTGATTTTTGGATTCCTTAGAAGGTGATGTTACACTTAATAAATGATCCGATTGGATCAGTTTTGACAAGGATGGTATTTGATCACAGGCTTCTCCTCCAAGCTTTTGGAGGATACATTAGTAGGCTTGCTTGGACTTTTGAATTTAAATAGCCTATTGATCATGAATAAAAACTCCACAATGGTGCAAGATTCTATCCTTTTTAGGATATTCTACAAATAGATGCGAAAAAAAAGAAAAGAAACCAGAGCCTACCTGGTTTGAGCTAAATTTGTTTGCAGATTACAAGTTAAACTATCCCTTTTGACTAGCTGTTTGTTTTGCTAAAGTGATCACTGTACTAGCACTGCTTCCATATTGTGAATGTATAAAATCTATCATAATTGGTTTTCTGGAATGCTCTAGTTTTATCAGATTTATCTTCAAAAAGACTTGTGAATCCTTTAGTGAAAGATGGATTTTAATGCAGTTCTTGTTGTGGATCAAGTAAATAAGTTTCAACTTTATTCCGCGCGGTGTGCAGAAGAAGTGCATTTAAATTCTTTTCCACTGGCATATAATTATTCATCGTGCATATGAATGACTCGTATTTGATTTTGTTAGAGATTAGAGAGAGGCCCACTTTGGCATCTTATTGAACAATAATGGTGATATTGTTCCTCCATTTGTCCCACTCTTGATTTTTCTCTTTCCTTTTTTTGTTCCCGCTTTATCCTTTTCTTCCTGGACATAATTGAAATGCACTCAGTTTGGTGCCTTTTTACTTTGGAAAATAAGTTCTCAAAGCATTTGATTTGCTCTGTTAATTTGGACAATGTGAAGACATTGTGTGAATTCAATAGTCCCTACGAATCTCACATATGATAACTACATGAGCGTATGCTGTATGTTACTTGCTGTCTGTTTTTTCCCCTCAAATTGAAAACTACATGAGCGTATGCTGTATGTTACTTGCTGTCTGTTTTTTCCCCTCAAATTGAAAACAATTTATCGGGTTTTCATTTGTAGGTGGAAGCTATGCTGGATAAGACAATCTGTGCTATGTCCAGTGTGTTCATTGGAGCCTCTGGATCCACTTTCACTGAGGACATCTTTAGGCTGCGGAAGGGTTGGGAATCAGCATCTTCATGCGATGAGTACCTCTGCCAAGGTGAATTACCTAATTACATTGCAGAAAATGAATGAAGAAGATACAGGAAACTGGTAGATGGTGCGCTGCCTCTTCAATACACATTAGTTCTTCGTGATAATCTGCCGGTGAGGCTGGTTTGTCATGGATACTCAATAAATCTGGAAATAACTCCTTGGTTGATGCCCAATTCAGTTAGTGGTGCCGAATTTCACCATAGCATGTATTTTAGTGTACCATAATAGGTGTTTGTATCTTGCACATAGCTTTTTCGTTTCATTGTGTCGGTCATGGCTGAGTATTATTTTTGTAATGCACATGGTATTAAAAACTAGTGACAGCAGCTGAAGAAATCTCGTTTCCATTTGTGTTGCTAGTGATGATGCTCCACAGTCTGTCTTCTCCTCTGCCAAGCTTATTCAGAAGCTTTCATTAAATCTGTAAGCTTTGTATTCAAAGATACAAAGAGGCTTTCTTTGTAGCTTCATGCTCAGCATCTTGGCGGCTTTCTCGAATTATCGATGGATGCCACTTAAATTTGCCTGAATTAGACGATCCAATAACCCCTTAACAATGTAATGAAAAACAATGTAACGATCCAATAACCCCTTAACAATGTAATGAAAAACAATGTAATGACAATTGCTTCTTCCTTCTCGTCCATTTCAAAAAAGGAAAAAAAGAGTGGTTGCATCCCTTGATCCTCTTGATTAGAGAGTTCAACATAATTTAAATTCTTACGTAGAATAATATTTTATTTAAAATTCCTAGGTTCAAAACTCACTAGGGAATATAAAAAAACCATTTATGAATCTTATTTAATAACTATATCATTGACCTACACATATTTATTGCCCAGATTGGCAAAAATATATAATTTGATGATATTATCACCTACCGATCTCTATGATTTATTCATTTGCAGTTCTCCATTTTTAATTTCTTAGTAGTATAGTATTTCCAAATTAAACTAAAATTTTCCATTAAAAGTAAAATATAATGTCGTTGTTTCTGAAAAAATAATAATTCCACATTAAGATTATTTTGGAATTTGGATAGAGCAAGAAAATTAGAGAAAAATAATATGACTCTCCATTAATCTTTCTTCTGAACTTGTAGCAACTTCCCCTCCTTTCATTGACCCTTGTCCTGAAGGGTAAATGATGGAAATCGCAATTCCATCACTGGCAAACTCCCAGGTGGTTCCTGAAGGTGTATGGTCGTCTAGTGAACGAGCATATTTACTAAACTTCTCTACCACCAC
>Ga0307510_10011114_pt1 | contig 10703 bp, 7 predicted proteins | sample 12_EM_MG_FD_207224 | JGI IMG/M metagenome (GOLD analysis project Ga0307510, IMG submission 207224) | Populus trichocarpa ectomycorrhiza microbial communities from riparian zone in the Pacific Northwest, United States - 12_EM | ecosystem: Host-associated > Plants > Roots > Unclassified | place... | reverse complement strand
CCCCAAGCCCTCTACTGTTAACCATACAACTACCCGGAGGTCAAAGTATGCCCGTAGGTGGTTCCCAGGTGTTATCCAGGTGGTGCCCCAGGAGGCGGTCACCCTCACACCTCTTATATATCCTGCGAACAGCTTCTGGTCGGTTGGACGGCCACAACTGATACGGTGTTGTGGGAGCGTTCCTATGGATCTCACTTTACTAGGAAGCACACAACTACACAGCCGTACAGTGCTGTTGCGCCGTACCAACACTGGGGCCGCAGGGGGGTGTTAGGAATATCCCCTGAAAGTTACAGGGTGTTCGGACCACTCCTGCTCCGTCAATAGTCCTTTTCGTACCATACGAAGCGGCTCTATGAACATCTAAGAGCCCCACTATAGTGGGATAACTTTCCCCTAAGTCCGCAGATGACTTTGTCGGTGAAGGTAGGGTAACACTTTGTTTGTATGCTACTCCATTTCTCTTAAATGTTTCGCCTTATAAACTTTCGTGTAACATACATAATAAATAACTCTGCCGCCATTGCAAGTTGAACACGTGACCTTCCACAGAAGTCACGTGCCCTATCTACTATGCTACCATGTCACCAAGTCACTTTGTAGGTACTTGTACCAACTCATGTCTACCAGTAGTATACTAAGTATACTGGCCTATCCTCAATATGGTTACCACTTGGTATGCCATACGGGCTTGAGTCTAGTCCACTGTAGCTACCTATCTGTAGGGTCGTTACACTTTGTCTTTCGTTGCTAGTTTTTGGATGGTTGGACCTCTTGGACCTCTTCCGGTGCTGATGCCTTCGTTTCGTATGGCTGGTTCCAGCCGGATTGCGTAGCATTGGACTTCTTGGGGTACCATCCCCGGGCCACTTTCTCGCTGTCGTGTACCCAGCAGTTGTCGTTGTAGCACCTTGTCCAGTGGAGTGCATCGTGTTCCTTTTGTTTTTGTGCTGCTCTTTCCCAGGCCGAAGGTGAGCGGTATGGCGGCCTTGTCGGCATCATCTCCGGCAAGCCTATCGTTGTCCTCCAATTCTCCTGAGGGGTGGGTGTCTTCTGTAGTCAAGGGGGTGCCCCATCCTCGTTCGGTGCTTGCGATACGGAGACGAGTATGTCTCCGTTGCCCTGTTCCTCGAGCTTTATCGAGGTTCGGCTTGTCGGGGTAGCGGGAGTGGAAGTTTCGCTTTGTGAGGTCTGCATTTTCAAAGTTGTTCGTAGGGTCCCAGGTTTTATCGTGTTCTGGTGAGTATCATGTCCACTTAGCTCTGTATTGGAGCTTGTTGTAATGTAGACGCGAGTCGACAATTTCTTCGAGTTCGTATTCTGGTTCTCCTTCTTTGAGGATAGGAGGAGGAGGTTCCGATGGTTGTGAAGGAAGCTTGTTGTCGTTAGAGATTTCGAGAAGAGAGATGTGGAATGTGTTATGTATTCACATCGAGGCTGGGAGATCCAGCTTATAAGCGCTGGTTCCTATTCTTGCCATGATTTTGAATGGTCCAATTTTCTTGTAATCAAGCTTCCTGCATGGTCTGGTGGTCCTGATATTCCTTGGTAGTAACCACACTATATCCCCTTGTTGCAAGTTGGGATCGGGTATTCGCTGTGCATCTAGTATTCTTTGTGTCGCTAGGCTTCGTTACGGGGCCCCGTTTCCGAGGAGCGGGGACAGAATAACATAGGTTATTCTGATTAACTGGTCGAAAGAATCATCCAAATCGGACAAGAACTGACTGAGATAGAGCTCTTTGAAGTTAGACAACTTCACAGAGCTCTATCTCACTCAGTTTTGGTCCGATTTGGACGATTCTTTTTTTAATATGCAGTTAATAACCTACTCTTGGCGCCCCGTTTGTCAGAAACGGGGCCCCGTAACGAACACTATGTGTCGCATTTGGGCCTCCGTCATTTGCGCTTGTAATGTGTCATCTAATTGACTCATATCTTCTGGTGACGTCGTTCTTCCCTGTATCAGGTGTCCGATGGCCTGATATTGGTGGTTTGTTCCGTAATTTGCAAAGAACCGTGTGTGCTTGGTGCTTTCTTGATATCCATGGTTGTAGGCAAATTCGGTCATTGGCAGGAGCTCCTTCCAATCGTCCTGTTGATAGTTGACGTATGCTCGGAGGTATTGTTCCAAAGTGGAATTTGTCCGTTCCCTTTGCGGATGAAAGGCAGTGCTAAGCCTCCTTTCTATTCCTAGCCTCTTTGTTGTTTCTTTCCATAGGTCTGACGTAAATATCGAGCCTCGATCCGTGATAATATCTCTCGGTAGTCCATGCAGTCGGAATATGTCCTTCAGGAAGGTTGCCAGGAATTGCTTTGCATCCATGTCCTTCGTGCATGGTATAAAGTGAGCCATTTTTGTAAGCCTATCGATAACGATTAGGACGGTGTCTGATCCTTCCGACAGTGGCAGGTCTGTGATGAAGACCGTTGATATTGACTTCCATGGTTGATCGGGGGCCTCGTTAGGCTTCATCAGCCCATAAGGTGCATGTCGTACGACTTTTGTTCGTTGACAAATATCGCAGCTCTTGACGTATTGCTTGCTTGTTTCTCGCATCTTCGACCAATAGTATTTTCTTTGGACGAGTTCGGTAGTTTTAGCCGTTCCTCCATGGCCGGCCAGAAGAATGTCGTGGTGTCGTCGTATAAGGTTGGTTCTTATTCCTTCGTTATTAGGAATCCAAATCTTTCCCTGGTGCCAGAGGTATCCGTCCTTCCACTGGCACAATCCTAAGGCTACCCCTTTCATTTTTTTGTTCCCTTTGTCCTGCGCTCCCTTTATCGTTTTGATTTCTTCATTCTTGGCTGATTCGTTGCTGATTTCTTCTTCGTCGTTCGTTTCGAATGTTATCGTTTCCATCTCTTGGATTCTGGTATCGAAGTATTTCTCTTTTGGCAAGAGAATTCTTTCTTTTTGGGTGAGCCTTTCGTCTCCTTCCTGGGGCATGTCTGCCTTCCTTCTTGTCAGGGCCTCCGGTTTGCCTCCTTCTTTTCCTGGTCGGAATTCGATTTTGAAGTCGAAGCGGCTTAGGACTTCGCTCCATCGTATTTGTCGGTCGGTCAGTACTTTTGTTGTTGTAAACCTTATGAGGTTTTTGTGGTCTGTTAGGACCTTCAAGTGTTGTCCACTTCCTCTGAGGTATCGCCTCCATTCCTTGAGCGCTTGAACTATGGCTAATAGCTCTTTGTCGTGCACGTCGTAGTTGCATTCACCAGGCGCCATGGTTTTCGACCGATACGCTAGTGGCCTCCATTTTCCGTCTTCGTCATGTTGAGATAATATGCTTGAGCAGACATATTTCGAGGCGTCGGTTTCGACCAAGAGTGGTCTCCCTGGTTTGAAGTAAGTCAACACCGGGGTTGAGCATAGCTTTTGTCGTAACTCGTCAAATGCTGCTTGTTCCTTGTCTCCCCATTCCCATTTGACGTCTTTCTTGCTTCAGTCGTATAGGGGTTTGGCTGTCGTGCTGAATCCTTCGATAAATCGTCGTTAGAAGTTGCAGAATCCCATGAATTCTTGGATTCCTTTCTTGTTGGTAGGCGGTTTCCAGTCCGATATGGCTGCGGTCTTGATGGGGTCAACTTTGACTCCCTCGTTATTGATAATGAATCCTAGGCATTCTGTTTCCCTTTGGTGAAATTCGCATTTTGATGGTTTGAGTTTTATCCCTTGCTTTCGTATGGCGTGGATGATGGCTGCCACGTCTTTTTGGTGCTGTTCCAGACTGTCTGAATATATGAGGACATCATCCAGATATACTATGCAGCATATATCGATATATGACTGCAGGGTTCTGTTGATCCATCTTTGGAATGCCGCTGGTGCATTGGTTAGCCTGAAAGGCATAACCAAATATTCGTACGTGCCGTATTTCGTGGTGAAGGTTGTTTTCCATTCGTCTTCTTCCTTGATCCTAACGTTGTGATAGGCATCCTTGATGTCTAGCTTTGTGTAGTATTTGTCCGTTCTTAGCCTGTCTAAGGCTTCCCCTATCAGGGGTAGGGGATACCGGTCTTTCTTGGTGACGTAGTAGAGTGCTCGATAGTCGACACATAGTCGGAGTTTTCCGTCCTTCTTCTTGACGAACATGATTGGAGATCCTCCGTCAGAGTAGGTTTCTCTTATCCATCCTCGTTCTTTGCTTTGCTTGATGTAGTTCCAGAGTTCTTCCAGTTCGTCCTGGGAGGGCGCGTAAATCCTTTTGACTCGCAGTCCTTGTCCTTCCTCCAGTTTTATGTCTAGGTCTACTCCTGGTCGGTGAGGCGGTAGGTTTGTTTTTTCTTCTTCCTCGAATACGTCCAAGTATCCGTAATATTCTTGAGGCACTATTTCATGCAGCTTTCTTTCTTGCTGGTATTTCGCCCTTTTGATGGCTAGCTCGGTGCTCATGTTAACCGATTTTAGGCTTATTCGTTCTTCCTTCTTGTTGTATTTGAGGCGCCCTGTGGTCGTGTCGGGTTGTCGGTAGAACTTTCCAAAAGCTTGCGCACTGATCTCGCAGATCTGTGCTTTGGATTTTCCCGTGCTTCCAAATCTTTGTTGGCCTCTTGTGGTCTCTCCCAGCCTGGGAACTTGGTAACAGTCGCCTTCGACTATTTTCTCCGCGATGAGTTGTGCTATTCGATCACCCTTTTGGATTGGGTAATCCTGGTCGCTCATATTGGCTAGGACCTCTTTGATTTCGCCAGTATAGTCGGAGTCGATCACACCCGCATTGACAGCAATCTGATGTTTAACTGTCATGCCACTTCGTGGTGCTATTTGTCCATAGGTTCCTCCTGGTGGTGTGATTGATACTCCGGTCATGCCAACTTCTTGTCTACGGGCTGGAACAGTCCTTTCTTCATTTGCGTACAGGTCAAGTCCCGCCGCCTTGGCCGACCCTCTAGTGGGTAACTTTGCTTGAGGGTCAAGTAACCTAACTTGTATCGTCTGACCTTTCTTGCTTTGGGTCGCGCCGAACTCGACTTTCAAGTTCTCTTCTCGCGCCTCGTCTTCAGGTATTGGGTATACCGTTGGTGATTCCTTTAAACACCATGTCGTACTCCGTTCGCTTTCGAAGGTGATCATTCCTTGGCCCCAGTTGATTCCGGGACTATGTTGCTTTAACCATGGCATCCCGAGGATGACCTCATGATTGTGTAGTTTAGCCACTTGGAAGGTTGCCAATTCCCTATGGCTACCAATGTCCATAGGTACTTTCGCGGTTTGGGTAATTGGTCCCATAGCGCTGGGTTGACCGTCCGCGAGGTAAACTTCTCTTGTCGTTTTTGCTTGCGTGGTTCTGATATTGTATTTGCTGCAGAACCCTTTGTCGATAAAGTTCTGGGTTGCGCCCGACTCTATAATCGCATTAATCGTAACTTGTCTTTTCGTGCCAAGTAGTCGTATCTGGACCATAATATGGTCGTTCGCATTGTCCAGTGTTTCCGTGTTGTTCAGTGCGGCGTATAGGTTCCTCATCTCAATCGGCTTTGGTTTGTTCTTGACCCTCAGACCATTGCTTACTGGGGACTTTCGTCATTTCCCGACTCCTCTCCGGCTTCTCTTTCGACCCCTATCTCTCGTGCCTTGGCGGGTGGCCTCCATTGCTTCTTGTTGTTGTTTTTTGGTTCCCAGGTCGCCTCTTCTTTGCTGTTTGCTTGGCTTCGGCATGCCGCAGCTCTATGTCCTGGTTTGTAACATTTGAGGCATAAATTTGCCCGCATCCTTCGTTGGTATTCTTTGGCGGAGATGTTGAATCCTGGTCTTCTTCGGGTGGCGTCCAATTCCATTGGATCGCCTTGTCTTTTGATAACCGGTGTCGGCCTAAACGTCCCTTTGACATTTCGTGGTGTGGTGTCGAATTTCCCCGTTGGTCTTCCTTTCCTGATGTGGTCCATCATGCTGTGTTTGTTTTCTTTCGCAATTGCCCATCGGGTAATGTCCAGGGTCATGTTGAGATTGTCTGTTACTCCTGCCTTCCAGGCGTCTTGTAGTTTCTTTGACATTCCCCCTAATAGGAGTCTGGTCAAGGTTCCCTTGTCGTATTCGGTCTCTGCTGCTATCATTCTGAATTCATTCGCATATTCCGTCATCGTTCTTCCGCTTTGGGTAATGCCCATGATCTTATTTCGGGCTGTTTCCTTGGCGTCCACATCTCCGAAGTGCAGCTTGAGGGTTTCCACGAATTGCCCCCATGTTTCCCAATTCGCTTCTAGTCTTCCTTCGATGTAGGGGACCAGCCATTGCCCAGCTGCCCCCGTAGGAGTGATTTGGCATATGTGATCTTCTTGTGGTATTGGTCTTCGTTCCATCCTAAAGCCTCAAAGTAGATTCCTAGCTGGACCAGGAATATTATCAATTTTGTTCTCTCTCCCTCGAAGTAGGATGGTTGTTGGACTCGCGGCCGTTGTTCTGTTCAGGTAGCTATCTGTGCTACTAGTTCCGCAAGTTGATCGCCCATTAGCCCTACCATGGGGTTTGGCGCTGGTGCTGGTCCTGGAGCGGTGCTCATTCTTCTGGCTTTTGAGGTAGTTGGTGAAAGTGTTCCTTCTGGCGATTCTTCTTCCGGTGTAACCGGACTTGCTGTTCTTTGCGATCCCTCCCGGGATAGTGTGGTGTTAAGTGCTTCTGCTAGGGCTGAGCCTAGGTCGAGTGATCCCTTGTCTGGCGGGTCAAGTTCGATTGATGAGGCTAATCTTTGTGTTGGTGAATCGTCCTCGATAGGATCGATATCCGTGTTGTCGTTCGGTGTTGCGAAGAGACGCAACCAAATGTAACAATCGTATTGTTGAGCGTCTATGCAACAGGCAACGACAATCGTCTCCTGCGTAGGCGAATCTCGTTTTGTTGCACCAACAGGTAGGGAAGTACTATCTCTTCAGATAGTACGGAACTGGCTTGCTTGTCTTGAGTGATTGGTGAGAGGTACTATCTCTTCAGGTAGTAAGATGGGTGGATTGGCGTGCTTGATAGAACTATCACAATAGTTCTATGTTCGGGCGGCTCGTCGAGACTATCACAATAGTTTCCAGGTTCTTAGAGTGTAGGCTCTCGTAGAGGAGGAGTGTATGTAAAGAGAGTAAAGCGTAATCGTATTGCAATATCTTTTGTATAGAAAAGTACTTAGATGGTTGCGTGAAGATCCTATCTCTTGGTCGGAACCAAGCTGCTTTTATAGGCATCTTCCCACAACCCTAATCCTGGTGACTCGTCACCATTACGTAACATAGCCCTGATGACTTATAATTAGTCATGGTGCGAAATCCATCAGCTGATTCTTACCAATCAACTGCGCACATCCTCTTTACTCGATCCCAACCCATAAACCCACTCATGCGCTTGAATGAGTCGCATGCGTGAAACCCATCACTTGTAATCTGAGTCATGTGCGAAATCATGATATCATATGAGGTCATGAAATCATTAACCAATCATAAGCAACTAATGACTCGCAAGTGCACAGTCATGTGAAAGCTATGAGTCCAATGACGTCATAGTGCAAAACCCCAACATACCTTATGACTAATAATTATTAGCCATGTGAAATCTGCCTTGGTTAGTCACGATTTGTGACAGAGGCTTATATCGAATGGCACTGGGGTTCCTTCATGGATTCTCGATAGGTAGTCTGCTAGGAAATTCTTCGCTCCTGGCTGGTATTCTATATCCAAAATCAAAGTGACTGGTGTGCGTTAGCCATCTCTGCTGTCTTCCATTGAGATTCTTTTGTGTCATGACTTTGGTGAGACTCTCCTGGTCTGTAACCACTGTAAATTGCTTGTGTAGCAAATGGGGAGCAAATGCTTCCATTGCCTCAATGATTGCCAGCGTTTCCTATTGGTGTGTGGGGTAGTTGCCTTGTGATGGCGTCAGCTTCCTGCTGTGGAACGCTGCAGGTCTGGCTGCATCGCTGGTTGGTCCTTGTCCTATCCAAGCGCCCGTACCTGTAGGGGATGCATCGGTAAAAAGCCATATCATATCTGGCTTATTATAGTCGATTGGTCTTAAGACTTTGTGCTTATCTGCAGCCCGCTTGACAGCTTTGAAGGCTGCTTCCTGCAGATCCGTCCACAGCCATTCAGCGTTCCCACTCAGCTCTGTGAGCGGGGCTGTGATGGTGGCGATGTGGGGAAAGAACTGCGAGATATAATTAATCATTCCATTGAATCGCTGTAGTTCTTTCTGGCTCTCTGGTCTTGTCCAGTCCATTATGGTCCAGACTTTCTCTGGTGCAGGGCGGATGCCATCATCCACTATCATATAACCTAGGATATCGAGTTTTGTGGCAAAGAAAACACTTTTCTTTGGGTTGTCATAATAGCCGGCGTTCTGCAGCTTACTGCAGGCGTTCGTAACGTCCCTAACATGCTCTTCAAAGGTGTCACTAAAAACGAAAATATTGTCATTGTAGACCCATATGTTTTTTCCTAATTCGTCATGGAATAGGTCCTCCATAGTCCTCACAAAGGTTCCGGGAGCATTCATGTCTCCTTGCATCATGAGCTGGCTGGTAAAGCCGCCGAAGGGTGTCTTGATTGTGTTGTACTTCACATCATCTGGATGCACTCTGGTCTGGAAATAGGCGTCACTGAGGTCTATCTTGCTGCGGAATGATCCTCGGGCTACCGCATTTAGTATAGTGTTTTGTTCTGGGATCTGTGTGTGATTGGCCTGTGTGTTATCATTCCTGAAGCGGAGGTCTACCAAGGAGCGGATTCTGCCATCTGGTTTGGCTTCCACAAACATGCTGGCTCCTCCGGGCACACTGGTCGTATGGAGGATACCGGCATTCATCTGCTTATTTATCCATGCCTTGTATTTGGGCATCAAGGCTTGTGGCGCTTTAAAGGTGGGTGTCTTTAAAAGCTTCGTCGGGTCAATGAGGCTTATCCTGTGCATTATCTTGCGTACTGGGGGCAGTTCCTCAGGTACTTCTTTGACAAATACCTTAGGGAATATCGGCACAAAGTCTGGTACTTCCTGTGGCTTCGTCATGGCTGATCTAGACTCTCTGGATTTTCCGTCACCGGTAACTCTGACCTTGTACTTGGAGAAGTAGATGCTGTTCTTTTGGCAATCGATGACCGCTCCTAGCCCTATGAGATCGTCCATACTGATCAGGATATCATAGTCTGATACTGGCGTGACCAGCATAGGTATCTTGTCGACTCTCATCTGGCCTAGCTGAATCATAACTTCTACAGAGCAGTTGCTAGTTGATTGCGATCCTTCATCAGCAAAAATGATACCTTGCGTCCTGTGCGACCCGTGCGTCTGACGCCCGGGACATCGGAATGCTAATCGCGAATGAGGACGCAACGTCGGATCGACGTCGCGTCTTTACTTTGCGTCACCTAGCGCCATCCATGCTCACGCCATCCGGACACGGACCCCTACGTCCTGTGCGTCCTGACCGCGTCTGGTGCTCCTCTATTACCTCCTGACCCCCCCTGATCTGGGACTCTTCCGTTCCTACTGCGTCGGGTCCTCCGCTATTGCGTTTTGACTGCGTCGGATCTATGACTCCCCTGCCCTGATGCCGGTTCCTTCTCAGCGAATGTCAGGGCTTCACTCATCTGCAGATCTCGCTCCTAATGTTTTCACACCCTGCCGACCTCGTCCGGATCCAACGATCCGCATCTCTCACTTCCTGATGCCTGCTTACTTCTTCCTGATCTTACGCCCTATATATGCCGCATCCTGATCCGATCGTGACTCTATCTGACGTCGCGTTTTCATCTGGACGCATCGTGTACTTAGTCTAATGCCATCCTGATCCTACGCCTAGGCACTTCTCTTCTTTCAAACACTGTCACGATGTGTTTTACTATCCTGATCGCCAAGATGCACCTGTTAAGCGTTGCTTCTATTAATTCTATTCTGAATTCCTTGAGTTGGCTAGACGCCCTCATCTTAATACGACTATACTCCTCGCACACTTTCCTATATGTGAGAACGCATCCCAAAACCACTACACTACACATGCTCAGCATTCTAGCTACCCGCATCTATGCTCGCACTTTCACCCTGCTCCATATCCAACGGACCAGTAGTCTCCTCCGCCGGCTCTAAATCATCAAGGCTGAGCGCGAGCTGTCGCAATGTAGTCGGACTCACAGTATTGTCCAAAGTTAGCCCCCCAGCCACCTCCGGTGAGCCGTTCGGAGTCTGAAGGTCCGAATCGAGGAAGTTGAGTAGCCGGGTTGCCGACACCTGGGTGGCATCGAAGGACCTGGCAGTTTCCTGTGAATCGTTTCAGTTATCTGGGGCTCCAGCCCGGGCTCCAATACGCAGGTTGCTGGGTGTTTGACTCTCAATCTGGGAAGTTGGACGTGTCTGAATGCGTGGAGTTGGGCGTGTCAGAATCCGAGGAGTTGCCCGTGGGGGGGCTATCTAGACATCTTACTCTGCACCTCTGCCGCCACTGCTTCCCAATCGTTAGTAAACCCTTCACGGTGATCTTCCTGTATCCCATGCTCCTTCTCCATTGTCGCTTTGATGGTCTCGCGAATGTTCTTGAGGATCATTGTATGTACCCAGTCTGGGCACGTGGCCCACGTCTTGCGCTGGTGGGCAAAGAGGTCTTCCAAGCTCATCATGAGGTTAGCATCCTGGCCGGAACTAGAGAACACCAGGTTCAGGGTCAGGCTCACCTGCTACTGCGTCCGGCTTGAAGACGCATGTTTCAAGATAGATTCCGGTTTGCCATGCTCGC
>Ga0307510_10011113_pt1 | contig 10703 bp, 10 predicted proteins | sample 12_EM_MG_FD_207224 | JGI IMG/M metagenome (GOLD analysis project Ga0307510, IMG submission 207224) | Populus trichocarpa ectomycorrhiza microbial communities from riparian zone in the Pacific Northwest, United States - 12_EM | ecosystem: Host-associated > Plants > Roots > Unclassified | place... | reverse complement strand
CGCCTTGAATGTCGAACTCTGCAGGGACGGCGAGGTCCTCCTTCGAGGCGCAGCCGGAAATCTTCAGCTTCCTCCCCGAGGGATACTTGAACGTGGTCGCTCCACCAGCCACAGGATAGAACATCGCTGTTAACTCCGGAGCAGAAAACTTGGATCCTAAATGAGGGTTGAGTTCGTCAGACGAGGGATATGCGAGAAAGATAAGTCGAAACGCACCAAGATCGACCACGTTGCCTTCAAAGGCACCCTTGACCTTCGCCTCCGCAGCCACGAAAACGCTCCAGTCTGCCGTGTATCGTGTGTTGCCTTCGTCAACCCTGATTTTCGGAGCATATTCGACGTGGCCGATGTTGCGCTGCAGCTTGATATTGGACCAATATTTGGTCGCATCGTCGTGGAGGCGCTCGAGGCTGGCGATGGCTCTGTTTTCTTCTTCTAGTTTGCTTCGATTCCACTCCAGATCATCCGCGGTCTCCGGGCCCGGGTTCTCCTGCGCTTGGAGCCTGGCGATGTCTTGGGCGTAAATGTTAGCGAAAAAGACGCGGTCAGCAACGGCCTTGGTGATCTCGTCGAGGCCGCGCTGGAACCGGCGCATTCCGCAGACGCGGACATGGTCCTTGGGTGCGCCGCCCTTGAGAGAGTAATCGACGGTGGTATCCTTGCGGAGGACGTGACAATTGCTGAGGCCATAGACTTTGTCGCTGGGTTTACCGTCGTTGGTTTGGTTCTCGAGAAACCAAAGGGTAAGTGTGCCCTGGGAGTCGTCATCCTCCATATCTTCGGTGGTTAGGGGAACCGCGAGAAGAGCAGTGAGGAATCGGCGGACGTAGTGGGTGGCATCGCGGTCGGAGGCATGTCGCAAGAGCGGGGGGCCAGCCAGCCACTGCGGGACTGCCTCCCTCCATTCTACGACAACGTCCTTGACATTGTTCTTCCGCAGAAGGGCGAGGATCGCCTGAGAGACATCGTGGGCGGTGTCGGGGGAGGTAGAACCGGGCTGGACTCCAATCCATACAACGACCGGACCGAGACGCCCCTTGCCCCCCTCTCCCAGCTCAGCGTGTGTGAGGAAGCAGGCCGGGTCAATCGAGGTGCACTTGATATTTCGCGCAACGATGATGTCGACAATCTGGGGACCGACAGTGTCCCAGGCCTTATTCAGCGAGGCATCGAAGGTCCCGTAGACTGATTTGACGGGGATGTGAGCGAATCTGCCCGCGGGCTTGGGGAATGGTGTAGTGAGGTAGTCGGAACGGTACACGAGTTCGGGGTGGTCGTTGTCCCCAGTAATGCCGTTGTAGTATGTGGCCCTCTCGTAAGCGTCGGGACCATGTTCAGACGCCACGGTCGCCTCGCTGTCGAAGGTGAGGGAGGAAAAGTTGGACGTCACGGTTGTGTCGCTTAAGGCCGGGGAGCCAGGCAAGCGGGGCGAGTTGGGGCCCTTGTATTGCGAGCCCTGGGCGTTGATACAGGTGAGAGCGAACAGGGAGAGCTCTGGACGGAAGGTGGTAAGTGCGGTATTGTAAGGCAAGCCTTTACAGCCACGCGCGAACGGCCACAACGCAGCACCCCTGTCTCATAGCCTCCCCTTCATTAGCTCCAACTTTCCTTAGTTCGTACTGCCTTGTCGTTTGCTCCGCCATCACCGCCTCCCGACTCCCGACTCCAACGACACACAGCCTTTGTTTAGTTTTGCATCGCTTACTCGCTCTCGCCTCCGTGGACTCGTTTCAATACCATTACCTTACTATAACTCTCAATAGGAACTGATCTGTATATAAGACACCTCGCTCAAGGCAATCAAAACAACTTTCCTCTCTCAGTTTTCCCGTTCTCTCAGTTTCTTGTTCTCTCAAGACCGTTTGACGCACAGGTCGAGCTATCGTGCTACTGATCGTCTTCCTGGTCTCTCCTTTCTGTTCCCCTTTCCACCCCTTCGCAGCCTATCGAACCTTCAGTATAGACGCGGAAAGATTAAAAGGACTCGCTCAGCAGCTCCGGATGGTCTTTCACAGTCTGAACCGCCTGCGCGGCGAACTTGGAGACTCCTATAGGGGGATGGTAAGCATGACATGAACTTTGCAGTGGATTGATAGCGGAAGGACGAGCGAGAAGAACGAACAAGTCCCCCTCGGGATGACTCCCCCTCTCGGGATGACTAGCTAGCGCCAACGACGCCAGAAGACATGCCATTGTAAGAATAGACGAAGAGACTCGCCTTCGCCAAGAAGGCCTACTTCGTTCAGTTCCTCGGTGAATGAAAAAGCTTCGAAAAGTCAGTTGGAATAGACAAAGGAAAAAAACGATGGGACACACTTGGGGGGTTCATAATGAAAAGGTAATCGCAGTGTTGAGCTGGGTAGAGATGCAGATGCAGATTGGGTTGGGACGAGGTGAAGTGAAGGGCGTCTCCTTATATACCGGAACACGCAGTGCTAGGTCCGTGATTTTGGACGCGCTTCCATCTGACCACCATGTCAAATACTCCAACGGGGCCGCCCGGACTCTCCAGGACAATCTTTGACACTATTCTTGACGGTATCATCACCACAGATCCCTCCAAGAGGGAGGCTGTTGTAAAGCCACACCTCCTAGTGGGCCTTACACCGTCCACGCTCGACATCCATGCCTAATACAGCATCGACATTCCAGAAGATCAGCGCCTGAGAATAGGACTGTACTTTCAATCGCTGTACCCAAAGGATGGTACCCTGGTCCGGAAGGAGATGTCACACTGTCAGTGGTTGTGACAGATGGCGGGGAGGCACAAGACTTGGAGTATGGTGGTGAGTGGTATTCGAAGCTGAGATATGCTTCCTTGCTGATCTCCGAGCCCTTGTAGCACCCATTGCAAGTTCAGGCCCCATCCGATCACTGCTGACACTGCACCTGAGCCATCGGGTTTTGCTTCGCCACGACTTCAAGTCCCCCTCAACTCTGAGGCAACACACGCGGGATAAGTGCAAATTAATTCCAATCCCATCACCCCCACCATCGAACGGTCTGAGCCTGAGTCGTCTGGCTCAGATCTCTTATTTTTTGACTCTGAGCCGACAGTCGCGGCCCCTACCGCGCTATGAACAGTCATCGTTTCCCGCCGCTGCCACGGAAACCGAATTGGCACTCCCCACCCAGCCGTCACTCGAGATCGCCGATGAGCTGCCCGCCAGGTGATATGCACCTAGACGCACCGCTGTGGGAACATGACGCCAACGAAGGATGGGACGTAGATGCGGGCGAGGGAGTAGGTTACCGATCCTCCTCCGAGCCCCCATCCAACCTTTACAGTCTCAGAATTTGCGCACGATGGAAGTCTAGGTGTGTGCCTTTTACTCCTTCGACGACACCGTTTCTAACGTTCTAACGTGCTGCACGCCAGCCATCCAGTACCCCACGCCCCACTATCAACTTATGCGCTTGCAGACTGCCTAAGCCCTGCTCCTTCTGTCTCACCAAGGCAGAAAAACTCCAAATTGTTAACTTAACCCCCGTCAAGCCCGTAGAGCTCTACCTCGTGTTCCCCCCACGCCCGCACGCACTCCACCACCTTCCTTCCCTGAGTTCGCTCATTCGCGCTTTACGTTTCCCTCGTAGACCGTCTGGGGAACTGCATGGAAGAAGTGCGGGGTGCCGTGCGGTCCTCTCTCACGTCGCCACCGCCGGCATCGTCGCCCACCATCGTCCTCGACACTGCATTGGTGCTCCCCGCCCAGCCGCCTCTTGGGATCGTCGACGAGAAGCCATCCACGGGCATCGAGGGCGATCTGGAAGTGGAAAGCGCGTGAAACCGGGACTTGTATGTGTATAACATAAATTCTTTTCGTGTCAAACTGAACGTGATCTAGCATCGACTGACGAAGGAAGCATGCGCCTGAACACGAGTACCTGCGGCGCGCTTCTTGCACGGTTCCAGGACGCTCAATCTTTCATTCCTGCATCCACTTGCAGCTCGTCGCTCCTCGTTGACTAGACGACCGAGCAGTTGAATGGCGTCCTGAGTCGTCCTCCCAACAAAGTATGGCGTACAACTATACTTTCAACCGCGATCTCGCATACTGTACCAATTACATGCGGTGCTTATCTTCTTCGAGTCTATTGTTTGTATTATGGGCCACACAGAATCAAAGATCATTTCCCTGTATCATCTATGAGTAGTCGAGTTTCCCTGCTACCTACTTGACACTAACGGTCTCCCGTGCTCTGCACGGTCAATAGCTAGTTCTCGATGGTTGTGACCGCTGTCTCCATTCCGCGTTGTAATGCACTGTCGGAAATATTCTAATGCCGAACTGATTTCTTTTTTGTCCTGTCACAATGCTCTTTTGGACACGATCTCCGCGCCGTCTCATCGCATGTCCACGTTCTCGGCAACGTCGTTGAGCAACATGGCGGCGTGAAACAGTTCGAACCGATGCCTCAGAAGCCGAATTGATGTCGCACTGAATAGCGTCGTGTATCGCAATGCGGTCTTACGAGAGCATTCTATCATGCCGTGTCACTTGCTCACGTTCTTGTCGACGATGTTGATCAAGTTGACGTTGCGAATAGATGGGGGCAGGCGCAGGGTGTTGGAGTGTGCTGGGATTGGTGCCGTCCGCATGATCAGTGACATGGCGTTGCACGCCATTGTATCGCCTGGCGAGAGGAAAAGTTATATGCTCCCTGGTAGCACGCTCCCGTTCTTGTCGGCGACGTTTAGCAACATGATGTGAGGAAGGAGGCTGATGAAGAAGATTACCATCATCATCAAGTTGTTCTTGTAAGTTGTAAAGCCAGATCACGCGGAAGACTCCATGTAAGGGCACAAAAGTTTTGTGGAATTTTCCTGATGATGCGATTATTATTCAGTGATGATCGAAAGGTGCTTGATGCTTTCCGTTGATCTACCCATGGGAGTCGACAACGACCCCCACGTCTCGGGCAAGGGTCGAGGTAGTGGACTGGTAGTGGTGTGATCCATTTGTGGCTCCGGCAGTCATTTTGCCATCAACAGATTCGACAGAGGCCACTGGTCAGCCCACAGCAAGCACCTCACTCATCCTTCTATCCTCCACAGGTTTTGAACCCCAGAATAGCCTCCGCTTCCTTTCAAACTGTGAAGTCTTATAACTTCTCAAGGGGCTCAAGATTGGCCACATTACTCGCACGCGTATCGCTCAGCGTCTCAAAGAGGAGGAAGAGACAAATGCCACTGCGACTAGCCATTCTCCTCCGAACCCCGATTCACCCTTCGCAGTCTCGGAGTATCTGCGCATGATAGAGGTCGAGGTGCGTTGTCGTACTCCTACGACCAAACCGTTTCTAACCCTCTAACGTGTTGCAAACCAGACTATACAGCACCTCACAACCAACCATCAGCCCACGTGCTTGTAGACAGCCCAGGGAATCCAACGGCTCACGAAAAAATACCTTGCCCTCTTCGGTCTCGCCAAGGCCGAAATGCTCCAAATCATCAACTTGACTCCCGGCTCGCCTCTTGGCTGTATCGTGAGTACCACGTCATACATTCCCACCTCCCTACCCGGGTTCGTTCGTTTATTCGCATTTCCAGTTCCTTTCCAGATCGTCGGGGAGCTGGGAGATTGTCTCGGGAACTGCATCGAAGACGTGCCAGGCGTTGTGCGGTCATCGCTCACCGCTCCATAGCCGTCCCCGGTCGACGCTGAACTAGCGCTTCCAGTCGCTTCCAGTCCAGCCGCTCCTCGAGGTGGTAGATGAGATGCGCACCAGGGCGCACGATGACATAGACCTGGATGCACCGCTATGGGAACACGATGCAAACGAAGGCGAGTTCGTTGATGCGGGCGAAGGAGTTGGGATCGAAGGGGATCTGGATGTCGAAGACGAGTGAAACCGTCACTATGTGCGTAGAAACATATCCTCTTCTTGTGTCAAACTGACCGTGATCTAGAATTGACCCACCCACCGCGGAGGAGTCCTGCGCCTGAGCTCGAGTACCCGCGGCGCCCTTCTTGCACGATTCCAAGACGCTCAATATTCGTTTCTGCGTCTAATCGCTGCTCGTCTCTCCTCATTAAGCAGATGATCGAGCAGTTGTATAGCGTCCTGGGTCTGGTGCTTTCCCGACAAACCATGACGCCCATGACGTACGACCGTCCATCCGACTTTCGAACCACCTAGGTCTCGAATATCAATCATACAATACTCACCTTCGCCGGGTCTATTGTTCGTATTGAGGGTCACACAATTCAAGTATTTTCTTCAATTGTCGCTGTATCCTTCATGAGTATGAAACCATGATACAAACGCTTTTATAGTAACTACCATCAAATCTGGCCCCCGAGAGGCCGATTAGGAAATCATTTCGAAACGTCCCCAAGGTTACCTGAGGGGTCAAATTTTCTATAGTCAATTCGACAAAATAGCCACGCCGTTTAACCGTTAACCTCTGCGTCTCGTTCTGATCCTAACAGTTTCTCTGTTTCATGCATACTATCTAGGCATTGCGGAGAGAAAGGAGGCTTGTGGCCAGCAACAACTTACTCAGGTATGTTAGTCCTGATTTTGTAGGCCTTCATTCCACGCCAGCACACACATGCGAGCACCGTTCGGAACTGCGCCAAGACAGGCCCATTCTCCACTGCCGTCGCCGCATCGGCTGTCGTGAGTCCTCACCGTTTGGTCAAATGCTGACACTCCAGAAATACCAACATTCTGTCTCTGGAAGCATTTCTCGCCTGTTCGCTGCCGTCTCGACGTATCCCACACCTGATCTTACACCTGTTCTTCAGTTTCGATTTGGCTATCGGCCTTACGTATGCCTTGGTGACACTGCTCACCAGCATGCCACAGGGTCATGTCGTCCAAGACGACGATACTGTAAACATTGCTGTGGATGTCCTTGGAGGAAGTCCCTGTTCGAGGATGCAATTAGCCTTCACATACCTCTCGGCGAGCCGGGGGATGTCATCGTTATCACCTCGTTCTATTACCAAAACGAGCTTGGTTGAACTGGATCAGAAGGCGAGATTGGAAAGGTGTCAAGTGATAGATACTTCATTGTAAAGATCTGACCCCGGAAGTGCCATCGTATTTATATCATGATCGCCAGTGGGACAAGTAAAATAGTAGATGGAGGACACGTTGTTGACTTGGGTGTGTTGAGAATTGAACCAGCTCTGATCCCGACCAACCTGAGAAAACTTGAGTTCAATGATGCCGTGGTGACGTCTGCGTGAACCAAATGTGTCCCGTCTCTGAGACCGATTGGCTTGGCCAAAGCTACTGTAGCACCGGTGGTCGAGCTGTTCCATATCGGGCTAGATCAGTCACACCTGAGCCTGAGCATGTGGGCTGCGTTTGTTGGTTGGATCCGTCCCTTCCAGTCTGGTGCTCTCCATATGTCAACGACAAACCGAACAGCGAGCTCTTCGCGATCGAACGATAACTTTACAGCGATATTTCAAGCTGCCTCGAACGAGTACCAGAGGACCACAGGAAACCTTTTAGACACCCACCCATTTACCACGCAGCTCGACGGCTGCGACAGTCCCGAGGCCGTCTTGAACGGTTTTCGAACCCAAGCTCAAGCTTTTAGTGAATTTCGTAAAGGCGATGAGAAATTGATGAAATGGTTGGATCCGATAGTCCACGTCGTATTCACCTTTTCGGAGACGCTTGGAGAAGGGATAGGGCTGGTACGTCGCTTTTTTCGTCTCATTTTATCGTTCTCCAATGTCCTACCCTCAGAAATTTTCACCCGCGAAAACGATCTTCACCGGTATCGGCGTTCTTCTCGCGGTGTGTCTCTTCCCTAAATTCCTTGTCGCGCGCATGTGTAATGATCGAGCTCATAGGCAGCGAGGGACGTTGTTGCAGATAATGACACAATCACCCACCTCTTCGAGCGCATTCACTTCTTCCTCCAACGTCTGAACAAATATATCCGAATGCCGCTTGCAAATGAATGGACAGAGTTGCTTGGGAAGATCATGGCACAGATTCTTTCCATCCTCGCGCTTTCGACAAAGGCAATGACCGAGAGGCGAATCAGTGAGTTGGGCGATCCAGGCTCTACGCTCCTTTTTGACTGATCATGACTCAGAAAAGTTTTTCAAGAAGCTGGTGGGACGGAGGGATGTTGACGATGCATTTTTACGGCTCAACTCGCTTACGAGAGACGAGACCCTAATTGGTGTGGCGGAGATTTTGGACGTTGCATTTGATGTCAATGGTAACGTCCAAGGCCTTAAGGTGCTCACTGAAGACATCCATGGCCAGGTGCAATGTACGTAATGATTTCTTTCCATCTTCCGCACATGCTGACCCTATCTCCCGTTGTGTCCAAAAACAGGGATGTATGAGCATCAACGTTTGTCACCTATTGACTGTATCACTGTTGACTGTCAGAACTGACACATCCCCACAGGGAAGCAATTACAAAGGGACCTTCAGACATGGCTCTCTCCTCCAGATCCTTCGATTAACCATAACGATGCACGCCAAATGCAACATCGTGGAACCGCGAGTTGGTTTATTCAAAGTAGCACATTTCGAGAATGGAAAGAGAATGGGTCTCTATTATGGATTCGGGGCCACCGTACGCTTGTTCTTCCCGCTCTTCCTTGAAGGATATTCATACCTTTCCCGATTCCCTAGCTGGTGTTGGAAAAAGTATCCTTTGGTACGCGGGTTTTCGTCTGTTACTATGACGAGAAACTCACGTTGTCAACCAGTTCTGCCATTATCGAGGATATCAAGAATACTCTAGAAGAGAGATCGGCGCTGGTCGCGTATCATTACTTTGACTTCAAGGACACCTCTAAGCGCCATGTCCATGGCTTGTTGGCGTCCCTTCTCTTCCAACTCTGTGACGACTGCGATCCTTTCCAGGATGTTCTTCATGAACTGTACAAAACATGTCGCGACGGATCCGAACAACCTATCGATGCCGCCCTTGTAAATTGTCTCAAAGCTATGATCGAGCTCCCAGGACGACTTCCGATATTCATCATCATCGATGCTTTAGACGAGTGTCCGAATACCACTGGCACTCCATCCGCTCGTGACGAGGTCTTGGACTTTGTGGAGGATCTTGTCATGTCAAATCATCCAAATCTATTTCTTTGCATCACTAGTCGCCCTGAGCAAGACATACAGATAGTTCTGGACCCTCTTACGTCTGCATCGTGCCGCGTGGCCCTTCATGACGAACGCGGTCAAAAGGAGGATATATATAACTATATCCGCTCTTTTGTTTCTACAGACAGAGCAATGCGGAGATGGAGAGAAGAGGACAAGGAACTTGTGATCAACACACTCTCGGAGCGAGCTGGTGGCATGTGAGATGTCTCTGCTGCAGCACCTGATTATTTTCTTGCTCACAGCCTCGGACAGGTTTCGCTGGGTGTTTTGCCAACTGGACAACCTGCGTCGATGCTTTCCACCAAGCATTCGCAAGACTCTGAACGAATTGCCAATGACACTCGATGAGACATACGCAAGGACGTTAGAAGGAATCCCGAAACAGAAAAGTCAGCATGCGCATCGACTCTTTCAGTGCTTGGTCGCAGCTATTCGGCCGCTTCACGTTGAAGAACTCGCGGAGATATTCGCGATTGGGTTTGACCTGGATGCAACACGCAATTTCATGGAGGGCTGGCGCCCTGAAAATCCAGAAGAAGCCATACTTTCCGCATGCTCCACTTTGGTCGCCGTCATCGCCGATGGAGAGGGATCAAAAGTTGTTCAATTTTCTCATTTTTCGGTGAAAGAATTCTTGGTTTCTGAACGCCTCCGGACGTTCGAGGTGGGAAACATCCGGGACTTCCACATTCACCTTGATGCCGCTCATATAATTCTCGCGCGGGTATGCCTCACGGTGCTGTTGCAGTTGGACGAAAAAATAGACAAAACTCGCATCGTGACGTATCCTCTGGCGTTGTACGCTGCTCAACACTGGTTCAATCATGCCAAGTTCGAGGACGTCGCGTCGCAAGTCCAAGACGCCATGGAGCAGTTATTCAATCCAAGCAAGCCATATCTTGCCGCATGGGTTTGGATATACGATGTGGATTGGGGTCGGGTTCACAGATCCATCGACACTCTTTCGGACCACCCGTCTCCTCCCACTGCAACTCCGTTGTACTATGCCACGTCATATGGACTCAAGGGTCTGATGGAGTATCTGATCTCCACGCGTGGTGAGGACGTCAATGCCAAATGTGGTGTTCACGGAACTCCGTTACACGTGGCATCGAGGAAAGGTCATCTCCATGCTGTCGCTCTATTACTCGATCATGGGGCCGACTTGAATATGACCGCAAATGATGGGTGGACTGCTCTATGCGTAGCATATGGTGCTGAACGTATGGAGGTTATGCGGCTATTGCTCGACCGTGGAGCAGCTGCAGACCGACACTATGGTATTGGTACTGGATTTATGACCCATGACGCATCATGCCGTGGACGCGTTGACGCACTACGCTTGCTTCTACAACACGGTGCCGATGTGAATGCCACTGCGAAGAGCAATCGTACGCCACTACACTGGGCAGCTGCAGGTGGTCACGTGGACGTCGCGCAGGTCCTCTTAGAACACGGGGCAGACATCAACGCCCTTTGCGACTACGGGACTCCCTTAGGAAGAGCGTCGGACAATCGCCGTCTCGAGTGCGCGCGGTTCCTGCTAGAACACGGAGCTGACGTGCACATCCGGGATCCAAGTGGTCAGACCCCATTCC
>Ga0307510_10011112_pt1 | contig 10703 bp, 9 predicted proteins | sample 12_EM_MG_FD_207224 | JGI IMG/M metagenome (GOLD analysis project Ga0307510, IMG submission 207224) | Populus trichocarpa ectomycorrhiza microbial communities from riparian zone in the Pacific Northwest, United States - 12_EM | ecosystem: Host-associated > Plants > Roots > Unclassified | place... | reverse complement strand
TTTGTTCGCTTCCGGTGTTAGACACCTGGCAGGACCCTGTATTAACGTCCTTTTCAGGTCGGCACCTGTATTCCTCAATGTGTTCCGAGACGTCCCTGTTTTCTTCGACTCAGAGACTGGAAAGAGCGGTGTATTTCAGACAGGAAACATAGCAGTATTCTGGATGAGTCTGAATCGTGATGTTTCTGTTGTTCACGGCCCTCGTCAGATCATGATTCGAGGATAAAGATGATAGACATTATCAACGGTGGAGGGGCTAGGCTAAAACCTCGGCTCCGCCACTGGCAGGGCCTCACCCCAATCAACGGGAGTTGAGTCATCCTGGTTCCCAGACCTGCTCTCGTCGTGTGCGTACTTGGGACATCCTAGAGCATTACAGTAAGCAATGGCGGTATTGGAGTGTGCAGACCAGATCGTGCGTAAGCGGTCGGTCTGCATTGCATTTTACACTTCCTATGTAGACATCCGCCCACTACATGTACTGTGCCAACTCTGAGTTGGACGGCGTGTACGCACGCGAGGATGGTATTCCTCGCTCCATTCGTATACATTAAACCGCGCTCATTTTTACTTTTGATGCTCCTGAATTTCCTACATTCTTTTAACACTGGGTATACAGTCTCGAGCACCTCGTTCTCGTGCCCGTTCGTGCGTGCCAGTGCTGGCACCAGCGTACCCAGATGAACATTCCTTACTCTTCTTTCCTTTCCCCAGAGCTATTCCGACTCGCGTAGCATGTACTGTTTTGGCCCTTTGTGGCGGACGGTCCCTTTCATCCACGGGCATCGAACTCAGCAACCTGAGATCATATTACAACAAGGAAGTCCGTCACGGGAGCTCAGTAGCTCGAGCCAGAGACTTCGAGGCCTATGAGGCCGAAATGCTCCTGCCATGCTGTCGTAAGCAGAGTTTAGCGGTTCAACGCAGGGTGGGTGTGGTTTAACAATGGGGTGCGCGCGGCGCGCGATCTCTACGCTCTGAGATAGCCCCCTGGGCATACTAAGTGCAGGAAAGGTCATATCGATTATGGCCAAAGAAATGATGTCGTACACCAGTCTCTGCGCGGACTAGAAATGCACTGAACAGAGGCATTGAAGCACCAAGGTCCTAAGCACTGTAGCGGGGGAGAAAAATTTCCGCCCTCAAGGAAGAAAACGCGTACACAAAACTTAAGCGCACATACAGTATGAGCCATGCTGTAGGGATTCCGGGGCTCGTGCCTAGATGGAAACAGATAACGGACTTGGCGAAAGCTTAGCATAACTGCGCCCACACATACCCCATTTCCACGGAAATCAAATCCGTTTCTCAATACAGAGGAAGGAGCCGAAGAAATATTTGACAGGTTGGGGGAGTCCCCCCTCAAGGACAGCCTACGGGGTGGTCACCCAAGTATCGTGGTGTACAGTCGAGCTCTTCATAATGCATAGCGCCAGACCTGTCTCCGTTACTCTGCTTCAGTCGTGTTCGCGCTCTCAACACCTCCAACCTGCCCCCGGACACCTCGATGTGGTCACTGTGTGTTTCTGATCGGTGATGGCATTTACGGTAGGATCACCCGAGGAATGAAGTATGAATCTGGGAGATCTCCCGTAGCGGCGTATTAGTGCGTGCTCCGAGATTCCTGAGGGAAATCACTTTATGAGCTGCAACACGACGTAGTTCCTCTTGCTGATCATCGCGCGGCGTGCAATTTACGGAAGAGGAGTCCAAGTTGAAGGTGAGCTTCGTTCAACCCAGAAACGAAGTTCTGTTTTCAGTCAGGCTGCTAGCACCCTTATACCTCGAAAAAGGCTGACAATTAGACCCGTAATTCGTGCATAAGCACCCATACATCTCCATCAGAGGGAAGACTGAGAGTATCCATACCACCGTTGTGTTCAAGAAACCACACTCGGAGTAGTCATAAGGACATCGCAATTACAGCGTGGATTTGACATCACCCGTTCTGAGAGCATTGCTGGCAACGGTACAGGCCAGTTAAATGAGTTCATTTCTTAGGAGCTTTCATCTCGAGGCCATGGTCAGGGTCAGCGCCTGGATCCGCGTTGCTGTAACAAACATTTCTTCGCGGGGACTCACTGTTGTTGCATGTGCCAAGTCACGATTCAGAATAGGGGGCGATGCCCGGCTGTTTGCGAAGAGCTGATGAAAAAAGTGCGAGAGAAAATTGCGAGTTCGATGCTGTACGGTCCATGGTTTGAGAATCATAGCTCAGTTACACAAACGTTTGAACAATCGACAGAACGAACTTTGCATATAGATACCACCACGCAGCCCACCGCGCGTACGCGTCCGCAAGATTACCGTCATCGGTCTTTCACTTCGAACCCTTCCCGCGTTGGCTTTTAGGACTTCTGCGCCCTCAATCGAATCCTGCCAGAGGCCACGTAAGGAATCACCGAGGTAAAAATGTTGTGTTATCCCATGCGAGTCAAGTTGAGAGTTGGGTAAATCTGGTAAAGCAGAGCAACTTACCAGACTCGGGCGAGATGAGGGTGTTCCATGTTCTCGAAGAGACAAGTATAGTATTCTTTGATGGTAAAACAGACGAATTCATGGACTGTGTCCCCCTGAATTGTAGATTTGAACTTCGGGGGCGGTGATTGACGTTGTTTTCTTACGCGGAGGAGACTCGGGTGGGGAGAAAGTAGCCGTTGAAGAGATATTCAGTCCTTCTTCATTTCTTCCCCTCGCTGCCTTTCTTCCGGGATTCTTTCCTACTTTTTTAACTTACCTACAGGCAAGCACGCCAAGATGTAGAAATCGAATTAACCGAACACGCCCTGGGTTCTGGGGTTGCACCGGTGAGGACGGGTCTATTTCTTTCAAATTAGACGTGCCGCCGCTTACAAATGCCTTGCATGTGACTGGTCGCCTATTACGACCACGTGCGAATAATAACAGAGTCAGCCAGAGACCGGAACCAATGGTTTGTATCTGGGTGAAACCGGGTCACCTTTAAGTCCTCTTTTGTAAAATTGCACGCCGAGTGCAATGATTAAAAGGAACCAGCACGTTGCGGCTTACAATTGAATTGAAGTGATCAAGTAGTATCTCCATTTTCCTTCGAACAATCTCAATCTCGAAGAATATACTATTGGATATACTGCCACGAGAGACCTCCCAGACGCATCCCTTTCTCCGAGGGAAATCGCGTTGTCTTATCCAGTAGAGGTCCTACACCTGGTATTGAGGTGTCCTGGTGGGAGGGTGGCATGTTGAGTGAATCGTGTAGAGCGCGGAGATGGCACGGATCACGGATCTGCGGACTCGGAGACGCACCGACGCGACGCATTATGAAAAGTTCAACTGTACGCTGCAGTAGAAATGCTGACTTGAGAAAACGAAACCAGCACTTGGGTTGAGGGCATATCAAGAGTCAAGCATGCGCGGGCATGGTCGCGCATCGAAAACCCATGCTCGGGGCCGTCGTTCAAGGCGTATTGTTTCCTAATTTCAATTTTCGTATGATAATTTACCGGCCCGTGATCCGATACACAGCCTCCCCGCCCGCACTTGCATTGCATATGCCCCGGTGGAGTCTTTTGTCATGCCAGTGCGCGCGCATACACTGAGGTAATGATCCTTCGGACTTTAGTAGCGGTTTATTTAACTTATTAAAGACGCTGGGCGACCTTTCTGTTCCAGACATCGATCTCACCTCCGCGCGCAACTCGTTCCTATAGAACACAAAAATCATCACATTAAAATTTACCCTACCCTAACCCGTTAGAACTTGTATACAGCGCCAATCAGGCTCCAAAATCACAAGCGAGCGATAGTTCTCCACGTTTATTGCTTGATCACCGGGACTTGCCACATTCCGAGCTAAGGGTTCTGATCCACCCCTCCTGCACATTTCCTCGACGCATTGTTTCAGATTCCCCCATCCCATCGAGCCAGATCTTTACGAAATACTAGACCATCAGGCCCAAGTGAAAGTTGTGTGGTGTCACAATAGTTTATTGTCGTGTGTAGTGGTGTTTGACCCCAAGTTTGTCGGTGACATTCGCGCTTGTGCTGGAAGTGAGGGCAGCGCGATCCCGTAGTTCCGAGTCCCATCGTCTCCTGCTAGGTTCAGTGAGCCTCGTGGCAATGAGAGCGGTTGCATATATCAGTGACTAGATCGCATTGAATCAGCAAGTGGGTGATCCCCTAACTTTCCATGGTCAATGCCCGATGCAAGGTATCCCACAAGTCCTTGAATTGACATCTGTGCCATAGGCCCTATGAAATATCGAGTTGCGCATAATACGACGCAGAATGCAACGGACTCGGGGTCCACCCCCGTCGACTTTTGCGATATGTGTCTACGACACTGTCAAGTAGGGGCTGAGAGATCTCCCCTCCTTTTCCCTGCGAAATTCCATGGCAGCTCCTGATTTTTAGTTTCGCCATGCCAGTGGAAGACCGCCCGCGTTATATTCAATTTCAAAGTCGCACCACGTGGAGGCCAGCAGGTCGGTATACTCCATGGATTACTTGCACCCTCATTACTCCGATCACCCATCCATGTTAGCGCCGTGGTGTAGTAGTAGTAATGGCGTGATACCCCTGTTCTCATACCCTGCAGACCTATGCAAAGCGATTATGTAGCACCTACCCGTCGTATCTACATCCGATGAATGAGCACGAATGAGATAATATTCCATGAGCCCATAGCCTAGAGAAACCACATAATGCGGTATGACACGGAAGGGTCTTACACATGAGTCACCGTCTCAGGTGCCTGGGCTGGCAGTCAGGACGTCAGGCAAACACGTTGAGGAGCCAGCAAGCTGAAAGGTCTGACCAAAAGCAGGAAATGGACACGGAATATTCGGCCATACATCGGATCCCCAACGGAAAGAGGTTTGCACTTGCAGGCAGGCAGCTAGATGGTCGAAACAATTAGCACAATGCGGTAGTCATCAGGTCGGGGTGATTATGGGCGCTGTTGACCAGATATACAGGGGTGCTGTGATATATTATTAGCGAGTGTCAGGACAAGGCTACACTTTCCAGTTGAAAAGGCTGAACCCAGAAGGACAAACGCTCTCTCGTAAACGACTCGGAGCCGTCGTGGTATTGGGAATTCAGAGGAGCACTGGCACCTACTCGGATCACTGGTCCAGTCCCATGATTGCCGGCGCAATCTGCCAACATCGCTTGTCAAAGAACGCCATTGCAAATGAATAATGAATATGGTACTGTGTGTAATCTCACACTTACCAGTGGCGTCCCGTTCCCGAGTTGAGACATTGAGGTCGCAGACTTGAATACAACGCACCTTCGCTACCAGTAGAGGACTTATGAACACCTCACGTCAGTCTCGACCAATGCTGGCAGTTCCGTGCATTGCGGGGGTCTTTGAGACACATCTGGCGTTGCAAAGGGGAGAGGACCATCGTTCACCCGTCAAATCCGAAGGTATCGGGTCAAGGGGGATTGGGATTCAAATATTCAAACTCAGCACTGCAAACGCCGTAAGTCTCGCATGGGCGCAATGAGCGCGCCTGATGATCGTTGCCATTTTCATGTCCGCGTCCCGCTGCGTCATCCTCGTCCCTCGTCTGTCGTCGTACGTCCAAGATAAGAATAGAACATACGACTTAACCTATTTGGGTGGAAACAGACCTAATAATCGCAACATCCCATCTAGATAGGGGTTATATCATCTTTGTCCCCTTACTTTATGTTCCACCATCAGTGGTATGTCAGTCGAGGGCGAGGGTTTTCTCGTTATCAATGCTATACAGCGCTGGTGATCAGGTGCCGGTTTGCATGAGGCAGTACCTTCCCCTCCTGGTGACTGCGCATTTCAGACGGACCGAGTGTCTGGGTTCCAATGTGTAGCGTCTGGGTCTGGTCAGAACATGACCTGGACGTCAAATTTTTGTGCTCTCCTAAGTCCTGGGGGTTTGATGATATAAATACCCTCGTGTTCGCACTCATGCCTTACCCCAACCGTGCGTTTTTCACACCTCGGGCCCCCTACTCCATCACCCCAGATCTGAAGCACCATCATGAAGCTCGCTTTTGCTATTGCATCCTTTTTTGCGCTCGCCTTGACCCTCGTTAGAGGGGGCGTAAGTAAGCTTGCACACCTCGCATCGTCTCCGCATCATAGTAATGCCACGAACAGTCTCTGGCAGAGCAGTCCCAGACTTCAACAGCAGCTGCACTCTCCCCACGTCAAGCACCAACATTACATTCCAGGACTTTACCATCGGTTTTGCGTCTGCTACTTGTGATATAGCAGGCTGCAATGCTATCAAACGTTCTACCATTCAGGAACGCGACATTTGCTCCACTGGCAACTGTGAGTGCTACTCGAACCACCCACTCGATAAAAAGCTGCTTGAGCAGCGAGTACTAACCGGCAATATCTTCACAGGTGCTGTCACCTGCACGGACCTGCTTCCCGATCCGATAGTTCCTGACGACTGCGTGCCTGTCATCCAATACCTGGAGAGCTTGGGTAGTAAGCCTCCCATTTTAATTTTTGCTCACACGGCTTTTTGAGCGCGCGGCATTTCTTCCCCACCACTTTCTTTTGCACTCCCAGCCGAAACTTTCACGGTTGCTGCCTCGACATATGATGTTTGGTACCTTGGCACCTGCGGGATTGCCTTTTGGAATTACGACTGCGTTGATTACACAGTCTGCTATGGGGATTTCGTAAGTGTCTTCCATTCAACTTGTGTACACCGCCATTACAGCAGCTCATCACCGCGATGCAATGTGCCCTTACAGGGAATTAACGCTGAAACCATGGGAGCGACCTGTGCGGGACAAACAAACGGAGCAGTCTGTGCAGGAGCTGGGACGGCCGGTGAAATGTGGGCTATCGCGTAAGTGAAACATATCCGCTGGCGAGTTGCTTCCCCTCACACTTGTTTTCAGAATTATCTGATCGCTGGCATACAAACGGCCTTATTAACCGGAATATCAAAACCCCTTCCGGTACTAGGGTCAGTGAGGTAACCGAGGTTTCGTCCCCATTGGCATATAGTTCGAGTTTCTTGAATGGACCTACTTTTTCTTCTTGTTCGTTGTATGCTGTATTGAGTGTGGAATCTTGCTGTGTCGAATTTTGTTATGCGCCAACGAGGGCAGTGTTACTATTTGATTTCAAGTTAAATTGAGGATTGCACCGTGCAGTCACGGCCGACAAATGTTTGTCATAGTGGATCACATGCCAGATTGTGCGAATCACGTGCTACGACGGGCTCCAGACGCTCAGCGCTCAGGCCCGGCGAGAGGATTCTTTCGTCGCTTCTCCTTTGACCCATTTATCATCCCCTTTGACTCCCTGGTCCCGTAGTATATTATATAGCCTGCGATGCTGGCGTGTAATGCTTCACGTGGTTATTCTCGGAAAGTCCCCGCGCACTCTGCGAAGTCCCTCACTTCCCGCTCGCGCTTGATCCATCTCGCTCGATTTCACCCTCGGCTCTACCCCCAAGCCTTTGCATCGACCTTACAAATTCACTACATCCTACTTGTAATTATTCCCACCCGTGCATTAATGGACTATCGGGACTTGGGAGCGACAATGTGTGGACAATGTACGATGGGGCGTATCTTCCGAGATACGGGAGTGACCACCCAGCCAACAGCTCATGTGGCAAACGTTCGTGTAACCGAGTTACAATCCCCAGCCTGTGCACCCCACAGTGCTGAAGCTTGAAACTTGAAACTTGAAGCCCCGAACACGTGAGTCTTTCTCGCACCTCTTTCACTAGCTCTTCACAAACACCTAGGCACAGACCCCAACTTTGGACGGATAGATTACCGTCCACACACACTAAGGCTCCCTCGGAGAAAGTAACGCGATCCAGACACTGACCATGGGCCTCATATATCTCTTGACAGAGATTAAAAGGGCTTCCGGAAAGTGATGAGCATATACAGTCACGATCGATGCCCTACGACAAGAGTGGGCGTCACACCTATGCTGTGATTGCGATACGCTTAAGACTACTCCGAGGAACCTTTCTTGAACGCTACCGTGGTGTAGACACTGCCAGTCTTCCCTCCGAAGGAGATGAATGGGTGCTTGACGCATGAACTGCATGTCACGTCTCTCGGCATTTGTAGAGATACGAGGTGGCAGACTCACTGGAGATAAAGGTTCGTTTCTGAATTAACGAAGCTCGCCTTCAACTCCTCCTCTGTAAAATTGCACGCTACGCACAACGATCAGCAAGAGAAACTAGATCGCGTTGTGGCCTACAAGTGATCAAAAAATATCCGCCTTCCCTCAACAACCTCGAAGCTCGCATGGGATACGCCACCACCGGCGATCCCCCAGACGCATCCTTGCTCCCCAGGGCAATCGCGTCGTAAGTGCCCTTATCCAGCAGAAGGTCCCACCCTCCCAGGGGATCGAGGCGTCCGGATGCAGGAGGGGGCAGCTCCGAGAGAAAATCGCAGACATGGAAACCGACTTCTTCGCTGTTCCGAGTCCGAGCAACCATGCGGGCGAGTTTGACGGCGTCCGAGCTGTAATCGAGACCACTCAGGTAACGAGGTGGATACCCGGCCTCGCGGAGCGCGAAGAGCAAAGTCCCGTTCCCGCTTCCGATTTCGAGGATTCGAGGATCGGAGGGTACGGGCACGTTTTCTAGCACCCAGTCGACCATCTTCTCGACGCGCTCTTCGCCAAACCTGCAATGATAAGGCATGTCATAAAGATTTTGAAAGAAAAAAGAAAAAAAAGGGACGGCTTACCAGACTTCCCCCTCATCCCCCGTTTCTTCAAAGTTCGCAACCTCCCTCTCGTAGACGTGATTCCAACTACGCGATGTTAGTGTCGGGTTCCAAGCGTTAGTTGCCTTACATACTGAGATTTGGTACCCAGCTTGGACGGCTCGAATCCAGCTGTATCCATACTTGAGATTGCCTATAGTCCCAGGTGATCGTGTCAAGGAAACGCGGATTGATCACGGATTGATCCCGCTTTAAAAAATTGCTTAGTCATCGATAAAGGATACCCATACGTGAAGCAAGTGATGGGCACTGCATAAATGTTGAAGGGATAGTGAGCCCAAGAGCTGGGCTCGAGGTTTCCTGCTCTCTGAAAAGAAATAGGATGTTCTGGCATCCTTTCCCTGGGCGCCATAGGCAAATGGTTGACAAAGCAAAAACATTCAACAAAACCCGCGGGGGCGGCCAGTGTGTGTGAGGGATTCATGTGAATGGTGATTGATGGTAAATTATAATGTCTACAGCGTAATATGTATAACGAATGAAATCGAACCTGTGCCGGGGTTAGCAAGGGTGTCGAAAAAAAGGGTAAGGTAGCGACATACTGAACCGTACGAGGAAGCAACGCACGATACTATCGAGCACGGAGTTCTTTATCTAGTAAATCCTTGGCCTCGTTGATCTTGCTGGCAAGGTAGGGAGCACCGCCCCGGTCTGGATGGTTCGCGAGCATGATATGACGGTGCGCGTCCTTCAGTTTCAGTTTGAGTGTAGAGCCATCCCTGGGAGAGGAGATCAATGGGATAGGGGAGGAGATAGGGGAGGAGACTATACACACTTGAGACCAAGGATCGCCAAAGCCTCCTTCCTGTCCATTTTCGCTTTGAAGCCGCCTTTCACCCATTGGTCAGCGGCACCCCTAGCACTACGTCGGAGGAAATGACGGCCAGCAAGTCCAGCGGCAATGGCACCGATTCCGACGAAGAAGGGAGTTGCCATGGAAGTTGAACAGACAGCACACTGATTGCTGTGGTGGAGAGGAGTCGGTGACACCGGTGAGGTCTTGTGAGACTCTTGTGAGGCGGTTGGTGAGCAAAAGCCAGCCGGCTTGGCGGCCCGGCCCGGTGACGCGGGACTCGGACTCGGAACTCTAGGCACTTTTCAGTCTATTCATCTCACCAGTTCTTAAATTACCAACCTGAGACCCTGTGCTCGATGCGAGATGCCATAATACTTGGATTACTCGGTGGCTGTGTCGTTTATTTATGATTTAGAGAGACTGAGAAACAGCCCTGACGCCGCTCTGCCAGTGTTGTCCATGATGAATGCACTTTCAGGGTAGACTGAGCCCATCTCAGATAAGGCACGTGTCGGTTAAGGTGGTTATTTTTTGTCATTTATATTTATACAGGTTTGGCTGTCCTATCACGTCGAGAAGAGGAAGTCTACTATGCACTAGTCGGCTTGCACAAGGCTTCAAGGAGTGGCGCAACCATCCGCCTGCACGGGCTTATCAACTCCCGGACTTCGGCCTCCTTGCACGGACACGTCTGGTCCAGATTGCTGGTATTCCTTAACTTCATGGAATCTGTCGAACTTGTGGACGGCGACCATCGTGAATCACGCCCCTTCGTTTCCGTGCCCACAACCCGACCTCAGGGCTACATTGAGGGTTGCTGATTTCCCCCGTTCTTGTACAGCATTATATCCGGAACACCCATTCCTCAGAGGACGTGCAAGGCTTATCGTGGCTGCGGTTCGCCATCTGCGAGTGTGCCAACTCATCGGGCATACACAAAGGGCTGAGGTTCAGCCACAATCCTCAGCCGTCGGCCGTGGGTACCTTTATTATCAGGAGGGATGGTGACTCACTCGTGACATTAAAAGGTAGATTAACGCCACCTTACTCTCCCCTCACGGCAACGGGTTCGTGATTGTCGAATTTACCAGAGCGCGTTGGGGGAAAGCACTACGATACCTCGCGGATACATCTCGAGATCATAGGGCAG
>Ga0307510_10011109_pt1 | contig 10705 bp, 10 predicted proteins | sample 12_EM_MG_FD_207224 | JGI IMG/M metagenome (GOLD analysis project Ga0307510, IMG submission 207224) | Populus trichocarpa ectomycorrhiza microbial communities from riparian zone in the Pacific Northwest, United States - 12_EM | ecosystem: Host-associated > Plants > Roots > Unclassified | place... | reverse complement strand
CAGGCATGTCGCCCTGCTGCAGGGCACCAAGGCCTATGGCGTCCACGTGCGCCCCCTGACCGTCCCGGCGCGCGAAGGCCGCTCCGAAATGTACGAGCAGCCCAATTTCTACTGGGCGCAGGAGAATTTTTTGCGCGAACTCCAGGCCGGCAAGGCTCACAAGCAAAAGGCCTGGCATTGGAGCATTTTGCGCCCCGTTCTGATTGTAGGCCTCGCCATGGGCGGCGCCATGGATCTGATCCCGCCGCTCGGCGTCTATGCCGCGATGCTGCGCGAGCAGGGCAGGCCGCTCGATTTTCCTGGCGGTGCCGCGCGCGTCGCGCAGGCGGTCGACGTCGATCTCCTGGCACGCGCGATCGCCTGGTCGGGCGAGGCGAAGGCGGCGCAGAACGAAGCCTTCAACGTCACCAATGGCGACGTCTTCACCTGGGAAAACATCTGGCCCGCGGTGGCCGACGCGCTGGAGATGAAGCCCGGCAAGCCGGTCCCGTTCTCGCTTGCGCAGGAATTCCCGAACTGGGTCGCCCCCTGGGACGCGTTGCGCCGCAAGCATAACCTGGTGTCGCCAGGCCTCGCCGACTTCGTCGGCCTGTCGTTCCAATACGCCGATTACAGCATGCGCTACGGCCAGACCGAATCCGGCCCTCCCTCGATCGTCTCGACCGTCAAGATCAACCGCGCCGGCTTCACCGAGATGATGGACACCGAAGACATGTTCCGGAAGTGGTTCAGGCAGGCGAAGCAAGAGCGGCTGCTGCCTTGAGAGAGAATGAGTTTTGATTGAACAAGTGCGAGCGAAAACTCGAAACACCTCTCCACCACGGAGAGGGCGGATCGCATCGGAGATGCGATCCGGGTGAGGAGTTACAGTCTAACCAAGCGCTGCGGACCCTCACCCCTGTCATACATGAGGACCGCCCTGCTAAATCAGTGGGCGTGCGTCGCTCAGGGACGAACGCGGATGATCGTCTTCCCCTTGCGTCGCTTGGTCGGGTTTAAGGCGGCGACGGCATCGTCAAGGGTCGAGACGTTGCCGATGTTCGTCCGTAGTCGTCCGTCCCGCACCCGCTGGACGATCTCACTCAGTTGGGCCCGATCGGACTCGACGACGAAGTCGACCACGAGGCCGTCGACGGGCCGCGCCTCGGCTGGCCCGACGATGGACACCAGCGTCCCTCCGGTTCGAATCAGGTCTGCGGAGCGCTTCCCGATGTTGCCACCGATGCCATCGAGCACCAGATCGACTTCGCCGACGTCCTCCAGGGCGTCGTTATCGAGGTCGACGAACTCCTTCGCGCCGAAGTCGAGCACCGTCTGACGGTCGGCGGCGCGTCCGGTGCCGATGACGTAGGCGCCGAACTCTCGTGCGAGCTGCGTCACCATCGAACCGACTGCGCCCGCCGCGCCGTGCACGAGTACGCTCTGTCCCGCCCGAAGGCGGCCGTGCTGGAACAGTCCCTGCCACGCGGTGAGGCCCGAGATTGGCAGACTCGCGCCCACCGTGAAGTCGACCTCGCCCGGCAGCGGCGCGAGGTTGCGTGCCTCCATGGCTACATACTCCGCCAGGGTGCCGTCGCGATACCAGTCGGCGAGGCCGAACACGCGCTGTCCCACCGACAGTCCCGTCGTGCCGTAGCCGAGGGCGGTGACCACTCCGGCCAGCTCGTGCCCAGGGATCGACGGTGTTCGATCACGGTCGAGGCGATCGGTCCAGGTCGAGGGCCACTCCAGCTCAGTCGGGACGAAGCCCGACGCGTGAACCTGAACGATGACGTCGTTTATCGCCGCCTGCGGCTCGGGCCGCTTCACCAGCTTCATCCCGGCGGTTCCCGCCGCCTGGTCCGTTACGACGATTGCCTTCATGATCATTTTCTCTTCGGTCATTTGTCTCTTTGGGCTCGGGAGTGTGGACGCTCCGGCTATCGACAAGATGTCGTCCATTGTGGAACTCCTTTTCTCGGTGTCTGCAATCTGCGCTGTCTGCTTTGACCGGGGTTCCCACCAGGCCTGATGGATCGGGATCTCTTCGGTCGCGGGTGTTGGCGGATAGATGCATTGCGCCTGGTCATAGAAACAGTCCCAAGATTGTCGATTTTGGCTGTACCATTGCGCGATGGCTGTCCTCCCGATCCAACTCGATCGTGCCAGAAGGACTCCGCTGGCTACCCAGATTTATTCGGCGATCCGAGACGGCATCGAAAACGGACGGCTCGCCTCGGGCGCGCGGTTGCCCTCCTGGCAGGATCTGGCCGCTCAACTCGGCGTCTCCCGCGGCACCGTGCGTGTGGCTTATGAGCGTCTCGTCGCGGAGCAATTCGTGATTGGTCTCGGGCCGGCAGGAACACGTGTAGCCGAGCGGCAATCCCGATCCTCAATACCCGATTGGTTGCCGGAATCCCCGCTTCTGCCGGACCTCTTCTACGAATTCGGAAACGCGCCGCTGGCATTTCAGATGGGCGTCCCCGCACAGGACGCCTTCCCGTTCAAGCTGTGGTCACGCATCCTGACTCGTGAGACGCGGCGGGCTGCGGCGGCGCCGGTGACGTATCCGGATCCGCGTGGCGATCCGGAGCTGCGAAAGCAGGTCGCGGCTTACCTGGGGCTGGCCCGCGGCCTTCAGTGCAATCCCTCTCAGGTGCTCATAACAGGTGGATTCTCCGGTGCGCTCGGTCTGGCGATCCGGGGGCTCCAGCTTGGAGGGATGGGAGCTTGGATCGAGGACCCGGGCTTTCCGCTCACGCGCAACGCACTCGGCCTGGCTGGCATGGCCGTGACAGCTGTCCCGGTCGATGCGGAAGGACTGGATGTTGCCGCTGGTGTCCGGACCGCCGCTGCAGCGAAATTGGCAGTTGTGACACCGGGCCAGCAGGCGCCGCTCGGGATGACGATGTCTCAGCGGCGGCGGTTTGCACTGCTCGACTGGGCTCGGCGCAACGACAGCTGGATCATCGAGGACGATTACCTGAGCGAACTGCAGTTGAAAGGACGGGCGGCTCCGGCTCTTGCATCTCTCGATCATGGAGGACGGGTGCTGCACATAGGCAGTTTCAGCAAAACGATCAGCCCGGCGCTGCGCCTGGGTTTCATCGTTGTGCCGCCGGAACTGAGTCGTCGGTTCGCTGATCTCGTTGCGTCCCTGGCGCCGGCGCCTGCTGCAGGCATGCAGCTCGCTGTGGCGGAATTCCTGCGAGACGGTCACTATCTTCGCCATCTGCGCCGCATGAAGCGACTTTACGCCGCTCGACGGGAGGCTCTGCTTCGTTGCCTGGAAGAAATGGCGCCAGACTCGATAAAGGTGCAGGCGACTGCCGGTCTTGCAGTGGTGACCTTGCTTCCCGAGTCCGCGTCAGACATGGACATTGCTTCACGTGCGCGAGAGTTCGGGCTCGCGCCGCGTCCGATGTCGGCGTGGTACATGCAACCTCCGCGGCAACAGGGACTGTTGCTCTGCGTGACCAACCTCGATGAACGGCGGCTGCCGGCGGACTGTCGTCGGCTGTTGGAATTGGCTCGGTAGCACTCATGGAAGCAAGGCAGCTACGCATTGAGTGCTGAACCGGATTGTGGCACCGGTTGGTCCGAGATTGACCGGATAGCAGACATATCGCAGCTACGGCGAAATCGAAGCGAATGACCCGGAACGGACCTCGTCAAGCGAAAGCGCCCGTTGCAGACGATCTGTACAACGCGTACCGTCCCCGATCCCGATGCAAGGAACCCCAATGACTGATCGAGAAAAGATTCTAATTGCCCTTCGCGAAAAGCCTCTGAAGGCTTTCGAAATCATGAAGCGCGTGAACATAAGGCATCAGGACGACTGCCAATCGCTCCTGTTGAAGATGCGTGACGACGGCGCCGTGAAGTTCGATATTCACAAGGGACATTGGCTCGTGGCGTGAGAACGTTCGCTCGGTCACCAACGACCGGTAGAGCTGCTTCCAGGTGCCTTTCAGCACAGAGAACGACAGCTGCCTTCGAGCTCGGAGCGCACCCCGTTGCGCTTCCGTTTGATCAACCTCGAACAGGTACAGTTAGCGATTTGCGATAATTATATTTGAGTTCATTTCGCCTACGTCTCGCTCGCGCAGGAATTCCCGAACTGGGTCGCCCCCTGGGACGCGTTGCGCCGCAAGCATAACCTGGTGTCGCCAGGCCTCGCCGACTTCGTCGGCCTGTCGTTCCAATACGCCGACTATAGCATGCGCTACGGCCAGACCGAATCCGGCCCGCCCTCGATCGTCTCGACCGTGAAGATCAACCGCGCCGGCTTCACCGAGATGATGGACACCGAGGACATGTTCCGGAAGTGGTTTCGGCAGGCGAAGGAAGAGCGGCTGCTTCCATAGAGATCGTTACTACGAAGGCAGTGCTCTCTCTCCCGCTTGCAGGGCCGGAGGTCGGGGTCGCTCGTACATCCGGTCGTGCACCCACCGCGTGACCTGGATGCTAACTTTCGGCGAGAGCCACAAGCCGGCATGAAACAGGCGGCCCCTTTGGGGCCGCCTGAGCTGTTTAACGTCAGAGCAGATGACCTACTGGCAGAGATGCTGGAGGCCGTCGCTACCCTTGAAATAGGTGCCGGGCCGGCAGACGATGCCGTTGCGGGCAGCATACGTACTCCAGTTGCCCTGCCAGCCCATCTCGCCGTACGACATGCCGGGCGACATGGCGTAGGAATTGCCCCAGCTGCCGACGGTAGCGCCCGCCGCCGCCGGCTGGCGATATGCCGTTCGCCGAGTTGATGGCCGATATCGATAGTCGGGGGTGGTCCCCGTTCCAAGACCCGTGCAGCTGGCGAATTCAGCTTGGCATGCGTCCGGATTGGAGTTGTACCACTGCGCCTGTGAAGCAGAGCTGGACAGGGCAGATGCCACAACAACGACCGCACCAATAATTCTCAGATTTGTCATGGATTGCTCCTTACGGTTGGACCGTGGTGCAAGATGCCACGTGTGTCAGTATCCGGTTTTTTTGCGCGCGGAGTATCAAATCGACGTGAAACACGCTGGGCGAGTACGACAGAACGAGTATCCCCGCACCATCCCTTGCGACCACCCTGACACTGCCCGGCCTGATCATTGGCTTCTTCAGGCGATCAATCGATATGACCAGCGCTGGAGTCTCCATGGGCTCGCGTGCTGACTTATGATCGCAGCAAGTTGCGTCCTATTCGACCACGATGGCGTTGGCTTCCGCCTCGCGGGCTACGGCGATGCCTCTGACCCCGAAGCGAAACTCATGGTTCAACATTCACCGCTTTGGCATGTCTCAACTTCATTTATAATTGTCTGCCGTGGATCAGTTACAGGAGGCAAGAATGAAGCGATCAATTGCCTTGTCAGCGTCGCTAATTATTGGCTTCGCAGTTGGAAGCAATGCAGGCGCGAGTGCTGCAACTTACTGCCAATATGTCGGCTATCCCGCCAATTGTGTCGTTCGGACCGGCGTCATAGTCGCGCCAACCCGTGATGTTCGCGGAACTCCACCATCAATAGATGCCGGCCCGAGCGGCGTTATAAGGCAGGACTTGTTCGCAAGGAATAATCCGAACAATTTGCGATCGGATTGGCCCAGTCCATCCGCTCAACCGGGGCAGTTCTAAAACACGCCGCGCGGCGGAGGCATGGCTATGGATAGCGGACCTCAACCCTCCGGCACGCCGGCCAGGCGCATCCCCTCATAGAAGCGTACGCGTTTGGCAACGTAAGACGGATTGTTGACTTTGGGGCTGCTGCGGTAACGGCGGATTGTGAAGCTGGGATCGAGGGCGAGGCCGGCCGCGGTGGCGGTGCGCGCCTCCTTCAGGTCTCCCAGCAGCGCCAGCGCGGCTGCGAAGTGAAAATGAGTCAGCGCGTGATTTCGGTTGAATTCGAGGCTCCGGCGAAACCAGTCGAGGGCCTCGCGGTCCGCGCAGATGCTCAACTTGCCCAGCCCGACAAACATGTACCATAGATAGGCGCGTGTATCGCGCGGGGACAGCCGCAGCGCTTCCTGAATATGCGCCTCAACCTCTTCGCCGCGCCCGAGCAGAAACTTGCCAAGTCCAATGAATCCATGGGCATCGGCTAAGTTCGGATCCAGAAGCAGCGCCTGTTGGCATTCGGCGATCCCGCTCGGAGCGCGCCTGGTCTGCATTTGAACGGCGCCGAACAGCATGTGGGCTCTCGGGTGGTTGGGCGTGTGAAGCAGCACCTTGTTCAGCGCGGTCTCTGCGGCTTCAAATTGCACAGATGCATCATCGGTCAGGAAGGCTGATCCCACGGACACGTCGATTTGGGCCGCGGCGACCGCCGCTTCGACGTTATCGGGATCAAGCGCGAGCGCACGCTTGAAGAAGTCTCGCGCCTGCGCCATGAACGCCGGCGTGACACCCTTGTTGATAAATGCTCTGCCTTGGAAGTACAAATCCATGGCGTCTGGGCGTGGCGACCGTTCCGCGCGCCGAGCTTCGGCGTTGGCAAGTTCGGCATTCAGCGTATTGGCGAGTCGGGATACGATCTCATCCTGCATGTCCAGGAGGTCGCCCGCAGGCTTGTCGAAGCGCTCGGCCCACACATGGCTTCCCGTCTCGGTGTCGGTGAGCTGGGCATTCAGGCGAAAACGATTGCCTCCACGTTGCACCGAACCTTCCAGCACGTAGCGCACGTTCAGGTCACGGCCGATCTGCCTCGCGTCGACGGCTTTTCCCCTGAAGGTAAACGCGGTGTTGCGGCCAATGACGAACGAGCCCGCGATGCGCGACAAGTCCGTCGTCAGGCTTTCGGTCACACCATCGACGAAATAATCCTGCTTGGGATCGCCGCCGATATTTGTGAATGGCAGGACGATGATGGACAGATGCGGCATCGGAGGTGATACCGGCAGCTCTTCAGTGTTGGATGACCGCGGCGCGTCGCCGGAAGTGACGAGGCTTCGGGTTGGCTCTCCGTTCGCGACCAGCATGTAGCCGCGGCGAGGCAGGGTTTTCAGGGCCGATCGGCCCGCGTCTCCCAGGGCGCGCCTGATGTCGCCGATGGCCTGAACGAGGGAATCCTCGTGACCTCGCAGTCCGACCAGACCTCGTCCAAGATTTCGTCCTTGCCGACCAACTGCCCGGCCCTTTTCGCAAGCAGCCGCAGCACCGCCCAGGCGCGCGGACGCAGGGGGACGATGTCGCCATGGCCGTCGCACAACGTTTCACGGGCCAGATCCACGCACCGGTCGCCGACAACGATGGAATGCTGCGATGACTTCAACAAGGACGCCTCGCGGAATTTGCTTTCGGAAAATTTCGGCGGAGTATCGGGACGCAGGGACGATTGTACAGCATCATCCTGCAGCCCGGGATAGCAAAACGCTCCCGATCGAAGCCGCCAATAGCGAGGTACGCCTCCATGATCCGGCCCCTGATCCTTGCTGCATTAAGCCTCGCGATCGCCGGTTTTTCGCCCGTTGCGGCGACCGACAATAAATACGGCCCCGGTGTCACGGACACCGAGATCAAACTCGGCCAGACCGTGCCATACAGCGGGCCGATCTCCTCACTCGCGAGGTTCGGCCGGATCGAGGCCGCCTATCTCAGGAAGATCAACGCATCCGGTGGCATCAATGGCCGCCAGGTCACGCTGGTCTCGCTCGACGACGCGTTCGCACCGGCCAAGACGGTCGAGCAGACGCGGAAGCTGGTGGAGAGCGATGGCGTGCTGGCGATAGTGGGATCGGTTGGAACCCCGACCAATCTTGCGGTTGCGAAATATCTCAACAGCAAGGCCGTGCCGCAGATCCTCCTGCTCGCCAGCACGCCGAAGCTCGACGACCCCGAGAATCTGCCATGGACGACCACCTTCATGATGCCGCAGCCGGTCGAGACCAGGATCTATGCGGAGTTTTTGCTGAAGACCAAGCCCGACGCGAAGATCGCCGTGATCTATCAGAACGACGATTTGGGGAAGGGCAATTTGGCCGGCTTCAAGGCTGCCTTGGGATCACGAGCCTCGACGATGGTGGTCGCAGAGGCCGCTTACGACATCATGGTTCCGACAGTCGATTCACAAGTCGTGGCGCTCAAGGCTTCCGGTGCCGATACGCTGTTTCATGTCTCCAACGCACGCTTTGCCGCGCAGGCCATCCGTAAGGCACACGAGCTTGGCTGGAACGTCCAGCATGTATTGCTGTCCGGCGTCAGCAGCATTTCGGCTGTCCTGCGTCCGGCTGGACTTGCGGCCTCGACGGGTGCGGTCAGCGCATTCTGGCTGAAGACATCAGAGGATCCCATGTGGGACGACGATGCCGGAATGCGGGAGTATCGGGCCTTCATGAAAGGGTGGGCACCGAACGACGATGTCGAGGAATCGATTTTCCCCTATGCGACCGCTCAGATCATCGTCGAGGTCCTGAAGAAGTGCGGAGACGACCTGTCTCGGGAAAATCTCATCAGGCAGGCAACCAATATTCAAGGGCTTCAACTGCCGACGTTCCTGCCCGGCCTGACGATCAACGTCACCCCATCGAACCGGATCGGCTGGAGAAAGGCCAGGATGGCGCGTTTCGATGGCACAAGATGGGTGCTGCTCGATGATGTCATCGGCAACTGACCTGATCCTCTCGTGAAACGAAGATGCTTGTTGGATCGGGGCCCATGACCGACAGACTGGACGTTGCGATCATCGGAGGGGGGATTGGTGGGTTGTCCGCCGCGCTCGCGCTGAGCGCGCGGGGCATGAACGTCACGGTTTTCGAAGAGGCCGAGTCCCCACGTGAGGCCGGGGCTGGATTATCCATCCCTCCGAATGCGGCGATCTTGCTCAAACGCGGCGGTCTCTGCGAAGCGATCGAGAAGATCACCACAAAGAGCCAGGGGCTCGCGCTACGAACGTCACGGGGAGAGCCTGTTCCGAGGCCGTCTGCTACTCCCGAGGTGCAGAGCTATCAGATTCACCGCGTCGAACTCCTCGATATGCTCCTTGGTGCGGTGAAGGGAATGGTTCAATTCAGGTATCGCTGTGTTGCCGTCGGTGAAACGCCAACCGGAGCGCGACTGAGGTTTGCCTGTGGTGCTGTCTGCGATGCGGATGTGGTCATTGGTGCAGATGGCATCCATTCGATTGTCCAGCACGCGATCGGCCTGACGGCGCGCCCGACCAGCGAAGGCATCGTGGCCTACAGAGGTCTTGTGCAGGCGCAAAAACTGTCATGGGCCGCAGAACTGTGCGGCTTGAACATGTGGATGGGTGACGGTCGCAGTTTTATTTGCTTCCCGGTGTCCCAGGGGCGCCTGATCAATATTGTCGCGTTCGTGCCGACCACCCTCGACATGGAAGAGACCTGGTTCGCGCCGGGCGACGTCAGGACGCTCGCCGGCGAGTACGCGGATTGGGACGCTCCCGTCCGAGACATCATCGCAGCGCTTGATCAAACCTTTCGTTGGGGCATCTACGATCGGCCACCTCTGCCATATTGGTCGAAAGGGTGTGTCACTCTCCTTGGCGATGCCGCTCACCCGATGGTCCCGCATTTTGGCCAAGGTGCCGGGCAAGCCATCGAGGACGGCTTTGCTCTTGCGGTTCTGCTTGAGCACGCAAGGCGCGACGAGATTCCGGCCAGACTGCAGGCTTACCAGAATCTGAGATTGGAGCGTACGAGCGGAGTTCAAGCCGCCTCACGCCTGGCTGGCAGGTTCTACCGATCCGCAGTCGGAAATCCGTCCGAACAGGCGGAGAGGATGCGGGAATGGATGTCGGCCGCGGCCTGGATCTTCCCGTACGACGTGGAAGAAGCGGCGGCGGCATTTCTAGAGCGTGGCGACTAACAACGCCAGCTATTGGCCTGACTGGTCAGGGAGGAGCCCAAAGTAGTGTCCGTTGTGAGGTCAGCAATTGGGCGCTTAGCTGACCTGAGGCGGTGTCCGGTTCGAGTCCGCAAAGCATCGGATAGCGGACATCGCTCAAGCCGCGCTCATGAATTTCGATTTATGAGCACACAGCCTAACCTTCCTTCGCGAATGCCGCCTCCATCACCTTTCGCGTCCTGATCGTCTCGTTGTTGGCGTCGAATTCGACATCGCTCCAGCGCACGATCTCGCCATGTGCGACGTCGTGCTTCAACTTGAGGCGATGCGCGAGCCCGATCGGCAACGCGCCGGCCTTGAGGCTCGCGGCCGCAGGCACCAGCTTGCCCCACACAGTGTAGCCGCCTTCGCCGTCCAGCATCTCGCCGGCGCGCAGATTGCGCTTGGCCACGGCGGCAACGTCGCCGCGGAAGCCGTAGGGCTGTCCGGTCGGCTCGCCCCGTAGCGCGGCTGAGAGCACCGAGATGTTCAGCTCGAGGCCGATGAGGTGGTACGGCTTGTACATTGCGGCGAAGCGGCCGCTGGAATCGGTCTTCAGGCCGTATTGCCGGAAGCAGTCGGCCGCATAATCGTTCGGCGCTTCCAGCACGACATAGACGCCCCAGCGCAGGTCGCGAAACACCGGCCTTCCGTCGCGCTCAAGCGAGGAGACGACTTCGACGACGCCGGATCGCTCCAGCACGCCGCCCTTGTCGCTGGGGCGCATGATGTGCGGCAGATCGTCGACGCCGCAGGGTGGAAACAGCAGGCCGCCTGCGGGCACGTCGAGACCGCAGGCATTCGCAATTGCGGCCATCTCGATCGCCGATTTGGTGCCGTCGAGGAAGGAGTTGAACATCTGCGGGTTCATGCCGGCCGACTGGGCTTCGCCCGCGGTGA
>Ga0307510_10011108_pt1 | contig 10705 bp, 5 predicted proteins | sample 12_EM_MG_FD_207224 | JGI IMG/M metagenome (GOLD analysis project Ga0307510, IMG submission 207224) | Populus trichocarpa ectomycorrhiza microbial communities from riparian zone in the Pacific Northwest, United States - 12_EM | ecosystem: Host-associated > Plants > Roots > Unclassified | place... | reverse complement strand
AGTTGAACGCTGGCATGCCCATCTTCAATATCAACCATATTCTCGATTATTGATATGATTAGACACTGAACGCTGGCACACTGAGAATTGACAATCACTACCGATGCAAATCCTTAAAATAAGATGGAATTAAAAAATAAAAAATTGTCTAACGAGAGAAGAAAACTGATATACTGATTCATATTGAGGAACAAAAAGTCCCTCTTGATTTCTATACACAAACTTGGAACCATATTCCTCGCCTCAGCTATATTACCATATTCCTGCAAAGATTTGCAGCCTAGCAAGCATTTCATCAAACCTCCAGAGAAAATCCCAGATGTAAAATTTCCTTATCCTTCTTAAAAATGAAACCCTACAAAATACAATTAAAAAACAAATGAAACTGCTTACAATATTTTTTTTCCCGTTTTTTCTTTGATTGGTCTAAATTATATTTTTCTTATCTGCTACTTGACTGTTAATGATGATTTCTTCTCAAATCAACAACAACAACACTAACATTGTCCGTGCTGTGCCTGGCCAAGGCCAACTTGGTCAACAGAACTGATGCATCTGAGCAGGACTTATCAGAACTCTCAATGGCGGCATCGCTGCCAGGAGACCCGGGTGGTGACGGTGGCTTTCGGGCACGGAGGCACGATCGCACTACCCCGCAAGCAGTATCATTTGGCACCACATCCCACAGTCCATCACTTGCCAGTATCAAAAACTCATCCTCCGCCGTCCGCTCCGTCAAAGTCACATCTGGTTCCGGTATCACATAGGGCTTCAAGTAATTATCACCTGAAAACGAATCAAACACCAAAACATGAGTTAGATGAATCAAGCACAAATCCACCACGATTTGGTAGCATTTAATTAATCAAGAGCCATGTATGTTAATTACCTATGGCTCTAGACATGGCCAAAACACCAAGAACTCTTGGCCCATCCCAATAAATTACACGGCCACCAGCTTCTTGTATCCGAAGCAATTCATCTGGTCGATCAGGCTGTAATTTACAAGGACAAACTGAAGTTAGCGAAAACAAATTAAAAGTAAAAAACAAAATCATCCTAACAATAATTTTAGGTCCCGATAATAAAAAATGTGTTGGGGACACGTTGGTTCCTAGAAGTGCTACTGGCTAGCAACATACCGAATTCTCAATGCTTGACCCACATGCCACACGCCTAAATCTTTCAGTGGAAACACCTCTTTAACTTGCTCTAAACATGGTTCATAATAAACATAAATAAATAAGGAAATCGTTAACCTCACCTTGTGATCCGATGAGAGAGGAATAGCGTCACCGTTTCGACAAAGAACTGCACGAGAATCGCCACAATTCGAGACAATAATCTTTTCAGGCGTCACCACAGCTACCACAGCAGTAGATCCAACGGCGTCGCACTGCGGAGTCTGTAACTCACACCTACAATTAGAACTATTATCTCCTTCAACACAGCAATTCTCCACTTCTTTATCCATCTTTATAAAACTTCTCTTCATAGTTTCCTTCCACTCTACACTTTTTTCTTCTTTAAAACCTTCAACTTCTTTTTTCACTATTTCATGTAACCGATCTCTACACCTCATCGCCACCTAAAACACACACACAAAAAATCAGCACCCTAAAATAACATAACAAAAGTTTTAAAAAATTAAGGTAAGTATTTCGCCCTTACGTGTGAGCAGCCATGACCGTCGAAAACACCAAAAAACGAAGTGTTTTTAGTAGTAAACGACGTGTGTATCGAGACGGCGTCTTCCATGTCTCTTCTTCTACCACGAACAGAAGTCATGCCGAATTTTGAAGCTTCTTCTTCCAGTTTCACAGATTCTGATTTACTTGGATTCGAGATACTATGGTTTTTATTTTCTTCGATTGTTTTGCAATTTTCTACTGCGTTTCCACAATCACGTGAGAGAGGAATCGGCAACAATTCCATTTTCTGCCGTTTGGCTGGGGTAATATCCAGAGTCGACGACGGTGGAACTGCCACGTCGGTAACTAACTTGAGTGGTCGGAGTTCTAATCTTGTCCGCCTTGAAGCTCGTGAACTTGGCTCAACTGGTGCAGCTGTTTCCCTTTCACCAGCAACTCCACAGCAAATCCCGACCATTAATTCAAATTAATAATAAATAGAGATAGTGAAATCACCCAGACCAAATCGACAATCCTCGAGCTACAACGCCTCAAATAGGGTAATAGAGATAGAAAAGAAAAGAGATACGAGAGATCTTTCAAGAAATGGGAGAAGGAGCTTATAAAAATGGCAATGAGAAGAGGATGGACTAAAAAAGCGAAAATGTTTTCACCTGGGGGCCACACTAAAAAATTACGGGTAGGACTGCCCGTCACCTTCACGGGCAAGGAGGATCCCCATGTACAGTTGGTATGACGTAGATCTACTGAATACAAAAATAGTAATCTTCACCGTCCATTTTCCTCTCTCCCTCTAGTAACTCACCACGTGTTAGCCTTTTTGAAACCTTCTGACGTGCCCAATAGGATTCCAACACTGGTTGTTGTTACGACCTTCTTTTCCTGACACGCATGAGGTCCGGAAACCTAATTTTGAGTATGATTCTGTTTATTTTAATAATTTTAGTTTGGTATTGTTTAATGGAGGTTCCGTTTTTTAATTGCACAATTCCGAGGATGCCACCACGTGGCGGTGATCAGCGAATAGGAGTTTCGTGTCTGATTCCTCTCCTCGCACGCGCTTTTGCAGGTTACAAGGACGATGATAAGTAGGCGGCCTTTCTTTACGTTATTGCAATTCGCGTCTTGGTACGCTGCTCTTTGTTCCACGGATACTGAACCCTGCTCGCCAGATCCTAGTCTATAATCTACATCATAGTTATCGAATCTGATTTGGAGATTTATCCAGTCAAGAGATTGGTTTGATGGATTTCATGATGAAATCTTATCAATCTAAAAAATTTAAAAATTTTATATTTTATATAAAAAAAATTGCTATATATATTATAAATAATAAAATTTAAAATAATATTTTAAAAAAAAATATATTTCTGTATTGAAAAGATATTATATTATCTTTTAAGTTTAAGTATTTTTTTTAAAAAATTATTCTATATTACAAAAAATATAATTTTTTTCTTGTGAACATAGAGTATATACATTAAAGAGATTCAAATCCCAGATTTAAAAGATATTATGCTATCATTTTAAGTTTAAATATTTAAACCAAAAAGTTTTTTACCCCACATTGAAAAGATATTATGTTATCATTTTGAGTTGAAGTATTTAAACCAAAAAAAAAAATCTTACGTTGCAAAAATATAACTTTTTTCTTGTGAACAAATAATATATATATTACAGGGTTTCAAATCCCATGTTGAAAAAATAACTCATTTCTTGTTAACATAGAATATATACATTAAAGGATTTCAAATCCCGCATTGAAAAGATATTATTTTATCAATTTAAGTTGAAATATTTAAACCAATAAGTTTTTTTATCCCACATTGAAAAAATAACTTTTCTCCTGGGAACATAGAGTACATACACTAAAGCGTTTCAAACCCCATATTAAAAAAATAACTTTTTTTTTCTTATGAACATAGAGTATATGTACTAAAAGGTTTCAAATTCTACATTGAAAAAATAAAATATTTTTCTAGTATTTACATAATGAACTTTAAAAAGAGTTAATAACCAACTAAAAAAAATATGAAAAAATAGACGTAGGGGAAAAACCACTTTTGAAAAAAAAAACCGTGTCTCGTTTAGGTTTGCCCGGGTCACAGGTCGACCCATCAGGTCGATTGGGTTTTGCCGGGTTGTTGCACTAGCCGGGCTTTTGTTTGGTCAAAATCAGTTCAGCCACCGAGTCCCGAATCGACCCGTCAGACTGGTCCGAGTTTAATAACTATAGTCTATATATGATGTTAAAAAAAAATCAATTTAATTTTTAATATCATTGTCAGTTCTTTATTTAATTATAACTTTGTTTGATTTTAAAATAAATTACAATACAACATTGTTTATTTTTCTTTAAAAAAATCGTTTTACTTAACTTACGACCTCTGCCCATCACAAAGGTAACCATGCTCTAATTTTTTAAGACAGGTTTTTAAATAATTGTTATATAATTTATCAAAATAATTTTCAGAATCAAGGCCAAGTTTCAAAAATAAAACTCTTACGAAGAAAATAAAAAACAATAACATCATTTAACCGGTGTTAAGATATCAATACTCGTGATCCTGATTGTAAGATCAAGATATCTTCATAAAAAATAAATCAAAATATATTATGAAACTCAATTCTCAATCATTCATGATAAAATTAAAAAAAAACAATTAAAAAACCTTTGAGTCAACTCAACTTAACTCGTTAAACATTATTTGTAGGTCACGAGACTAAAATAACCTAATAAAGAACAAATAAATAAATCATGAAGTTTAATTTCTAACTAACTTAATATTAAAGAATGAAACTATGATAAAAAGTTAAACAAGAAAAAAAAAACATAACCAACCAAATTAATCCTTAAAACTTGCAACATGTGTCAAGTGAGTGAGATAACCTAGTAAAAAATAAAATTAATATTAAATAATAAAATTAAAAAATATTGATTGAAAATAAATTAAAGAATAAAAAAGACAAATGTTTTTTTTGGAGGGTCACACCAAAACATGCAAGGAAAATATTGTTAGTTGCTATAATACTTTCCCTGTATATTTTAATATATTGCTAGTAATTAAAAATCAACTAATAAAAAATAAATAAAACAAATAATTTTTTAATCAAATATTATCCAAGAAGCAAAACTTTAATAAATTCCTTTGCCTTTGCCGGCATGTTTTAAATAAATTTTGATCGAAAATATAAAATTTTCTTTTGAAAACAAAATTACCGGTGAATATTTGTCGAATGCAGTAAAAAAATATTAATTTTATCTTACATTTCATGTTTCAAGTTCGTCACGTATCAATCTCAATAAAAAAATAACATTTTATAATTCATGAATAAAATGTTGAGTTTTGTTTTTGAACAACAGAGTGCCTGATACTGAAGAATAACAACTCATTATCTAAATATATAAATATAACTTTAATATACTAACTAGTAATAAGAAGATTTATTTTATCTCATGACTTTTTGGATCTAAACATTAGGATTGTCATAATTTTTTTATAACTTTAATATATTAACTAGTAATAAAAATTGACTGAGAGATAAGTTGGTTTAAACGCACTCTTATTGATAAATAAATAATAAACAATTACGAGTACCATTTTACTTTTCCTTGGAACATATAATAATCACTGCTACCCTTGTCAGAATACAGAACAGGGAAAAACAGTGCGGTAGGTGAGAGGCTACGATAGGGTAGAGTGTATGTGAAGCATAACTGTGGTTTTTTTTTTAAATGATTTTTATTTAAAAATATATTAAAATAATATATATTTTTTATATTTTAAAAATTATTTTTAACTTTAATGCATTAAAATAATTTAAAAATACTAAAATAATATTATTTTTAAAAAAAATTAAAAAAATTCAGTATTTTTCAAAAATACTTTTGAAACGCAAAAACAAATAGGATCTCTACGTGATTCAGTGTAGCATTGTGACTAAGGTTTTTTTTATAATTTAAAAATGATTTAAAATAATATATTATTTATTTATTTTTAATATAAGTATATTTAAATAATTTAAAATTGTAAAAAAATAGTTAATTTAAATCTAATAAAAAATATAATATAATATAATTTTTTAAAAATACAAAAACCAAATTACTCTTGCTTAAAGGAGCGTGACAAAACGCGCGACATGATGCATTGAGCAGTGATCAAATTTGTTTTATTTTTTATATTGTTATGAAATATTAATATAAAAAATAAAAATAAAAAATAAAAAAATATTATTTTAATATATTTTAAAAAGACAATTTAAAAATTAAAAGAAATTCTGAAAGGTATGGAACCTCGTGTCAACATCAAATGACGGTACATTCTGCAGAATATCTTATGTTTGGTAACTGTATGAGCAGACACGTGTCTATTAATGACGTGGAGCGGAAGGTGCAAAACCCTCTCGTTTCCTCGAGCTTAGACACGTGTCGAGCACTAACTCCTGCCCATTTTGCCGCCGTCTGCCCCGATTTTGGATAGGTATCCTCCCTCCAAGTTTTGTTCATTTTGCAATTGATGTTGACCCCAATTTATTAGTTTCGAAGGGGGCATTGTGTCCCTCATTTCTGTTTAATCAATACCTTTTTTTTTTAATCGAAGTGTTTTCGTCTTGGAGTTCAGATCAGAACACCTCATGTTGTGAAAGTAATTCATTAGCATTGACTGATGGGATACCCTCCGTCATGCTCCCCACGTGCCCAGTCTTGCTTTTAAAATTCTTCGTTTTTTTTATATATATATTTTTTATATTAATAACAAAAATAAATTTTAAAAAATATTATTTTAATATATTTTAAAAAATAATTGAAACTATCAAATACAAGATAAGGACTCGAGGAGATCGATATAGACACTTTTGATTATTCATGAAAATTAGTTAAAACATGAAATCCTGGTAAATTAAAGAAGGAGCCTTAGATGATAAAGATTGGAGATTTTTACTAGAAATCTCAAATTAAAAACCTTGGAGGAATTGAGTGAGATTTAGAAATGAAAGACAGTTATTATATAACTCAAGATAGTGATAAAAATAAAACAAAAATTTTATGTTCTTGTTAAATGATAAAAACACATATATAACAAGGAATTTTATGTTCGACGTGAGATGCACGAATAAATTTTATTTTTAGTAAGGTGCATCCTGTAATTTATAGGGAGGAATACATGGACCGGCAGCACTCGAGTATAACACGTCAAATCATAACATCAAACCCAGTACAAGTTCATTCACGCGAGGAGATTGAGTATGAGTCACGTGCATGTCGGATTCAAAATACTGCAAGTATTTGTTACTTTTTACAGGTTTCGACAAAACCGTTGCGTTTTATTCATGAATTAATAATTTTTACCTGCTTCATACTAGATTGAACAATTGTTACATTATGATTGCTGCGGTTGATCTTTGTGATGTTGGTGGTGATGATGGATTTGCTTGTCATCATGTATCTATTTGATTCGAGACATGTTATGCTTCACTGGATTTTTTAGAAGAGATATTGAGCCTAAACGATGCTCATTGTTGCAAAAAACATATAATTAATAAATAAAATTAATATTAAAACATCACACTTTTTAATTGTAAGTTTAGTGTTTGATAATTTAAATTTTGAGATGGACAGCTCAACACAATTGCTATTGTCATTAGCAATTGTACAGGCTACTGTCACTGGCGGTTTATGAATATAACTGCTAGTGATAATAACGATTATTTATAAACGCTATTTTTATTAGTAGTTATTAAATAAAACCGCGTTATATAACGGTAGTTGAGTTAAAATCTGTTATTTCTCAATTATTTTTGTCTCCTGTGATTTATCTCAAAATATTTTATCTAAATGTGCTAGTTTGATATTAGACGCTGTCATTAAAGAACTAAAACTAAATAGACTAGTTAAATTAAGTTTATTAGCCGAACTTAGTACACGGACGGCAAACAATTACTTAATTAAACCTGTCCTGCAAACTGTTTTGATTTTAAGTCTCAGTCTGGTAGCTGATTGATGGAGACCTCCATGGAGATGGAAAGTGGGGTCCGGGGCCGTACAATCACCCACCATAAAAAATATGCCACGCGCAACATAAAAGCTGGCAAGCATAATGCTCATTTCTCACCTCCCTGTGAGGGGTGACGTAACACGAACCAGTTAACACGTGACTAAGAACTTGTTTGGCAGTGTAATTGCAGGTGATTTTCAAATAACTTTTCATGTTAAAATACATGTCAATGATTTTTTTCATTTTTTAAAAATTATTTTTAAAATCAGCACATCAAAACGATCCAAAACATACAAACCATATCAAATTTTAACAAAAAAAAAAAATTTAAATTTTTTGAGAACGCGAGTTGAACCACATTCCCAAACGTTCCCTAATAAAGCTTGCATACAAACTGTTTAACTTGTGAGATTTTAGTTTTGCTTATTATAAATTACCAGTTCGAGTCTTATATATTTTAGAATCACTAGAGACTTATATAATTATTAATTTTAAAATTTCTAAAATTTATTAAGATATACATAAGTTAATCCGAAAATTTATATTAATAATAATAATAATAAAAATAAAAAAGAACTTGCATGCAAGCCTGTCAGTCGCTGACCTAACCTAAACTTTTTTTTCCTTCGCTTTATTACATTTATGAACCAGAAGCGGAGAAACAGAAACTGCCAAACTGGCATGCTCCTCTTTCTTGCTTGTGCCTTGTCTTTATCTCTTTCTTTCTCCTAGTAACATTAACGTAAGAAAGTACTCCATGCCCTAAAGCCTAAGAATGCTAAAAACAAAAGAACTGTGGTGTTTCATGACACGTATGTATAATGCGTGCTTGAATACTATATGGTATTTCAAACTTTAGGTCATGTGGTGACATTAATCAATTATTTATGGCTAGAGAATTTTTAAAGTTGGTTATGAAGAGACCGGGGATTATCCAATGTATCTGACTCATATGATGTAAGCTATAAAGGTTTCTGTGTCCGTTTTGCTATATATATATATTATTAGGTTCGGAAAATAGCAGAATCCATTTTTAATTGTAAAAATGCATGGATGAGTCGTTGGTTTTTGTTTTCTTTATTTTCACTAGTTTCTATGTTCTTTGCATCTCTGGGGCATGTGGGGAATTAAGTTCGTATAAAAAAAGAAGGGTCGAAATCATTGTCCCTGGATAAAGCCCGAGCCCGTTTGCTAACAATGGGCAGTGATGGAGAGTGGAGGTGGGTCATCGCATGAAAGCATGCCTACAGAAAGAGACTTGACGAGGGCAACAACGGTCCAAGAATATAAAAAAAAAGGACAGATACTTGATTGGCTGATTATTATATTTGCCGATGTAATTGGACGATAGGACGTCCAAATCATGATCCGAGAAGTTCAAGTTGAAAATCTTTGCTTATTCATGTTGATTTCGAACGGCAGAGCAAAGAACACCGAAAGTCTCCCAAGAGCAAATACCAAAAGCTTAGAGGTTTTGGATTCAAATCCCAGAAAGGATAGAAGAACAGGTTACTCTGACTGTTAAGGGGAAACAAAGAACGAGAAAAAACTTGAAACACCATATATCTTTAATAGCTAATGCTAAAAAATATAGAGATAAAAATTTGGAGCAAAATTAATCACAACCACTTACTAGAGATGGCTGAGTGCTGCCAATATAACAGCGCTCCAAGCAGAAGGCCTTGGTTGATTAAACAGAAACGCTGGGAAATTACAAATGTGCAGAGCAATATAATGTTACGCCTGCAATCATTTCCGAGGAAAATAGTCGATTATCTCTCAATCTGGTCTCATATGGGGTTAAATCCATTCACAGTAAATCCTCCATCAGTGGAAATATCTTGTCCGGTTATGTAAGCAGCAGCAGCAGGTAGACAAAGAAATCCCACCAGGGACGAGACTTCCTTTGGATCTCCATCGCGCTGGAGAGGGGTTCGAGAGACAACTTTGTCCAAAGACACCTTGTCATCGAGCAACTGGAAAGAGTAGACCATATGACGGTTAGAAAAGTTGCTGTGGAATCAATTATTGGAATCTTATATGCAAATTCTTCTTAAAGCTAATATGTCATGCAACATCCGACACACTCCAATGATTCACCATGTTTCATGATATGTATATCACACACGCACTCCCATCTCAAGACTATATGCCAAATTAAGATTATGGCTTGTTTAGCAGACATGCCGTCACAAAAAGAATGTCGAGTGGGTAATGAAGCTAGAAAAACTGAATTGTTGTCAAAAGACCACAAAATTCAGTTTGATTACTGCTTGGTAAGTGTTGCCAGACTGATGAACTGTAGCTAACTAAGATGCTCTACCATAAAAGATCTGAACCGACCAAGACATGAATCTTGTGACTTGCATCTGCTGGAAATAAAATACACAAGTATTCGGATGAACCTCTCAAGCTTTATCGATTAATTTACACGCTCTTTAACAAACTTATAAATTCTGAATACATCGTCCCTTCTATTTATATGGAGATTAATCCTCTAACTATCATAATCTAAAGAATTCTAACTAACTAATTCAACAAGGATTCTAATAAACTAATCCAACACAAATCCTTTTTGACAAAGGAATCCTACATACACTAGGATTTTTATCCAACAACATCATATATTATATACATTTATTTAGCGATTGAGATATATGGGCTCTTTAGATAACTAACTGATCCTTGATAAAGATTAAGAGGTCTATAAGCAAGAGTTAATGCGAGGAAATTCAGTTTAGGAGGCATCTTCCTGACTTGACGAACCTCTATGTAGACCCTTGGGGTTCTTAAGAGCAATGACTGGTTTCTTGCAATAATGTGTTTCCATAGAATTTCACCAAAACGATAAAAGAGATTTGTCAAGCTTCCTAAAGCAAGAACCCATTTTAATGTTCCAAGGTTAATGGGTTAGGTTTAAAATCCTGATCGATACAAATGCTAGATATCAATTGCAACTTAACTTAGCTGGCAAAAACCATAAGTTTGACTAAACGTGAACAAAAGCATCCCTAAAATGGAATCAGATACCTGCCTGCCGCTTACCATTCTCCATGT
>Ga0307510_10011107_pt1 | contig 10705 bp, 12 predicted proteins | sample 12_EM_MG_FD_207224 | JGI IMG/M metagenome (GOLD analysis project Ga0307510, IMG submission 207224) | Populus trichocarpa ectomycorrhiza microbial communities from riparian zone in the Pacific Northwest, United States - 12_EM | ecosystem: Host-associated > Plants > Roots > Unclassified | place... | reverse complement strand
GTCTCTTTCGAATCCTCCCGACCGAGGTCCCTGGCAAACTGGAGAAGAGCGCGATCAGTTGGTTGAGCAAGCGCTTCAGCTGAGGAGAAAGGACCGTATTGATGTCGCCCTGTTCCTGGGGTTGGACCTGCTCCTGATCGCATGCGTTCATGTAACGTGTAAACTTGATGCCCTTCTCGCCAGAAGTACGATGAAAACGGGTCAGGGCAGAAACCGAGGCTATGAGAGGAAAAACACCCACCTAGCGGTCACCCCAGTGCCCAACTGGACGAAGAAGCGGATCATGAGGGCGGTGAACACAATTTAACCTGCAGTGACACCGATCTTTACGATGAACTCGCGAGCGGTGTTTGGAGGACCCTGAGGATAAGCGATTTTAGCTATCGCCTACTGCATCTTGGCGGGAACGTGATCCTGAAAGACCACGCGTGGGGGATCTGGGGATTCATGTACCCGCGGTAAGCGGCACTTGCATAATCTCTCGTCGGTTGAAAAACTTGGCTTTTGTCCGAACCCTCCCCATCCCCTTCTCGCGGTCTGCACGGGGGAAAATGAACACAGGGAACGCGTTTAGAATTCAAATTAAGTTACCTTCTGACGTCCGGGTCCACATTTTTGATAGGTACGGCATCCGATATTTGCCGGTCAACATTCCCTAACCAAATTTGCATGTCATCGTCAGGAAGGACATTGACGAAGACCGCTGACCCAGGATACTCACTTGCGTGAACCCGGGAGGTGGTATTGGTAAGCGTTCCCCATGACGGATGATCCGGTCCAGTCCTTCGTGAACGGCATATTGTATATTTTACGCTTGGCAAAGACGTACTCCTGGAAAGCGTGTTAGCCCAGCGTTGGTCCGAGCTAGAAATGCTTGTGTACATTTGACTTTAACTTGGCCGATACTGTCGGACGAAGATGCTCGGAAGATCGAGAGTCGCTTCCGGGATCCAACGCAGATGACCCGCAGTCTTCCAGACCTTCCCGTCGTTTTCGCCATGGGGTAACCTCCTAACGTCAGGTCGCATTTCGACCTAGGGCGTGTCACGATTCTCGAGGTCGACTGAAGGGAGAAACACGATACCTATGGTATTCAATCCAACCTGGCGCCGGTGGTTCGGACATTATTTCGTTGGTACCAGCGCCGGGGATGGATTGGACCAAAGTACCCGGACTGGGGCATAGGAAGGGAGTGGGATGAGCATGTATACAGGAGCGGTCACGGGGATGCCATCGTCTGTTTTCAGTCCGGCAACATGATTGGACGGAAACCACCCACGTTCCTGGTCGGGCGACCGTCCAACCACCCTGATTCCAACCAGCGAGGTTAACATTGATGATTTCGTCTCTGCGGAAGAGTTCACCCTACTCATTCAACCTACTTCCCGTGTCTCGAACCCGCGATTTGGGCTAATTATTGCAGTGGTAATTTGTTCTTAATGATTTACACGAGCATACATGCATATTATCTCGCTTTGACTTTGAATCACTCGGAGAATTCTCTCTTTTAGGGGACAGGGTCTCAACAACGGCGGGTAGCCTTAAATAGGTTAGGGCTGCGCCCCACACAAAGTGTGGGGACAAATAATTCATTGCCGCGATAAACCAGACGGACTGTAAAAACTGTAGAGAACTGCTTCACGCTTCAACTCTGCGTATTGGAGTGTTAGCTGTACGTAATGTGAAAGAGAGAGAGGACACACCCTGGTCAACGGCAGAGCATGGAAATGCTCCGTGCGTATCTTTTCGCAAACATTCGGGGTATAGGCGAAATGAGAAAGTACCTCATTCTGACTGACGACTTCCTCCGGCATCTCCTCACTATAGTATATCCTACCACCTGCGAGAGGGAAAGTCCTATACATATCAAAAACAGCATCAGGCTGTGACAACGGCCTGAACACAGAGACGCTCAGTAGTGTAACCACCTCCTCCCCGTTGTTGCGGAGTCGTTTGATGCAAAAGATGGAGCGTATCTGAGCAGGCCTCCAATCGTTCTCTGTTCCTATGAGGACGTAGCTGTCCCCCCGAGCGACGTTGCTTGGCCGGTACGTTGTCCCAGAGACATCAACGCTGGTTCGATAGCTCACAAGACCCGGGGAAGCGATGTTCCAACTGTCGGGCTGATGAGCTACCCAACGTTCGAGGGCATCGCGGAGTGAGGATGGCGCAACCATAGGGATGTTTTGTCCACCGTTTCCTCGGGAAAGTAGAGGGACAAGGTTGGACGAAAATTCTGTCATGTCCGCAGTTAACGACCCCTTGCCCAGGGGTCGAAACAACGTGACGAATTTCTCCACGATTGGCTGGAAATCCCCGGGCAACAGTTGGTCGGTAGATAGGATCGCTCTTACTCTCCTCTGGAGGTGGAAGTGGTCCAACGTAGTCTTCTCAAGCTGGCCTGAGCGCATGGCTTAGCGGAGACCTGAGAGAAAAACATGACACGCACTTGATTTTCCATTGGTTTCTGTACGTTGAAAAGTAAAGTTGAGTCTCTCGAACCCCCAGGTTATCCAGCCGTGAACTGGCCCAAACCTCTCCAAAAACCTAGGAATGTGAAGGGAAAGGTGGTGCTTTGGGGTCAGGTTTAGATGCGGGTACAACCGGAGGTAGCCCTCCAGATAACTCCGCATGAAGTCCTCGTATAGCTTGATCCGTCCGGGGGACATCGAACGCTTGAACAGCACGACGGTAGCAGTGACGAGATCCATGAAATTGCATAACATATCGTGCCGCCGATCTCCAGGACCCCGGTCACTCCACAAACGAACCAGGGTAACGACAAGATGCACTGTACACAGCATGCGCCATTGGTCTGCGGTGAGCTTACCAGCTCGGGCACTGCCGGCATCAGCGGGGATGGGAGAAAGCCAAGAAGGGAGGATGGTCCTCCCCCTGTCGCGCCACACCTCCGGAAGAACCCCCTTTCCGAGCACAGCGGTTGTTTGAGCTCCTGTGTCCATGCTTTCGTCGTTGGGAGGGTCGGGCAACGAAAGTTGAGGATTCTTGTAGGAAGGTGTGAGCATGGTGGATCCCAGGTCGGATAGAACTTCGTAAACTCACGATGTTCACAAGGTCTTCAATAATTTGGCGTTTAGTCTTTTCGATAGAGTCGCCAGTAAGTTCTTGGATATTGTCTTCTGATGTCCCGGAATGTCGATGCTTTGCCACCAACAAGGCAAGAAGTTTATTCTTCCCAGTCCCTTGTAGAATAGCACGCCGTGCTTCGTCTGAAGTTGCTTGGCGAACCCTCTTATCCAACTTCTGCAGTTCTAGGAATGGGACACTCTCCAAAAACTGACGGGGCGGTCGTCGCGTCAGTGGTTGTTCCTGATCTGCATCTGTGAACCAGTTACAGTGTACACGCTGTACATTGTCAGAGCGGTTCTACGACTCAATGAGGACGTGAAAAACTTACGTATTCCTTCAGACGCCTCAATAAAACGGTCCGGTTATTTTGTTCCCGACGAATGGCAGGGAGGATGTCCTTTTCTTCGCAGAGTCGCCTCAACACCTTTATTGGGAGTTTCGCGAGTTTCGAGGCCGGCGCGTACTGGAGGTCTTGCATGGCCTTCAACACGACTTCCTCGCTTGGCGGAGTGGATGCAGTGTTCGGTGGGTGGGAAAACTCCTCCCCAAGGCCGTCGGGCCAATGGTGATCCATCCTCCAAACTTTTGTGCAGTGACGGTGAAAGTTACCAAGCAGTGCGGTGTGCATGGCGTCTATGATGGTGAAGGTCTTGAGGTCCCAGTAAGGGAGTTCCAGGAGGACGGACCAGCGCACACCATATTTTTCGAATAGCTTCACCCGCGCCTTTTCGGTTGGGGCGGATTTCCAAGCCAAGGCGCGTTTTTTGTGAACCTCAAGTGGCACTTCTTCCCATCCATGGTAATCGATGTTATTGATGTCGTCTTTGACCACGAGGCAATACATACAAAACTGGTTAGCGCTATGACTAGCACACCCAGCCACCTGTCTTGCAGCCTTGAGATCCACAATGAGCGGCCCGAGAGCGCATCTGACGAGTCTTCCATGTCTGTAGTTAGGGGTTGAGGAATACCAGACACCCGGGTCCCAAAACTCCTGGAATTCTTCAACGACCGGGAAGAGCAGGTGATTGATCTCCGATAGCGAGGGTTCGCGGGGCCCAGGAATAATGGCGAGAACGTGGACGTTGTGGACGAGGAGGCGTTGTCCTTTGGGGAGGTTGTAACAGACAAGGGAGATAGCTGTAGAGGAGACCTTCTTGCCTGCCTGTTTGTTGTGCAAGGGATTGTAGGCATCGACGGAAATTCCGAACAGCAGTCGCAGTTCAGAACCGCAGGTACGGAGGAATGGCTGCCCCACGCTGTCTTTGAGGTTTTGGAGGGCGCTTCCATCAAAAATGTCGTTCATTGTCCCCCCAAGGTCCGAATACCGTGAGCAATTGGCTTGGACCTCTCCCAGAATGTTTTCCACGCCGGGTCGATGGAGCATATCCGCTATCCAATCTTTGAGGGAGTAATAGTAGAATTCTTTGACGAACGCCTTTATCTCCCTCCCGCGGAGAAACCGTGTCCTGCTGAGGCGCGCGTTACAGGGGAGGCTGCCCTGAGTGCGTCGATACCCACAGAGATCGGGAATGCGTGGACAATGGTAGGATTCAGTGGAGTCGGTGGGGTACAGTTTGAAACAGGTGGGGCAACAAACGTATCGTACGCTTTCTACTCGGAAGCCGAAGACGTCGAGAACGGAGCGAACGTCGTGGTACAAACGAGCGGGTTCCCGATTGTCTTGTTGATTTGTTATTGTCTGTGAGCTGGAAAGGTTGATGAGAAGCTCCAGCCAGGGAAGGACGACGGAGCATTCAGAGATCGACAGTCCGCATATGGCACGTAGAAAAACGACCAGCAGATAAGCGGACAATATCAAGGGATTGGAGGTTTTGAGGATTGTGTTTCTTTGTGAGAAAGGCGCTATAAAGGGTATCGGCATGTTATAGCTTCAGAAACTCGAAGGGGAACGTACAACAGTCAAACTCTGCAGATCTGATGGGTTTTCTCAACATCGCTACGCTGGACTGTGCAAGTGCTAGCTCCCGCTGCCGGTACCACTCCCGTCGGACTAGGTTTCGAAGGTCTTGGGCCTGAAGTTCCAGCTTCAGGTGGATATCTTCGGCGGCAGTTCGTAACTCCGAGTCCCTCGCGGACAAAAACTTCGACAACCTTCCAACTGAGGTCGCAATCCATTTTTCGAACTCAGTGACCGGTAGATTCGTGCTGTGGTTGCGAAGGGACAGAGTGCGCTGTTCCAAGAGGTCGTTCGGGTCGCCAGATGTCTCCAAAGGTGGCTCAGGAGAATCCTCGACTGGGGGGAAGGTGAACGAAAGTGTTGTAGGAGCACAAAACGAACGAGTTCGCTGCTCGAGTTCCTTCTCCAAATGTGAAATCTCGCTGAAGTTTCGTCGGCTTGCGGACCCGCGATTCGTCCGGCTGAATCATGAGCGACATCGATGAAAGGCGAGGAGCCACATACTGGTTCAATGCACACTTTTCTTCGAACCGCCCCTGTTTCTCGTGTTGGCTGTATTCTCCGCGCGTGACGTGTCTCCCTTTGACAGGGCCCCCGGGCGTATCGACTATGTGGCCAATGCAGCGCCGGCATTGGCATATCCTATGCCCATGAATTAGGGACATTTCCTGGAGAGAAGACCGAAGATACTGACCAGCTCTATAAAAATAACGGTGAGCCACTGCGATGGCCACCCAGGCTCCTAACGGCTATGAATGTGGAAATTGAGAGAAAGATCCGGAAGGTGTGCCACAGTACCATACACAAACGTGGAGCATTCAAGCTCTTTGAGGCAACGGACGTAGAAAGCAAGGAAAGAGGAAAAGCTGATGGCCATCCATTGGAAGGTGATGGGCGCGGGAAGTGAATGGAATGGGACGGAAAGAGCGCTCGGAAATGGCTCCTTTGTCGACGTGGACCTCAGGCAAGGCGATGGGTCCGATACATTGCTCGTTTATATCGACCCGGTAGGGTGCGGAAATATGTATCACTGTTTCCCATCGTCGTGGCTAAGATGTTCTCTCCCTACAGCTCCCTAGTGCCCGCCATCACATTACTTGTCTTCGGTGGTCTCCTGCTCTTGACTGTGACCTCGGGGCACGTTCCGCACGAAGTACCGCAGACATCTCTGGACGCGGCTTTCGCGAGCCAATTCGATGGCTTGCAGCGACTTTCTCTCTCGCTACTACGATCCCCGCCCCGCATTCAAAACCTCAGGGTTGACTCCGTGGCACTCGAAGACCTTTCATACGCTTTAACCGCAGCCCTCGCGGGATTCCCTAACAACGACATGCGGCAACAAATCTATATATTATCTCAAGAGGTCGACACCGTTGCAGCGCTCATGCAGAGGCTGTATGTCGAGGTCGATTTGTTTATTCATCTGTAAGCGCCTGCGCAGCCCCGGAATCCGCGCCATGCTAACCCCATACCACAGCGCCACTGCAACCAGTCACATATTTGGCAAGGTCCTCGAACAGCAGCGAACCCATAAGCTCGCTCGATACTTCTGCCAGAAATTGCGATTTTCCATCTTCCCCTGCCGTCAAGACCTCACACAACTTCGCCTCGCTCTGCAGAACCACATGGATATCCTCTCGAATGCCATCGAATCCCCCGCTTCGCTCGCCAAAACTTTTTTGGAAACTCGCAAACATCTCCAGATCCATGCGGATACCATCTTTTCCACAATCTCACTCCAAACCAATGTTCCGATCGATCAAGACTGTCTTCCCCTCCTAATACTCTGGGACCTATCCAACCCCGACAGACAGGGGTTTTCCACGTCTTCTCGAAGCGCGGCGGCGCTTCAGAGGTTTTGTGCCCATCTTACACACGTCGAGCGACAAGTTGAGGATTACATTACCTCCATTCGTGCATTGCAGGAGGTGCTTGCCGTTTTTCGGCAAATCCAGTTAACTAGCATACTTATCGATCTTGAACCGTCACTTCCGAAGAGGCTTTACGAAAAAATCGAAACTATGCTGAATTTACGGTTCGCAGAGGGGAAGGGGGGCAGGGTACGGTTGTCAGATGGTTTTGGGGGCCACTCGGGCATGCAGAACGCTGAATACGAATCATAAGCTAAAACAACTCTTGTACTGTAACTTCTGTAACTCCAAGCGCAACATATCTATCCATCTATCTATCTATCTATCTATTTATCTATCTCCACCCCTACCTATACCTGTATATAACATAAGTAACGAATGGTGGGCGGGAGCACTCGACCGCTCGTGAACTTGCTGGACGACACCTTGTCCCAGTTTCCCGGACAGTGTGACGTCCCTTATCGCTCTTGCTGTCCTTCGTGAACATGTGTTCGTGCTGCGTGCGATTATTTGGCGACCCCACACTCCTGGTGAATCGGGGCGGATCTTCCGATGCGAGCGAAGCGAACTCGGACAAGTAAACCAGTGTCAAGCTAGAGGGGGGTGACAGTGGCACACCGGTCGAGGGGAAGGGTCAAACGGTGAACCTCGTTACCACGTGCTGATTTAGAAGTGGCCATGACGTTCGGAAAAGCCTGGAAAAGCCTAAACAGAAATGTGCGCACGGCGTGGCATCGGGTCACAAGACCGGGACTGAATACTAAAGGGTTAGTGTCACTTATAGCGGGATTACCGGACAAGGGATTTCGCGACTTCGAGATATGGAAGGTCGGACCCGTTAGATTCTGAACGATGATCGATTGATCGACGATGGTTATTGATTGTACTGTATACTAAGGCCCCTTACATTCATGTCCCTTTGTCTCGAGTCACTGTATGTTCCGCGATTTCTTGCAGCAAAGGGTCCAATATAGGTGGGTTCTTTATCCCGTAACGGACGAGAATGAGAACAGCAATGGGAGGAGATGAAAGGGGCAACGGTAGTGGTTGTTGGACAAAAGGCGGTGTAACGATGATAATTTGTTCCTCGGGATACATGGTGACTTTAAACGGTGGTGCCGAATCCAAAATTCTGGATTCCCATTTCTGGTCAATCCGGCGGTTATCCACGCCACTGTTGCGTGTCTGATAGAGGTGGGTGAGCAGAAAACCCTTCCGAACTAAAAGTATGACCCCCCGAACTAAGGGTGAGGGGAGGCTTACATACTGGAAAAGCAGGGATCTCGTGAGATGAACCCAGGCATGATTCAGCCAGGACACGCGTTGCACGCCACTGGTCTGGAACGTGACTGACGTGAAGAGACGATAAACAGTGAGGACGAATCGTAGGTGACCGGTGACGGGGCACCGGGTAAGGACGAGGCGAACGCGAACGATGCGGAGGAGATGGCGGTCAACGGCGGGGTTTCCTAAGCAACGGATTGATGAAACTTCAAGTCCTCGCAGTAGAATGCAAGGTTTCCCCGGATTCCTCCGAACCCCTGAGGTGTCAGGTAGCACGTTCCATATTTCCAGTCAATTTCATCATCTCTGCAGTAGGTGACGTGGAGATCTTTGAACCCGCAATGAATCCGCGTCCAGCATCGAACAACACAACTAAAAACGCATCGCACATCATGCGTTGCGGTCTGTTCCACTCTTCGTTACGACGCCTAACGACATGAAGTTGAACGTTGAACATACACGGTAAAGCCCTTGAGAAATCCCTTCAAACCCTCCATCCTTCATTTTTCACCGCGCCGGGAATTCAAGGGAAAGCGAGCCCGGAGGTACTGTGCTGGAGGAACCGGACGACGAGTTAAGTGGATGGATCGTTCGCTGATCCACGATTGAAAAGCTCACTGGAAGTTTCGCCTAGCATGTACTTCCGCCACCTTGACTTCCTCCTTCGATGACAGCGGAGTGGGATCCAGGCCTCCCCGGAGAACTACAGAACGGACAGAATGGTCGGTGTCCGGAAGTCGAAAAGGGAGAATTGTCGAAGGGCGTACTCGCTATGAGCGCCGGTTGGCTTGTCAGCACACGACGATGCTGCGAGTTTGGTATGGGGCAGACGTACCCCGCTTAAGCAACCCGTTGTACGTACCACTCACGCCTCATCGCTACGACCCCCTTCCGCTGACACTACTGTACCCCCCGTAGGGAACTGGTCGGACTACACGGTCACGGTCTGTGACGAAGCTTGAAGCTCGCAGAGCGCGATGCACGGGAAGCGGAAGATCATCGCCAAGGGATAGTGCAGGTACTTGAACGATCTTACCGAATATCCTGGCGTTCTGATCACCGCGGCCTGCTACGTTCTTCTTCCCTGGAAGCTCACGTTTCTTGTCTCTTCATCGAAGAGGTTGAGGAGCGAGATTGAATGATGATGGCTGCGGTTAACATCGGTTCCATCCTTGAGATGGTCGTCCAATGGTTTTGTTTAACAGATCAGCAATCCCTCCCACGAGCGTTTGAAACCTTACATCGCAATCGTCCTTCATCAGCAAAACGGTCGAACACTTGGGTCGTGATGCTGTGATGGGGTGCCTAATCGCCTCTCGAACGTCTGCTTAGCATGTTGTCGTGCCATGGAGGTGCTTGCTGAGCATACGGAACGCCGGGGCACTTGTGATTTTTGTCTGCTGGAACGGAGCCATTCGGAAGTTGCCGAGACCAATGAATTCGCACCCAGCAAATGGGACGCGTCGTTTTCGGTCCATTCCACTAAGTCCCCGCTATGTTCAACGCGGGGGCCTGCTCGAACGTCCAACGGGTGCGTCCTACTTTAAATCATCCTGCAGGTTCCATTGCTAGCCAATATTTTAACATCTTTGGCCCTTCAACATGGTCCTAGGTTCCCCGACCTGGTGACACGCGCCCACCCTGGTTTCATCAGCAACTCCTCCTGGTCTGTCAGTGCACACCGCCTCGTCCCCAGCCCCCCTCCCTTAGGCAGAACCAGTCCGAGTATGTTCCCACAGAACTACGCCCCCCTCAAATGTCCGCCCCCGTTCCCACCCCTCTCACATCGATGTATGACGAACGGGATGCTATTAGGCCTTCGATAAACGGTACGTTATTATCATCCACCCCCTTTGCGCCCTATCACCTCCCCATCTGCTTTGCTTGTGAAGTGCAACTGCTATACCACCTCTCCTGCGCGGCCTGAGTTTTCCATGCGGGCTTTCTTTGTCCACCCAGCAAGACCCTCTCCCCTCCCACCCACTTCTTGCGTGTAATCACGCATTTCATCGTTCTCACGCTCTCGCCTCTTTTTAGGCCAAAAATAACCACGCTACCGCCGGGAGGATTTGTGCAAGAGGTCCGTTGACTTTTGCTTCTATGGCCGCCTCAGGCGCAGTTTCCTGCGACATCTGGTCTGCCATCTCGGCGAGATCGGCGTGGACCTGGTCCTCCTGGTTATTCAAGAAACCTGGACCCACCCGCAGCCCTCTGGCCCGAATGGACGACACGGCTGAGCTGGTGATTGTCGGAAACCCACAAGGCCCCAATGGAACCGACCCGCCGGCACTGTCTCTGCACCAAAGGAGAAATCGGTGAGGAATACAAACGAGGCGGAGGTGTAAAAAATAGGCTAAGGATACTTAGATATCGAATACATCACTTACGTGAACAAGTTTGCGTATAATGGATATCAATAGTTGCAGCCCAAAAAATATAAATGTTCAAGTCACTAAACCTAGCAACCTTTATAATAGGTCAGGTTTATTTTTTGAAATATAAATGTTCTCCCAGAATTATAAATGCGACCACCCAGGTC
>Ga0307510_10011106_pt1 | contig 10705 bp, 13 predicted proteins | sample 12_EM_MG_FD_207224 | JGI IMG/M metagenome (GOLD analysis project Ga0307510, IMG submission 207224) | Populus trichocarpa ectomycorrhiza microbial communities from riparian zone in the Pacific Northwest, United States - 12_EM | ecosystem: Host-associated > Plants > Roots > Unclassified | place... | reverse complement strand
TGACACTACTTCTTCCAGTAACGGAAGGATTACTGTGATGATCCGTTGGGGGACCTCCGCCAGGAGGAGCTGCGCCAGGAGGCAATTGATAGCCCGAACCGCGTGAAGGCTGCCGCCCCACGTCGCCACCTCTGACTTGATTCTGGATACCTGGGATAGAAGCCAAAGTACCCGGGTTCGATGCCATGGGCGTCAATCCTGGACCGATCAGGGCAGAGGCTGAATCACGCCGCCCATCACTATAAGTGTTGTGGGCCATGCCAGGCGAACTCTCCGGGCCAGCCGTTGACACTGGGCGGCCCACATGGCCATAATCGTATGGCCTAGACAAATCCACAGGTTGCCGGTCTCGTATCACTGGGTAAGGGAACACGACTTCGTCCTCATCCCTACTACCCGCATCGGGTTTGCGGCACTTTTTGCTAGAAAGTATTTAGGTAAGCGGCATAGCCTGTGAGCCGGAGACACGAACGCACAAAATAAACCAAATTGCAAAGACCGCTCCTATGAGGAGGACGAAACCCCCAACCGCGCCACCTACAATGGGGGCAATGTTGCTCGACTTTGCTTGACTTGGTTCAGCAGCGACCGAAGTCGAAAAAACAATCACGTCAGGAGTGGGAGTAGACGTTGTAGTGATCGTTAGCACGGTGATCGCACCATTGGGAAATGTCGATCGCTGTGTCGTCGTTATTACCGTAGGTGAGGGGGTAGTCGTTATCACGATAGTAGTTGGTGCAAATGAAGGCGACTGGGAAGGCTGAGGTGTTGTCGATGAAGCGGGAATTGTGGTTATAGGGGTAGATGAACAACTGGCGTAGAGCGTCGACGTTGGATCGACTATCGTGACGATGCTCGTAACGATTAGAGGAATTGTTACTGTTGAGACGCTGCCTGTGCATGCGTCAATGTCAAGAATCTCGGACAAAACAGAGGGACCCAAGGCAAAGTGCGAGAAAAGGGGACCCCTGAACAGAGCACTTACCATCTGGTTGAGTCTGCACAGTAACAGTGGAAGTGGTGATGACCGTCGACGAGGTCGAAGTCGAAAAAAGGGTCAGGGTAGGACTCTCAACGCAGCTAGCCATGAGATTGTGATACGGAGTGGAGCTAGCGGATAGTGTACGAGACGGGCGTTAGAGGTCGTATGGATCGGCGTCGATGAGACGGCAAGGAGGACACTACGACCGAGGGAATAAAGTAAAATGGAAGAAAAAGGGAGAATAGAAGGGAAGGGAAGGGAAGAGAAGAGGAGGGGGAAGGGCCGTGGCAGTGCCAATGTTGGGCCCATGTCAATAATGTGAAAGCGTGTGCTGTGTACAGCGCGCGCTCAGGGCAGGCGCAGGCAAGGGGTCCAGCCAAGATGGCGTCATCCAATCAGCGACCTGGACAATATCTCGGCGGCGCTACGCCCACGCCATTACTGGACCATACCTACAGTTACCCAAAATCGACGCACGTCCAACACAACCCGTCCTTGTGATTAACTCGGAGAAGTACGTAGAATATTTCAGGTTCACAGAGATGTACTCAGCGTGGAACAAATGCAAAAGAGCTGGAATCTGTAGTGCCACTGCAATAACGGATCAATGCATAGCTTGGGGTATAAAGTCCGCGATCATCACAGCCTGTTCCTGCTCGAAAACCTTGAGCGTCACCCGACACACTGGACCAAACTAAGAAATCATACACCACCTCTATGACGGGTCCGGTGACGGCATCCTGACCATGCCCATTTTATTTTTAGAAGTTTCCCTCGCATCGTCGGGAGGCTCGGACGATGATGGTAGTGGTTCGCGATTCGGCGCCCGTGACTGAACCAAAGGCTTTCGCTCTTCTCCATTTGTTGGTGCCTCGCTAACAATGCCCGAGGTCTCATCCTTTCCGGGTTGCTTTCCTTTCGAAGAAACTCGTCTCCACAACGATTTACTCTTGGCAGAGATATACCTCCCAAAAACTTCGAGAGGATCCTCCTCTTGCACCTCGTCTGGTACAAAGTCCATATGGCGATCATCGAGATCCGGCCATGTGCCCTGTTGTCGTTGGACGCCCTGCATTCGCATCTCCCTCTTCTGTTGGAGCATCCATGACCTCGCGGCAACACCAAGTGGACGGTTCGACTTGACGTCCCGTGGTTCTATCTTGGGAAGAGGCGCGAATTTGACGTTGGCGGTTGGAGTCGTAATTGTGTTAGGAAGGGATGTCGAAGACTGGAGTGAACGTTCTTCCGAGAGAGGCTGACAACCATCGGATGGAGAGGGTGTTGAACAACTGGACCGCACCAGTGATGCCTCTCCGTCATTAAGCGATAGGGACCGCTGCGGGCCTGCGTGAGGGTGAGGAATTGGGGGCGTTGGGAGTTGAGATTGAATGGCTTTAGACATGCACTGTACCGTAGTGGAGTAGAGATGGTAACAGGAGGTCCTGTCAAATTAAGGATCCTGACCGGCCCAGTCCTCAGCTGAGCCAGGGGTTGCGGCGTTGCGTGTGCGACGCTCTCGCCAAAATTTCATTTAATTGCCGCCGCGACCGGCGTGTCAATTCCTATCTCAGCGAGCGACTCGCTTGGCACCCCCACTCCATTCGACCTCGTCCACTGGCGCATTTCTGTCCATGTCCATTTCTCGCTCCGAATCGCAATATAGTCGTCGACGTTCTAACACAAACCAGTCTGCTTACAAAAATCCTCATCCCCCACCACCGCCACTCGAAGTTGGCGCGTCTAAAGTCCTAACAGTTTGGGTTCACAGCACCAGCACCGGGGAACCGAGCAGCGTCATATTCAATCATTCCTACCTACCTGGCGTCGCACCAGGCGATCTACTGAGCGTTACTACCACTCAACTTTATGATAAATCGGGGTTCCTCTTCGTTGTGCCCAATGAAGACCCGAGTATACGCGCCCCACTCCAGGTAGGCGTCATTTTATATTTCCCGCTGGCTGAGGAAACCACCACACCGTGATAGATATCGCTTCCAAAGGCAGTCGCTGAGACTTTCAACATACGAAATAATACGGAGGTCACCGTGACCAAAGTAATGTCTAGCTTGTCCATCAAAATCTCCACGGACCGTTCATTGCTCGGAGCAGGTCGACAAATCCGAATGCCAATCTGATTACATAGAACTAATTTTCCAAGACCAGTACTTAGGAAGGAATGACATGTGGAGATTAAGTGAACAGCTTACGGGACATTGTGTCCACCTTGGCCAGGAGATCGTCTTCATAGGCTCAATTGCCGCTAAGGTAGAGTCCATTTACGTTGGTGGACAGAAAGTATGTCGTCTCTAGTTTGTGTCACCTGTTGTCCACCTTAAATATTTTCCTTCCAAGGTCTCCAGCGGTCTCGTGACCGCCACTTCAAAGGCAATCTATCGTTCTCTGTCGGCAAAGGTCATGATTTTCATTCAGGTTTGCCGAGAGCTCTGGGAATTTTCTGGGGATGGCGAACGCTACACCGAGAAGATTGTCCATTCTTTTCTCCCTGAACTATTCTCTAGATGGAAGGAGGCGGGCACGAACCATACCGTAACCATCGTGCTCATATCGCGCGTATTCTATGATCGTACTGAGGTCGACTATGCCGAAGGTCCTTTACTTCAAGACGAGGATGGCAGGTGGCACAAGGACTTCTACAAGGTCATTACAGATTTAGAGGTCCTATACGACTGGCAATCTACACTTGTCAGCCTCAAGGATTCATTCTGGGCTTTTCAGCGAGACATTCTCCTGACACACCACTATCACCGAACATGGTCAACCTCGCCTACCGTGACAGGAGCGCCAGGGGAAGTGCGCCTTGTAGGACAACTTTCATTTGCGCATGATGGCCCTCTCCTAGAAGCGTTGAATATGGCACTGAACCCAACCGAGACGCACTACATTGACCGCTCCCTCTCTTTAACAGGGGCGTCCACCATCATCATTACTCCTGGGACGGGGTATTATCGAGTATCTAAGCAGCTATTGCGACTTACCACGACCCGTATGCTGGACCAAGGATTCGGAATTGACCTCGTGTCTTTAGCTAAACCACCACTACATCGCAGTCCCATTTTCTGTTTCCGTGGTGTCGAGCCGGAGCTCTTTAAGGTCGATAAACTTGGTCGGTATGGCTCTCGGGCGTTGGACCCCCTCTGGGGTGGGGACGATAGCCCCACGGACTGTATTGGTCGTGAGAAGCAAACCTTCTGGTGGGAGCCGTTCTGGATTGGTATAAGCTTTTGGGATAAGCAGATGGATCTGCCTTTGCGAGAGGATAGGTAATAGATCACAGTTGCCGTCCGGGAGACAGTAAATCTAATGCAAGTCTCGTAGATTCGTCGCCCGGGCAAAGATGCATGAAATTCAAATGCTTGGCTTACTGGACCATGATGTGTTGTCCAGCATTGAGGTTCCCTATCTTCCGGAACAATACGCATCTCTTCTCGACCCTGCACGCGAAGGCAATTTTGAAGCGTTCGTGGCAGCTAAGCGAGAGGCGGACAAGTTTGACACGGATATCTTCGAGTACAAGGACCTCGAAGTGCAAGTGCAGGCTCCCAGTAGCAACCGCACCTCGGGCGTGTCTATTACGGGTGCAACGACGATGCCACCATCCGTCAGAATCGTGGAAAAGCGTGCTACAGCTCAACATCGCACTTCTCAGCCTCCCAGCAACATCCATCGAATAGACGAAAGCCCTCATGGCTCCGAAGGAGAGACTTTGCCTGCTCCTGCGGTGGAGAAGCGGCTTACGGCGGGCTCGTTGTCTGGCGCTTCAGTGGACAATTTGAGCACCTCCCCTTCTCAAGCTTCCATTCGATCTACTCGCTCCAACGCTTCGACTTCATCTGCCCGGAGTAATCGTAGCCCCCAGAGTGGTTCGGCTTCTCTGCTGCGTTCAAAGTTCGCCCCTTCATGGTTGTTCAATCCCTTCCGCAGTGGCCCCAGTCAGGCGGAGACGTCCCCCGTATCGGCGTCGGGTGAGTCGGCTCCAATACGGAGCGTACCCCAACAAAGCAAGTCCTTGTTGTCTACACCCCATACCACAGCAGAAAAGAAAGCACCTGTACCTGTGCCTCTGTCCCAGCCTCATGCCAGGAGTCCACTCGCTACGGGGGCGGATGTGTCATCGTCCCCTCGCCCGATGCCTATCAGGGCCGTCCCAAGTTCAAGACTTTCCAGACCATTTGAAGATGGAGGGCCAATAGCCCTCGGCTCCCTTACCAAACACTCCCAATCACCTATGAATACTCCTCCACGCGATGACAGCTTTTTCGAAAAGAGGCGTAGCATCGTGCTCGGGAACAGCCCGTATCTCCTCACTTCGTCATCACCATCTGTCCGACCGACCCCGTCGGGTCCGCAGATACCCGTCTCGTATACCGACTCGTCTCTCGCCCGACGGTGGCAGCATATGTTCCCGCAGCCAGTTTACAAGCACGAGATCAAATGGAAGTCCATGGTGACCCCGGGCTGTCTCCCTCTAACGACAGAAGAATTTCCGAGCACGTCAGAGCTCGAGACATCGTATGACGTTTTCTCCTACGACTTTGTTGTGGATCCCCCTGAGACGCGTTCGTTCCTCGTGCGCCCACCCACCGTTCAATCCCAAAATCCCGATGAGGTCCGCCGGTTATGGGCTCTCGCCGTCATGCGGGGTATGATCGCCCTGCGGCTCGCACAGGGATTCCAGATCGTCCTGCGGCCCGCCAACTTGCCCGAGTACGACCCGAACCCGGACCCACGTGCATTGCGCCGGACAAAGTCGTACGTGTCGGACGAGGACGCGACCCCGCGACCGATTGGTGCCGCAGCGGCGCTGCACGCGCAGGCTGACCCTGTCTACTTGAGCATGAGCAACGAAATACATCGCATCGCGTATACGGGCGAGGCAATCCAAGTGCGGAGGTATGTGCGACGTATGCCCCCGACACCACCCTTGCACTACAAATGTCTGATCTGGCCGAAACTTGGTGTCGGGTACACGGAACTGAGTATGTCCTTTGCCTACCATGGCTTGGAGAACTATGGCTGGAACAGGTGAGTTTACACGATTTCGTCTTCCCAACCTCGCCTGCTGATGCGCCCGGGTGGGGCCATGATACTAGACTGGACATGTTAGTTGCTGGATACGAACAGCAGTTCAACGAATCGCTACGGTATTGGCGCACGCGCTTCGTTGTGATCCCAACTTTGGAGCCGCCGATCCTCGGTGGCAGTATTAGCGGCGGTGGATGGAGCGACAGGCTCGACGACGAGGAGATCCGCATCCTCGGAATTGAGAAACTCATGGACATGTTTTCCCGCGTGCGCTGGCAGTCACCAGAGGAGCGTGCGGCCGGGTCCGTACTACCCGTTCGCCTGCTCGTGACAGACGTCGGACCGGCGGCGATGATACTCGACGACAACCTCATGGCGAGCCTCGACGAGATACACGCGGCGGGACCGCTCCGGAAGAAAGTGAAGAGCGAGCGTGACATCGCGGACATGTCCCTGGCGGCCATCGCGAAGGCCATGCGCGAGGAGGACGGCGTGCCGATCAAAGAGCACCGGTGGCAACGCCAGAAACACCCGGACTCGTTTCTCGGATTCGAGTTCGTCAACTGGCTCATACGCGAGTTCCGAGACGTGTCGACGCGCGATCAGGCTACGGAGTGGGGCGTCAAGTTGCAGGAACAGGGCCTGTTTGAGCACAGCAGTGGGCGACACGGATTCTTTGATGGGTAAGCGCCGTTTATGCACGCGCTTTTTTTTTTTTCATTTAGCCGGGCTGGTGACCGCGAAACCCTCTTGTTTATCCAAACAGGCACTACTTTTACAAACTCAAGGGAGAGTACTCGATCGTGTCCACGCCAAAGGGAGGCTGGTTCCGCTCCAAGTCATCTTCGTCACAAACATTGGCGGTGGAAGAGACACCGCGACCAGGCCACCACTATCCGTCCAGTCTTCCGAGAGTCAGCGCCAAGAGAGCTAAGAAACAGATCATCTTAAGTCAGAGTATGGTCATCGATGCGGACCTCAACAAGGTAGGCCGTCGTCGAAAAACCCGACGGTCATCTCATCGGGCTCGTTCTTTCTTTGCTTACGCGCGTCCACAGAAAAGCGACCGCGCAGAGACCGTGATTCTGCACCACGACCTGATCCACAACCCCACGACCATCTTCCATTTCGAGCTACACTGGATAGGCACGGCGGCGCGGTGCATCGAGGACATGCTGCGCGTGTGGACGCGCACGATCGAACGGTACGGACTGACGCTCGTCGAAGCGTACGTGTCGCAGATCGGCGACATCGCGGACCGCAGCCCGTTCCAGTCGTGTTTCCCCGTGCAGCTGGCGGCCGCGCCGCCGGTCGTGCCGGACATCGAACGACGCGTGCCGGAGCACCGGCAGGGCGAAGAGGCCGCGCGATACTTCGAGTACGCGCTCCTGCGGCGGTTCGGGTTCGTGCTCGACATCGAGGCGACGAATTCGTACCCGGCGCACGTCGACGCGGTCTACTCGTACCGTCGCGCGCCCTTCTCGTATTCGCAGTTCGTCCATCGCTCGGGCGTGGCGTTCGTGCAGGTGCTCGGGGGCGCGCAAGGGTTCCTCTTCCTCACGAACCGTCTCATGGGTTCGGGTCGCGTCGGCGCCAGTCCCGTCGGGATCGGAAAGGCCCAACGCCCGGCGGCGGACGCGGAAGAGCTGCGCATCAAATTGCAGATGTTTTGCGCAGACAAGGAGGCACTCGTCAAGTTTTACGATGAAGAGCTTGCGCAGCTGATGCATGTGCCTGACGAGCCACCGTTGCTCTCAATTTAAGCGAAATGCGGACCGATGGCCGACCGACGGAGCGAGGATTATCATCATGGCGTCTCCAAAAAAATTTTTACTATATTTCACTAATAACCGGGTAACCGGTATGGACTGCGCCGCAAAGGCTGCTAAGAAACATCATGCGCACTAACGATCATATCACGACCGTTTGGCCGCACGGTACGTCGGTACGGATCTCTAGACAGAGGCTTGCGCATGTCTTATGGGGAGCACGCGTCAAAAGCCAATTCTCGGTTAGAAAAAAAGAGAGGGAGGACACGAACCAAAAGCGTCTTCCTCGTCCTTACCACCCGGACCGAGACCGAGGCTCCCGTAGTACTCGCGTACTCGACGGTACACGCTGTAGCCGAGGCCCTCGTAGAGGTCGACGGCGATCGAGTTTGTACAGCGGACGTAGAGATCGACGAAGAGGCCGCCGTATACGTCATCGGACGCCGTCTCGAGGAAGTTCATGAGCGTGCGGGCGAGGGAGAGACGCCGGTATTCTGGGGAGACCGTCAGAGCGGTAACGTGGCCGTGGAAGTCGTTTGGGGATCCTTCGGCCTTGCCTATAACTGGTGTTGTACGCATACAGTAAGGACAAAGCAAACAAACAACGTTTCACACGGAGAAAGCGGTGGGGCAGTTCCAGCTCCAGCCCTGATCTCGCTAGTAGAAGAGAAAAGGAAGGGGAAGCGCACCGTATCCCATCAGACGTCCGCTGGGGTGTTGGGCGGTGCAGCACATATCGGGCCAGCGTGAGAGGTAATTGAAATAGAACCCGAGGCCATACTGCGACGAAAAAAAGCGTGGTATTAGGACGTCGTTGTAGATGATCATGACAAAGGCATGGGAGACGGAGCGATGAGGTGAGGCGGTGGAGAAAGCGTGGGCCCTCCACCAACCCCCCTTCTCCGCCCCTGGCTGCGGTGTACACGCACAGTTTCTGTCCAAATATCTAGGTTGCTGGTATAGTGTGTGTTTGTGTGTGTGGCGGGGAGGGCGTGAGTGAGTGAGTGACAAAAGAAGTGGCGATGAACACGGGTGAGAAAACGCGTGCTGTGTGATGTGGGACATGCACGCGCCCACACTCACATATTGTTAAATTTGAAAAGGTCGTCGGCGCGAAACGGACGAATGATGCTCATTATTGTTCTTGTTCCACCCAACACAGAGAGTGCGTGCGTGTCGTGTTCGAAAAAGGATGCGGGTAAGAGGAAATTTGAGTTTGTAATCAAGGATGACTTGATTGACAGGCCGATGGCTGACGTTGACGGTGGGACATCATCGATCATCATCGGGAATCACTCGCTCGTTCGCGAGCCGGTTTCGGGCACGGCCGCCGAAACGTACCGTGTGTTGCGTTGCTCGAATTACTCACACTCACTGAATAACTCGGGGCCAGTGGGCACTTGCGCCGGTTACACAACATCCATTCATCATCGTCATCACTCGGCCGCTTCTTCGGTCACCATCAAACGTTCGTTGGGGTTATTACTTCTTTTAATTTCAGATTGTTTACGGTAAACCCGAACATTGATAATACCACACACGACTTTTTAATTCCGGACAAACACAACATGGGCTGTAGTAGAGAGAGAGAGATAAGCTAGCAAAAACATTGCGCAGGGGTAAGATTGGAATGAAAAATGAGAAGAAAAAAGATGAGACCGAGACAGAGTGAGAGTGTGTGCGACTTGTGCGTAAGTAAATCTTGATGTGATGGAGGATGACAATGAAAAAAAAGACAAAAAGAGAAAGCGAAGTCGAGAAATCTATGCATAGACGACTTGTGTCGAAGGCTGCGCTGCGAAAGGGGGGATAAGCTGACACCGCCCTTGTTGCGTGACATTCTGGAGTGGTACTTGTGACTCGCCCCGTGATGATGTTGATGAGGAAGAGGATGAAGATGATGACGATGACGACGATGAAGAATGACCAAACGGCCGGGAGAACGGGAAGGACCGAAGGATTCGGAAAGTGGAACTGTGCGAAGATCGCTTCTCTTGCCGGGACTGAGACACATGCGCCCGCGCTGGGGCGACCGGCGCAACCGGGTACGTCTCGTATTGGGCGTGACGGGCACCGTACTGCTCGGACTTTGAGCGGGAATCCACCACTTCCATGGGGTTCTCTGCGACCGTGTGTGGGGTGCGCGGAGAGAAAGACGCCTCGGTCGAGGTTGGCGAGGAGCCGGATGAACGGCCCAATTCTGGGAGCTGAAGACCGGTGGGGATACCGTGCGAATGGTGACGGCGGACAGGTGCGAAGAGCGACATGATCGCGTCGTGGTGCGCCATGATGTCGTCTTCCGTGATGCTCAGATCGAAATCGAGCACGTCCAAGAACTCGCGCTCGATCCTGCCAACGTCGCGCTTGCCAAAGATTCCTGTGCACACAGCCCAGTGCACGTTCTTGAGAGAGGAGTCATTGAGGTACTAAAAAAAAGTGGGGTAGGTGAGTGAGTCATCCCAAATGCGGATGTGTTGGAATTGCTATGCTTACCTTGCTGGCCACAATAAGCGAACCAAGGAACACCCGCTCGTTGGCCCACTCTTCGAGGGCGATGTGGAGGTGGGGCTTCGCCCGGTTGAGATAGACGAGTGTGGCCAAGACGACGGGCACTTCTACTTCTGCCCGGACGAGCACGTTGTGGACCATGGTCGTGAAGGCCGATCCTTCGTATCCTCTCGAGACGGTGCGGCCGCGGCCGGAATGCGAAGGACGGTTGAGAGCAAAGTCGACGGTCTCGACGACGGTGTCAATCAGGTATTCTAAATGGGGTCTGGGGTTTAGGGAAACCGCTCGGATGCACGAGGAATGATGTTTGCTACTCACCGATGACGGGACGGGAAAGCTTTTGGTCGACGAGGTCGAGGAGAGCTTGGGAGTGGGTCGAGGACTCGACGAGGCTGGCTTTGTG
>Ga0307510_10011104_pt1 | contig 10706 bp, 8 predicted proteins | sample 12_EM_MG_FD_207224 | JGI IMG/M metagenome (GOLD analysis project Ga0307510, IMG submission 207224) | Populus trichocarpa ectomycorrhiza microbial communities from riparian zone in the Pacific Northwest, United States - 12_EM | ecosystem: Host-associated > Plants > Roots > Unclassified | place... | reverse complement strand
AGGATCCATATCATTTGGAATGTCGAGACGGCGATGTTGAAATCCAACCGCACCAACAACTTGCATTGGGTTCATTCCACCCCATGGTTGTTGCAATGTAGAGAGCTCCCACAATATAACCCCGAAGCTATAAACATCACACCTGCATTTTGATTCTTACTTTAATATAAGCATTTAATGAAAAGTTCATAAACATTAAAACAAATTTTAGAAATATTTGCATACTTTTCGTCTGAAGGTTCATTTCTTAGCACTTCTGGGGCCATCCACTCAGCCTGAAAAGTCATGTAAGAGGAAATTAAATTTTTATGAGTGACAGTTTTAATAGCAGAAAACCAACAGGTATTATTCAAGGAAATGAGGAACCAGATTGCAATAAAAAAATTTAATACATGTAAATGGCATAGCAGAAGCGCTTTTTGGTGTCAATATGTAACACACAATGTTCTACTCAAAGGTACCAAGTGGTACATGGTTCATTTAGAATATGCCTAACATTATGCCTCATAAATTTCACATTGCATTCAAAATTTTCCACTAACTTATTTCAGAATTTGGTCTATTAATATGTTTTTCTTTCATAAATTAAGCTCAGAATAGCTAATGAAGAGTATCCAACTCCATTTCAATCTCAAATTATCGGAAGGTTCTTCTCGATGTCCCTTTCTCACCAATGCTTTGAATTTGTTTCTCTTTATTCATCTCTTCCTCTTTCATCACATTCAAATTGCACTAAACCAAAAAACTACTAGTCCAGATCTTATTCAACTAATAAAAAATATTAGTGGTTGTTAGATTTGAAGATAATTATTCCCAACACATTTTAATATATTGGTACAAATCCTTCAATATAATAAAAATCACTGATAGTGAACAATCTCATATAATCATTATAATGTTATTTTTAAAATATAAATCCATATGATGCATGGACAAAATGCTATTACTTGCTTATAATATATACACATACATAAATACAAAATACATAGCTAAAACATAAAAAGGTACAGCTTATCAGGCACAGCTTACCGTTCCTGCAGTTGATCTTGAAGAGAGAAATGTGCTGTGCTTCATCCTCGATAATCCAAAATCACATACCTAAATAAGTAAATGAAAAGGAAAAGGACTTTCAAAGTCATGCTGGGTAAAACCTGGGAAATAATAAACGCATGGAATATATTTCAAATGTTTTTTCAAAGATGTTGGTGAAAAGATAGACACCTTAACTACCCAATTTTTATCAACCAGAAGATTGGGGGACTTCAAATCTCGGTGTACTATCATTGGGGTGCAGTTGTGCAAATAATTCATTCCCCGAGCCTGAAAATTTTCAATTATGAGAACCTCCAATGAACTCAGCACAATAAATAAAATTTATACTATTTGATATTTGAATATAGGTCAAAATTAAACAAATCATACAGCATCAAAGGCCATCCTCAAACGCCTCCGCTCATCCAATTGATTGTTAGGCCGGTGAAGTAATCTATACAAGCTACCTCTGCAAAATATTAGCATGCTTCAATACACCCCAACTAACATGAATATTTGGTATAGAAAACCTACAACTCTCAACTCAAAGGCAAGGAAACTGCAACTCTTGTTGAAATCTTGTCAATAAACTAGAATACAGCTTACAGGAAAAAGACTACAGTGAGTTTGACTAGGAAAAAAAACACTGGAAACATGAATGTTCCAGTGACAAATAAACAAGCCTGCTGACAAGATACAACATATGGGCTTTAAACTATCCGACCCTATACAAATTCTTCTGATGAAGCCATTTCAGTGGTTTTAAAAGCATTCAGTGCAAGCATCTGCTTTTCAACTTGCTACAATCTCATTTGTCATCAGAACTTGAACGTTTTCTCAAGGAACAATGAACTACATAAGTACTTGAGCATCATACAAATTGCATTTTAAACCCAAACTTATCAGAACAGGTCAAGAAGTCCTTAGAAGTGCTATTTGTTTCCTGCATCACGCGCCAGAATAAATCATATCAGTCTTTTCAAAAGGCTTATACAGCATACATGGGCTCTTGGGTGGGAGAATTTGGACAGTCCTAACATTTATCATGCTTGCATGAAAATGTTTGCTCTCAATACTCAAACCCATACCTTATGATTTCAAGTCAAAGAATGTTATCATTGGATCATTGGACCAAGTAATGGTCCATTCAGTAAATATTCAAATATTTACTTGCAGATGATATTATTTGAGATAAAATTATGAACATGGAAGTTATAGAGCACCAACATACCTAGGAAGAAACTCTGTAACAATTGAAAGATTTGGGGCACGAGTTACAGCTCCCATGAAGAGAACCACATTGGGATGCCTGACTCTCTTCATGATTCGAACCTAGCAATTCAAACCACAAACAGATTTGCTAAATTCAACTTTGGCAATGCAAGTTTTAAGGAAATCCTATAAGAAAAGATTTTGCTAACATGTATAGACAGAATGGTCATTTGCAAAATATGACACAGCTACACCTTAAAATTTAAAAACAGTTCACTGAGAATTCTAAGCAGAAAGGTACACTTGAATCATGCAAACCAAAAGTATTTCACCCTAAAATTTAAAATGTCAAACATGTTCTTAATTTGCAAAGACATTTTTTTATAATTGCAAAAATGAAATTTGAAGCAGCCAACATTAGCGTCAAATTTACATATATGAAAGACCAATGCCCAGTAATCATGTCATCTACTTAAACCGAGATATATTTTATGCAATGACTACAGTTTCCAGAATATGATAGCACACCAAACGGAGCACCGAAATCCTTCATTGACATTTTTCACGGGTTTAGCTGTAAGCAGGTAAAGGTGTACCAAAGATCTCAGACTAGAAGGTTAATAACTGGAACAAACCATTTGTTGCCAAGTATTGGAGAACCAAAAGAAAAATGCTCAAATTTTAAAAGAGTACTATATACATATCATGATTTGCAAAGTCAATTCAGCATCTAGGAGATTATCCCATAAAGTGCAAATTTTCTGTGAATATGCGCTTATACCTATAGCATCAACTTAACAAAGTGTCCCAATTACCATTAAATTTCTGGAAGATGTGCTCAATACTAGCATAGTTATTTTGTCAGCCTGTCTTTGTTTCTTCAGATCAGCTAGAGAATATGAAAATAACAATATGATCAATTGAAAGGACTGCTGACCTAAATCATATATAGTATGAGATACCTGGGATGCTGCATTATATCATGCAATAATGAGACTTAATGTGCGTGCTCACCTAGATATTTTCTAATAATATAAAAATTACCACAAGTTTAAGACATCTTCAACTGCAAGCATTATAAAAATATTCAACTATGCTTTGCTTTCAATGATATGAAATGAGTGAATTACTAACACAACAGCAAGAATAGAATGGGCTTATACCTCACTTCTGAATTCTGCAAGAGATTCACCCGTAATATCTTGGTCTAGGAACCTCTTCACAGCAACTTCCTATGAAATACAAGAGTCAAAACAAAGTCAATATATTTTCATAAGTGAGCATTGGGATAGAGTATTTATTATTGTCAGCAGATATTCTGTTTAGTAGAACTATATTTATCTATCAGAAGCAGATAGGCACAATCACGAAATCCCAGCTGTCAAACTTCACTGCAACTTTTTCCTTTGGCAAAACTTGCTTCCTTGGATTCCCTTCCCCAAAATTGATCAGAATCTTGTAAGAATCTTCAAATTCAACTAACTCATTCTGGCATTATTCATTTTGTATACCATTCCAAAAAAAATCAGTGACAAGAAGCCATTTATTGTCTTTCTGGCACATGCATGCAACATAGAGATAGCAAACAGGCTTAGCTTTAGGGTCAACAGGAAAATACTCACTGTTCCATGCCAGTCTCCACGATATACCTCTCCATATGATCCTGCAACACAAAGCATCCAAAGCAATCAGAGGAAACCTAACTGGGAGTACAGTTATCGAGATTGACAGTAGATATGAAGTCGTAAAAATAACAGCAAGAGCAGGTGGCAGTACCAAGTCCAATACGTTCACCCAAGGAAATTTCATCCCATGGAATCTCACACTCTGCAACATCATCCATCGCAGCATCAGACTTTGAGCTATCATTTCCAACTGATCTGTCAGATATTCTCTCGCCTTCTGAATTGGCACCTAAAGCATCACATTCTCGGCCACCACTGCCATGGCCTTCACTGCTGCGTCCTCCACTACCCTTGTCCCCACTACCTCGTGGCTCATAACCAGCACTATCTGCATCTCCATCACTCCGTGCACCCTGCTCATATTGCTTGTTGACAGCTGCTGTGGTTGCCACCACTGCTGCAGCTGTGGCAGTGGCAGCAGCTGCAACTGGTAGTTCAAGGTTTGAGTCAGTACCTGACTTTGCTGCAGCAACAACCATAGAAGATGCAACAACAGCTGCAGCGGCAGCAGCTGCAGCAGCTACAGGAACTTTTTTTACATATTTCACAGGAGTAACTTCAGACTGCAATGGTATGGGTAGTCCAGTGATCTCCCTTGTATCAAAAGGATGGTTGACCCCTGAACCCTCCACAGGTTTAGATTGATCAGGTGGATTACCAGGTGAACTGGCTTTATATGGCAGCCTATGAGGAGGCAGAGGAGGCAAAAATCGAGCAGGAACAAGATCATCTTGATCCTTCACACTTCGGATTTCAGTCCTCTGTTTGTGATCAACCTTATCTACTGTTGGGGACTTGGTCTCAGCAGTAGACAAATCCAACTGTTCAGCATAGATTTCAGTAAACAGGTTAGGGGGGGCAACAACACCACTTTCAAGCAACACATCGTGAAGTTTCTGGGCTAACTGTGGATTCTCTTTTGCAGCATCAATCATATATTGTGAAACATCTTTTACTTTCATTCTACGGGCAGCAGGAGAACTAACACCTTCAGTCCAAGAAGGAGAGCGAGCATGTGCATAAGGGTAAATAGGTCTGCCAGGAAGCTCCCGCACTGGCACCTTCTCAGCATTGGAAGTTTTTCCAAAATCATCTGAAGACATCGTAGATTCTTCTCCACTTTTACTCGGCCTAGTTAAACTTGCCCCCTCATGAGATTCACTTCTTCCATCAGATTGGTTCCCTACAGCAGCAATATTTCTCAATCTGGATTGCTTTTCCAATGTCCCAAGTTCTGAATGTTCTTCAAATGAACTTGTGTGTCCACTACTAGAAGAAGCTATATGAGAAGAGTCAATGTCTCTAGATAAAGGACTGGAAGAAAAGAATGTCTCATCGTATTCTATATGTGATCCAGCTGCATCAGAAGGAATAAGGGTGCCAGGGTCTGCTGTTAGATCAACAATGTATTCCCTGAAATTCACAACATCTATCACCTTAATAAACACTTTTATTAAGCATTTCAATCGTTTCCAACGAAATATTACAAATTTTAGAGGCAATTTACCATTTTTCAATCCATAGAATTTACAATCAATGGTAACAGCTACAGAAATGCAAAAACCTCATAAGAAAACTAATGCAAAATCATGTGTGCCACCAGCGGAAGTTTTCTTGTACAAGAATCTCATATAAGCTAGTTTGCAGAGCTAAAATCTAAAAGCTTCATCTGCATTTAAGAATCCATTGTCTAGAAGCATCAGAGATAGCACCTCACATTTGCATACCGAATCATGTTCTGTTCTACTGCACAGAAAAGATTGAGCTAAACACTAAACAATCCAGCAGAATTTCATTAAGAAACTTCACCACTGGAAGGAATAAATAAACTACTGTAACTGTAATTACCTTCCATCATCGAGCTTTACAAAGTTCATAGCTACATCATCAGAACCAGTGTACAGATGCCCTTTTACCAACCGGCATGGTATGCCAACACTATCAGCCAAAACCTACATAATCATTGAAACCAAAAGGTAGAGAAGAGAGGCAATTAGTAAGAAACCAAGACTTCCCAAACAGATTCTGATGAAATATGGCAAACTTAAAGCTCATAAATATGAAGAACAGCAACTGGTCAGAAGACTATATCAGTAATATGTCTATGAATTTTCAAACACTAACATGTGGAGGATATATGAAATAAATATTCATAAGCATGCTTTTCAGCATAAAACAAAACATGAAAGGGAATCTTGATCAGTGTAAATTTTCTCTGCTCTGGCATAGAATATGAACCACTGTATTACACTCTGTATATATGCTTCCTGAGGAAAAGAATCTTGATCAGCAGAAATTTTCTCTGCTCTCTGGCATAGAATATGAACCCGCTGTATTACACCCTGTATATGCTTCCTAAGGAAAAAGATGTGATTACAGCTTCAGCAAGACAAACCATACAAAACCTCAGAGGGTTTCAGTAGTGTCAATGCCTTTCACAGGATACAGCTTTGCTTCTGCAATGCAAGACACCAATTTCCATATGCTAAGTTTCAGAAGGTTCAAACCAAGATTTCTATAAACAAATTTGAATTTCTGTTGCTTCATTAAAGATGAGAATATAATTGAATGGCTCACTGGTGCCAAGGACAATCACTGGAGATCACAAATCCGAAGCTGTGGTCATCAGCTGCTCTAAGAGAAGGTGAAACCACCTTATCTCAGGGTGAGTATTTCCTTTTAGCATGAATATTTATGTGTTAGTAAATACACCAATAATAATACCAGTCTTTGAAGAGGTTAGAGACTAAGTTTAAGAAATAAAGGTGCTTGGTAGGCCACTTCCTAAAAAACCTGATAGAGATTGTTTATCAAAGTTTATTATTGGATAGACAGGATATGCAGAGGCCAAACTGAGTAAATGAGGTGCATTACTGATATTTGGAGTTCAAAAAATCAAGGACCTGTTCAGTTCATTTGAGGAGGATGGTTTGAACCTGTCTTATCTATAGATCTGTAAAGCATGTTCAAGATTGATTTCAACAAATCCATCATGACTATTGAAAAAATTTCTCCCACAGCAGAGACCCATTGTTGGATGCTTGAAGAATGTTGCATAGTAAGAAAGTGTGCTCAATGTGAGCAGGTAACATGCAAGCATAAACTTCGTCAAATTGTCCAAAACAATTTTCAAATATGTCAGCAGAAGTAAACCATTTACCTAAAAGTTGTAGTAGCACCCTAGACTAAGTGTATCAAGCACTAAGATAAAAAAAAATGAAAACTGAAGTACCTTGAACATTAATGCACGATGACGAGGCAAGCCAATTGTAAGAGAACCAAGTGGCAAAACCATGCTACCAAGGGTTGCTTTCAAACTATAGCTAAGACTGCGCCATGCTCTTGACAAATTGCTGGGATCCCCAACTGATCCACCCATGTAATCAGAAACTAAAACAGCAAGCCTTCCCACCAAAGCACTGCCAATGAAAATTTGACATTCTGACCTTGACTTGACAGTCATCTCCAGTGCCTTCTGTTCAAGTTTCAACAAACTAGCATCAGCAGCCCTATTGACCAGCACTGCTTCCCAGGTGACACCATCTGAGACTGGTGTTCCTTGCAAATCAACGAGAGGAGGCATTCTGTCTGTTGTGGACTCGGTCATGATTCCATACAGGTCATAAAAACCATCCAAGACCTTGTCATCATAGCTAAGAGCATTGTAATTCTGTGAAGCATGCATAAATCTACGATATGAGATTGGTTAGAAAGGAATATACATGTGATAAACTGAGTTCGAGAAAAGAGTGTCAACTGAAGGAATAAATCTAATGTATATCATATTAACTTCCTATTAGTCTACAAATATCTTCAGTGCATAGAAAAATGAGATATAAGCCAAAGCCAAAGCCAGAGACTGCAGACCAGGTTTAAAAAGAAGATAACAGAAGTCATAATCAAAAGAGAAACATTGACCTCTGCTATGTTTTCCACATGTAGAAAAAGTAACAAATGGAAAGCACTGACATCTTCCTGGTTGATTTTCCGGTGACAATAGGCCATTAGCATGCACTAATTCATACATTTATATATATTCCCTCCATCACTACAATATTCAAGACTGTGCTTTTTAATTTCTAGAACAAAACCATCAACTATCTCCTTGACAATGAGCATTCCAATAAGATCAAATAAGCATGATTTCAAGTCATTGATCTCATTAAAACACAGGAGTTGAAGGAACCAATTTCACACGCTAATAAACATCCAGTCATAGATGTGGAAAGAGGAAACTAAAAAGTTGTCAAGAACACTCCTGTCTTTACTACCACAACTTCACTTATAATACTAAAATTGAGAACGATGTAGCTTTCCATTTCCTCCCCTTTTTCTCTTCCAGCCAGCATTTTTGTAATCTCCACTAACTTGATGAAAGTTAAAAGGTCCCTACTAATTTTCTCCTTTCCTTTTCTTCTTTCATATGTACATGATCTTTCAGATTTTCTAAATTGTGAAGGTCATGATTTGTCCACTATTTCTGATTTCCAACTGGTTAGAGTTAATAATACAGAGGAGCATTATTGTGAACCTTCAACAATATTATTTACGGTGCCATAATGATACTATAGATTGATAGTTTCAGGTATTTCTTTATTTACAGGAGCTAGAAAGGATGACGAGTGACATAGGATTTCTAATAATGGCACCCTCATCAGCCATTTTTCTCTCCTTCTCTTTTTTCCGCAGTTCCATTATCATTATGTCGGAGACAATCTAATTCATGGAAGCAATTTTATAAATTTATTGGCAATCTAAAATTTGTCAGGAGAACAATCTAATGAACAAGTTCCATTCATATACATTTTCCTCAAACCATTGTATTGTATCATAGAGGAGTTGACTTAACAAGTAGCTGTTAAGCAAAAAAATTTCCTCATAACTTTCTACTGTATCTAGACTATGAAAAAGGATACTTTGAATAGATTAGACAGGGCAAATGAAGAGACAGACAAACTTACCCAATATCGATAAGCAATGACTTCAGCAGGAGTATTCTCGGGTGCACAAGAGCCCAAGCTTATTTGCTTAACAGCCTCAATCTGAACTGCCTCGGGATCCTCACTTGCACTCAACTCCAGAGCCAGCTGTATCTGATACTCCTCTTCAATATCAGGATCCCTGGAGGTGGTAGACCCTGAATCACGCCTTGCAGCTTCTGAAACAACATCAAAACCACTACTACTAATTGACTCCGGTTGCTCCACCTTCTCTCCTCTAGTCACATTTGAAGATGATGGTGGACTAGGACTTTTTCTATTAGCAACTGAACTTAACCAATTTGAAAGGCCAGAAAAGGGTTTATTCTCTTGGGACCTAGAATGCAAAGACTTATTATCAGGGGATGATCCATTAGTGGACTTATGGCCTCTTGATGAATTTGACCCCTCTGCATCCTCTGATTGATTAGGCATGATATGAAGCTTCTTGAGAAAGTTCTTCATATTCTTTGACTAATTTTTTCAGTGCAAAAGAAATAAAAATCTGGCCATAAACCTCTCCATTTTCTTGGACCAAGCATGAAATCTCAATCACAAAAAGTCTAAAATACAACCAATAGAAACACAAATTAAGTTCAAACCAATCCAAAACACGGAGATTGCCTCAAAGCCCACAACATTAACTGACCCTAAATCAACCCATCAATCCAATAAGCAGAATAACCATTTCAAGCAATACCCAGTTCATCTTTTCAAAAATCAAGAATGCCCAGATGCTTCAATTGAATGAAAATAGCTTCCCTTCCAGGGAACAGCAACACCCTTGCCTACTTGCATGCATTACACAAACAAGGACTATCCCACTAAACAGAATTGATCTTTGTAGCCTCCAACAAGAATAAACCAATACCAACACAGTATGGAATGGATCTTTCTTTGGATATAGGGAAGATGGTACATAGAAAAGAGAGAAGAAAGGGTCTTAAGGAGGGTTAAGTTTGGAAACAAGAAAAGGTAAGAGATGCAGCAGAGAGACAGCAAAGCCAAAGAGCAACAAGTGGGAGAGTAGGACTCGAGAAACAAGAAAGAATGACCCACTAGGAGTTTTTGAGGCACAAGGATTTCAAGGTCCCATAAAAAAGATTAATTTAGTGGCAAACAGAAACAATCTCAACTCGCTCACTCCCCCCCTCTCTCTCTCTCTCTCTCTCTCTCAATCTTTATATATATATAAAAAAAAACTGCTCCTAGCTGTGTCTCTCTCTCTTCAGAAGGTCCAAAAACGGATGTCTCTTTCCTGGTCCCTCTCTCTAGATGGGATTGAAGTCTCAAACTCCTCCCTCCCTATGGAGGGGTATCATGGTGGGCATTAGTTGGAAATTTGTGAGGCATGGAATAATATTCAATTTGCAAGTTGAAGAGATTTTACATGGAAACTGGTACTATTTCTTCAACTTTTTTTCTTTTTTTTTTTTTCTTTTCAAATGTTTGACTTGTCCTTTTGTGCTACAGGCATCCTTTTCCATTACCTTTTGGAATTCGGACAATTGTTTTTAAACCGAATTGGTAAGGTAAAGAAAGGTGTGTTTTTAAAATATATTTTTTGTTTTAAAATATATTAAAATAATTTTTTAAATTTTTTTATTTTTAACATCATTATATTAAAATTATTAAAAAATATTAAAAAAATAATTTGATATTTTTTATAATAAAACATATTTTTAAAACGAATCTAAAAAATTTAGGTAAGATTGTAGAGATAAAGATGAAAATATAAAAATAAATATATTAATGAAATAGTTTTGAGTGAATTTAAGTTTTTTTAAAATAAAAATAA
>Ga0307510_10011102_pt1 | contig 10707 bp, 17 predicted proteins | sample 12_EM_MG_FD_207224 | JGI IMG/M metagenome (GOLD analysis project Ga0307510, IMG submission 207224) | Populus trichocarpa ectomycorrhiza microbial communities from riparian zone in the Pacific Northwest, United States - 12_EM | ecosystem: Host-associated > Plants > Roots > Unclassified | place... | reverse complement strand
TCACCACCAATCCCGTCCAACTCGTTTCTGGTTGGATGCCGGATACGGATCTGAAGGGGTACATCGCGGACCACCCAGACGCGGACAGATTGAGTCTCGTGAGTGTCCCTTCCACCGTACCGCACGAAATGCTGATACCATCCCTAGTTATCTGATGTCGCGAAAGGCGTCAATTACCTGCACTCCTGCAGCGTCGTTCACGGGGATCTCAGAGGGGTACGCGATTGTTCTTGATCGGTTTATCACTGGCATATTCACACCCACCGGCCAGCCGAACATCCTTGTGGACACCACCGGCCATGCGATGATCACAGATTGTGGTCTGGCCATAGTCACTCAGAACTTAGGTTCGATCCGGGGCGCTCCCGATGAGCACGGGGATAGTACACGGTGGATTGTGCCGGAGATCTTGGACGATCGGGGGACATTCAGCAAGGAGGCGGATGTCTTCTCATTCGCAATGGTCATGATTGAGGTTCGTTGCAGATTTTGGATTGACATCTGGAGAATTTGGTTTATTTGAACAAGGTCTTCACTGGCGCCGTTCCGTTCAACGACAAATCACCCCGCGCGGTTGTGTCGGCGATCGTTAGCGGTGAACGTCCGCCGCGGCCACTCCACCCGACTTTCACGGACGCGTTGTGGACGATGACTCAGCAATGCTGGGATCAGGAACCTCGTCGGCGTCCACAAGCGTTACAGATTTTGTGCAGTTTGTAAGTTTCGACCTCTCTGGAAATGTGCATCTCCGGCCTGACCGGTTCGCGGGTTACAGAATCTCGGCATGGAAACGCTCGGTTGGTCAACCCATCGCTATAGATAAGCGCATCTCTTTGATCACGGCCATCTTTTCCAACCGTTCTGTGGCCGAGGCAGTCAAGTGTCTATCCACGGAAGACGCTCAGGCGTTTGTCGACGTGGTCGATGAGGTGCTTCCCCACTCCTCCATCCGAGGGAAATGGCTCACTGACCTGACGTCACGCCGAGTAGACATTGGAGAATCTAGGACCGCAGCTAAAGAGGAAGTGTGTGAACACGCTTTGCAAGATGTGTGGCCGCCGCGGTTTGCTTCCGAGTCCATTCCAAATCCCACTTTGTTTTGACCGATCGGAACAAGCACTGTGCAGCGGCGGGTATGCCGATGTGTGGATGGGCAATCATCAAGGTCGCAAGGTCGCAGTCAAGGTTCTGAAAGTATACTCGACGGATGATTTCAATAAGATTACGAGTGTGGGTCACCACCCAAGACTCGCAAAAGATGCGTATCGAAGAGCTAATGATCGCGGTGATCGCACAGATGTTCTGCAAGGAAGTTGTGACATGGAAGGTCCTCTGCCATCCGAATGTACTCCCACTGTTGGGAGTGACGATGGGTAAAAACCTCCTTGCGATGGTTTCGGAATGGATGGTCAATGGGAACATCACCGAGTTCATCAAGGCCCATAGGGATGCGAATCGATTCGAACTTGTAGGGTCTCACTCCCGCATTTACCCCACCCTTCACTGATGAAATCGCCCTCGGCAGCTCGAAGGCGTTACCCAAGGGTTGCTGTATATGCACGGCGAGGGGATGGTACATGGGGACCTAAAGGGGGTATGAATTCGAGCACAATTGCTACTCCACTGCCTAACCCGCTTTTCATCAAGCTCAACATTCTGATCGATCGAGATGGCCGGTCTCGCCTAGCAGACTTTGGACTGCTCACGATTGTCTCAGACTCTACGTACCACACGAGCTTGAGCACACCTAAGGGTGCTGGCACGTTAAGGTGGATGAGTCCAGAACTCCTTGATCCGGTCCGGTTCGGCCGTGAGGACGGTCGAGCAACAAAGGAATCGGATTGCTACGCGCTAGGGATGGTGATACTTGAGGTGCTGAGCGGCAAGCCTCCTTTCCCAGGTGATGGAGGCTTTATTGTGATGAGGAAGGTCATCGAAGGCGAACGTCCAGGGAGACCGAAGGGGAAAGAGGAGATGTGGTTCAGCAATGATCTCTGGGAAATTCTGGAGCGGTGTTGGTTACCCCAACCGGAGAAACGCCCCGCAATCGAGGTCATACTTGAATGCCTTCAGCGGGGTTCGACGGCTTGGCAGCCACTACCCCCTGATCCAGATGATTTCTTTCAGTCAGACAGCGATGATCAATCGGATTTCACATCAAGCCATGACTCCAACCCACGTACATTTCTTGATGTTATCATAAACCTCGCTCACCCTCAAACGCCTTTGCAGTGAACCAGATAGATGAAGAGGATGATGACCGAACTCCAGTCGCATCTAAAGTTCAGCCTCACAGTATGTATGTAGACCAAGGTTCGCGCCAATCAGCTCCAGGGAACCAACCGAGGCTAGCTGAGCTTCCTGTGAGTATGGTACCCGGCACAACAGACATGTTTGTTCTATATGATAACCCGTGACACATTTTAGGCGCCCCCCGATTCCACCAATGTCGAAGAAACTGAACCAGTGCATCCCCAGGATCCCCCTGACCCTCCATCCCCAGGTCCTTCCACGGCATTAGTCACGAGTTTAATATCACCACTTACAACGAACCATATTCTCGATTACTGATTTGTTGTATTCCTGTAGCCAAACCTAGTGGAAGCGTGTCCCCCCTGTTTCTTGAAGATCTTGACCGATCAACATTGCCTCGAGAATTTCAAAAGGAGTGTAGCGATTGGTTCGCGACATTCAATCCTAAAGTCAAGCGAGTGCTAGACATCAGCTTGGTTCACACCCTACCCCAAGAAGGGTTGGTGGCGTCATTCGTTCGGTCACCTCCATAACAGGAATCACTGGGCTGACAATGTTCTTTCCCCGTTTAGTTCTGTTCAGTGTGTTCGATTTTCTGCGGACGGCGAGTACTTGGCGACGACATGCAAAGAGACAACCCTGATCTATGATACGAAAACTGGGGCTAAAATTTGGTTTGATCCCTTCTTAGTGGATGGGGCCCCTGGCTCTGACACTGTCATTGTTGCACAGTGACCTGGTCGATGGAATGAGCAAATGGATTCGGAGTGTATCTTTCAGCCCAGACAGCAAATTGCTTGCAACTGGGGCTGACAACGGGGTGATCCGAGTAAGTTCTAGAATTTTTATATTGGCAATCGTTATCGTCGCCATCATAGTTTTTGAGGTGAATGCTCAACATAGGATGATTTTTGGCGCTCTAGATTTGGGACATCGCCAAGAGCCAAATTCACAACAGCCTCCAGGGTCACACCGGGCGGGTCTCCTCGCTCGCTTTCTCGTCGGACGGCAGATCGCTCGTCTCCGTGTCACAAGATGATACGACGAGAGTTTGGGATATGGCGGATGGGTCATCGAAGACCCTTGCGACCACCGGAAACATTAGTTCTGGGTTTACAAGCGTGGCTATCAGCTCTAATGGACGACTGGTAGCCGCCGGTGGCAGTGATGTGGTACGTGATTTATAATTGTTTATTGGGAAGTATTTTGAATACAGTTCCTATAGGTAGTACATATCTGGGACTCTTGCACCGGTAAATTGCTGGAGACGCTGCGGGGACACGCAGAGTTCGTGTGGGACGTGGCGTTCACTCCTGATGGGCGTGGATTGGTGAGCGGCAGTGAGGACAAGACAGTGAAGTATTGGGACATTTCCCATTTGGCGAATCGACCCGAAAGTCGACAGAATCCACGGGGGGCGTCAATGGGCGACACTTTGGATGGGAAGAGGGATGTTGGTACTCGCGAGGGCAACAGCGCGTGCACGATGGAATTTATCGGTCACAAAGTGCGCGTCAAATTGACTGACCGGTGATGCGTCTAACCGTGGGCGCAGGACATTGTATATTCCGTCGCTGTCTCGCGTGATGGCCGATGGGTGGTGAGTGGATCGAGAGATAAGACAGTTCAGTTCTGGGACGCAAAGTCTGGGATCGTCCAATTGATGTTGGAAGGTCACGCAGGCCCAGGTCCGTTATCTCCGAGGTCGATCTGAGCACCTTGGACTGACAGTCCTTCCGTTCTAGTCTACTCGATTGATCTCAGCTCCGCAGAAAACCTTTTGGCGACTGTTTCAACAGATGACCGGGTCCGTATCTGTAAGTCTCGTTACTCTCCGGAATTTGCATTAGCCTCGATTCGTTGACTCGTTGACTGATTTAGGGAAATACACTACCGTTTCCTGATGGCTGTAGATTTTTCTCTAGCCTGCTCTCTTTCTCTTTTCTGTTTTTGCTCTGTACGCGTATTTTTCTCTTTCCGTCTTGATGTAGTCCACACCCCACACGCAAATTTCTCCTTCCCGGAGTTTCCGTTCGTTTTGGCGTTGAAAGTACTTCTGTCCGAAGCCGTCGCTCTGTCCTGTTGGTATCCCGGTGGGCCGGTGTCACGGTATTCCGGTCTCTGTGGGCGGCGTCTGTCGCCAAGAAAACGGCAGCAGGGTTATTCTACGGCTCCTTTACCTTCTGTTCACCGTTTGGTTCTGCATCTTCTGCATTTCTCGAGGATCCCTGGTCTCTCCACTCCATCTCTCCCCTCCAAATACCTTCTGTTCTCTTTGATGACGCCACGCCTGAACCAATTATACCTTGTCTGACTCTTAAGATCCTCGAGATCATGCGGCATCCGACCTGTCTGGATAGCGTCACAACATCGTTGTGAGGCGCCGACACCGACCGAGGCTAGGAGGTACGCGGAGGACCCTTTCAAGAGGGTCTCCTGCTTATCCTGCATGCCAAGGGACATGGCTTCTGCATGCCTTTGTACGTGGGCGATATTGACATCCAAAGGTGTGGCGGGTTACCGGTTAAGGGTTACACACATTATAAGCTATCTGCGATGCTGGTAGAGTACACGCGGAACCCCCCTGCTCTGAATTGCCTCGGCGCTGCTACAAACAAGGGTCTTGGGAACACCGAGGGGCTGTGAGACCCTTCCTCTACTCGTATCGCCACCCGGAATCCGGATTTGGTGGCGTGGGCAGACCTACTACATAGATTACGATCCGGCGAACAGAACACGCACAATTAAAACCATCATGCACAATGCAACGTGTACCAGCAGTCATATAGATGCTGGAGAACACCTGGTGCTGTTTCCTCCCGTCGCCCACCCGACGAATAGGCCAAATAACCGATCATTCATCGCGGTCCAGCTACAATCACAGTCCTGCTATAGCTTGCGACACAGATTCACCCAAGCTCGTCTGGCGTTTCACTCGACAGCGCGCATAGCCTTGGACTCTTCCAATGTGGCGGTTGCGAGAATTTTTGACTCACAAAGACTCACGGAGCTCGCTCGACCGGATTTATTTGAATCAATTCGTTACCTGTCGTTGAGAAAGCCATCCACCACCCCACCCTCCGCCCAACCTCTCTCTGGTCATAGTTACCCGACATGAAGAACTTCCTGGTCACGTATCAACCCTCCAACAGCTACTGCAAGCCTCGAGCGCAGGATTGTTGGCACGAACAGCCTCCGGAAAGTTAGCCTCGGACCCGAGCGAGGTACGGCTCAACTCCACTCATTCCGTTCCGACCCGTCCTCATATCCTGTTTTGAGCTCCATAGCATGGAGCAGCTAGAGGCAAAACATGCACTTTCAACGACCCGTTCCTCGATGAACACCTTCCCTGAAATTAATCGCCTCCCTCCAGAGATCCTTGCCTTCAAGATTCCATCCTTCCTCACCGAACACAAGAACCTCGTTTTCACCACGCATGTGTGCCGTCATTGGCGGAATACAATCCTCGCTTCCCCTTCGCTCTGGTCATCCTTGGACAACGAAATGATGCACAAAGATCTCGTCGCCGCATACATCGATCGTTGCGGTGGAACGCCACTCGACGTAAACTTCAGCTCGGAGTCGGATAAAAATACCTCGTTCCTCAAGACAGTTGTTCTACATTCGTCACATATCCACGGAATCCGCATTCCGTGTATTCCCTGGTATCATATCGCCGAAATTTCGGATGTCTTCGAACCCCTCTCCCGTTACTACGGGACGCGGATTTAAGCATCGGTTATGACTATCGCCGCCCCCATTCGAGCGACCATTCCTCGCCGGAGCCACAAACCTGGTTTCGCTCCGCCTCTCCGACTACAACGTCAATTCTGGTACTCTCCTCCACTCCATCATCCCTACATAAACTCACCTGTCCCTCTCGTTCAGCGAACCTCGTATCCCCATGGTCGGTGAACTACTGGAACTCCTCAGAAATTCGTCTCTGATTGAGGACCTACAAACCCAAGCGGATGTCGCGCTATGTCGCGCTGGACGGGTCCGAGGAAAGCTCCGGTTTTCCTGATCGGTTCCAACCGGTCGATCTCGCGGCCTAGCGGGCTCTACTCGTTCACTTGCTGCTCAATCATGGGTGTTTTCTCCAAGCTCCCCGTTAAACAACTTCTTCATGACGCTCTTTCGTCGATATTTAGCCACACCAGCCTGATGGACGTAGTGTTTTACCGTTATCCATATGTAGTGTCCTACGCCTAGCTCTTGTTTTGTGAATCCCGCGCGCGATTCTGGGCTTCGTTCCTTGTCACCCCTGCACCCTGTGGAGACGAAGCTAGAGCGCAGTTGGATGACCGTGCAACCCACCCGGCGGCCATACTCGACAGTTTGGTGTTATGGGACTAAACCGCGCCATTGTCGGGTAGTTCGCGTTCTCCTGACACATTTTCTGGATGTCATCTGGTGCTTGCTATGTTAATCTTTGAGCTCGAGCTTCCAGGTTCAGGCGAGGCATCTATATATCGCCCTTCCCGCAGATTCACCAAGCCCTTCAACATCGGCCTGACTAAGCATTGGCACGAGCCCATACAATGACCCAAAGCAACTCCGAGTCCACGGTTTCGACAGAACCTCGTCGCAGTTCCACAAGCGCCTCAGCGGCCTCCTTCGCAGTGAAGGATACCGAAGTGTTGTTCCGAGCTTTCAAGCTTCAAGGCGAAGGTTTGGCATGGCTTGTCGAGTACCTGGACAGCAGTGAGCCTCCAAACAATTCCTCCCTAATCCCCGTCGAATGAACACTGTTGTAGGTTCCCAAGCCTATTCCAAATCACGCAAGCCCCGTTCGAGGAATACATGCACCGCGACGAACTAAGAAACTCCTGCGGCATCAAGAAGGTCATACCGAAATCCCATACGCTTTCAAGTTCCCTCCCGGTCATCGACCTCCCGTCAGTTTCCGGACCCGTGCGTGCGGGGACTTCGAAGATACGGATTCAACGCGTAAGAATGCACCCCAACGGAGACCCTCAGATGTTCAAGACCGTGCGTTTTGATGACACTCTCCCCATGTTTGGGTCTTAAAGATCCCCAGGCCTTCCACCAAATAACCGTCGTGTGGAAAAACTTGGCACACCCGAACATCGTCCCTCTCCTGGGTGTCACAACCGATCCCATCCAATTCGCTTTGGGTTGGATGCCAGATGCGGACCTAACGGGATACATCATGAACCATCCAGACACTGACAGATTGAGTTTCGTGGGTGTCCCTTTTACCCTACCGCGCGACCTGCTTACGTGTTCCCTAGTTATCTGATGTCACGAAAGGCCTCAATTACCTCTACTCTTGTAACGTCGTTCACAGGGATCTCATGGGGGTACGCGATCGTTCTTGATCTGGTTACCACTGGCATATTGATACTCAAAGTTCACGCGGTTACCAGGTCCGTATCTGTAAGTCTCGTTATTCTCCGGAATCTCCATTGCCCTAATTCGTTGACTCTTTGCATATTTTAAGGAAATACATCACCATTTTCCAACAGCTGCAGACTCTGCGCACAATCTATCCAACCTGCTCTCTTTCTCATTTCATTTTCGATCTGCACGCGTATTTCTCTTTTCCGTCTCTCGTTTGGTGCACTTGATCATTACGTGTATGTCCAAACTTCACGCACAACTTTCCTCTCCTCTGTGTTTCTGTTTGTTTCGGCGTTGGAAGTATTTCTGTTTGAAACCGTTACTCCGTCTCGATCATGGCGGTCTGATCCTGAAGCGGTTCGGCGAGGCCGGTGTATTTCGGTTGCTGTGAACCGTGGGCCTCCATTCCGGAAATTATTCCGTTTCCCCTAGGATGAACCTGGCCGTGTATCCTGAGGACACCTGACAGAGCTGCCGCAGACCTGGAATCATATTCATCCCAAACACAATTTATAAGTTGTCCGGGTTTACGTAGGCAGCCGTGCGACGGCGAGCGGTTTAAAAAGGTCACGGAGTAGAGGAGGGAGGGTATAGGGAGGACGGTGCCTCTGAATCCGCTTGTCAGTCCGGCCGCTTTAAAAAAAATCCACCGATCACAACGTCCTCCCTGCATGTGCACGAACCGCAAACTCGGATTTTGGCCGGCCCAAATTGATGTTCATGGTGCAACATGTGAGCGTATGAATGAAAAGGTCACAGACAACGAGCCGAAAGTGAGAAAAAGTGATTGACAAGGGTGCGAGGAGCCGCTGGGGGGAGGCGGGTGCACATGCAAGTGCAGTTGCAAGGCAAACCGAGATAAGGGAACTAGAGGTGGGGAGGACACCAGGGCGCGGAGCACTAGGAGGCCGCGAGAGAGAAAACGAGACCCGATGGAACGTCCAAGGTCCATCCAACGCAAACCTTCCACACCGCCCCCCCATTCTCACTAATATCCGAAACGCACGTCCACATCACACTCCCATCGTTTCCTGTTCTTGTTTTCCTTCCCGTTCGTGAGGGTCTCTCCATCTCCATCCTCCTCTTCGTCGGGCCCATCGTTCGCTTCTATCAGAGCTGGAATGGGAGGACAGGGGAACGACGGTGTTGTTTATGGTCGCTGTCATGTCCTCCCCACCTGGTTAATACGGCATTCACAGGGGAGACGGTCGACGGTGTGACAGTGGCGGGAGGGAGGTGTAACCTTGAATTTCTTCGGTCCCCCGACTTTTCTTCCACCCTTACCCTTCCTCTTCCCCTCGACCCCACGCTTAGCCGGGGAAGATCCAGCGTCGTAGTCACCGTCATCTTCGTGCTCTGCCTCAGGACCTTCTCTTCATTCATCCTCGCATCCCCCCTTCCTCCATTTGACCTCCACCTGCCGTTTCCAACTTGAGAGTTGAATGGACGGTAGAGCAAGGAGGAGCACCGAACTCGATCCCACCTGTACTCGGCCCCTTCTCCTTATTCAACAATCTCACACTCCACGCTTTAACCCCCTCCTTCGCATCCAGCTCCGGTCTCCGCTCACATGCTCTCGTCGCGAGAAGCTCCGTTCTGAACGTTTGCAAAGGCACATGAACTGGGGTCTTTGTCACAGCAGGGGCGGTCACCGTGCTTGCGTTTGCATTCGCATCGGGGTTGGCTGGTCGTGGCTGTGCTAGTAGTCCCGTGATATCGACCCAGCGTGGATGAAGTAGTTGCCCTGGTGCAGGTCGTGTTCGTACACCGGGTCCCGTCTGTCGTTAAGTAAGGCATCGCTCCCGCAGCCCCCGCGTCAAATCCCGGTCTTCCATACGCATATCCATAGTTACTCGGATCGGACAGAGGGTTTAGCGGAGTTGCTGTGATAGAAGATATATGCCCCGTGTTTGTGCAGGCGGGGTAGGCTGGTGGGATCGTCGTAGGGCTGTAAGAGCTGGGGGCGGCGTTTTGGGTGGCAGATCGGGTTGTGCAGGCTCGTCGACTGGATCTATGGGTTACTGATAGGGGGCATTTGGATGTTGCGCCGAATAGGTCTGGACTGGTCCTGTCCCGACCGGTTGGGTTGTCGTTTGAACAGGAGCCGTGGTCGGGGTTGTCGAAGCCGGGTGGGTTACAGTAGTTGTTGCGGTAGTCGACATTGTAGTCTTCGATGTCAACAGAGTGGGCTGAATTGGTGTTGGTCCAGCTGCCGCGGCTTCTTCCTCCGCCGCCCTTGACCGAGTGGTCGTACTGGGACCAAAGTTGGAGTTTCGTGCTCGGCTGCCTTTGCCGTGGTGGTTGCACTAGTATCCTAGAGCCCTGAGTATTACGGACCCTCCCTTTACAGGGTAAATACCGTAGGTTTCGTCGTAGAGGTCGAGGTGGCCCTGGTGCCGGGAAGCCTCAGCGTAATCTTGGAGGCCCCAGTCGAAGCTAAATGCTCGGGAAGAGAGTATGGTGCAGGGAAATCGGACGTAAGTTGATGGAAGTAGGACTGTGATAGTCGGTTCAGCCGTCCAGAAAGCATAAACAACCACTTGCAAGGAGCACACCTTCAGAGCCTGCGCGTCTTCATGGATCTGACTTTCTTCGAAATTGAATTCCATCGTGTTCGAAAAGATGAGCTGGAAAGTCGGCGCTCGTAGGGCACTCCTTCCCTTCAACTTTTTCAGAGGTGAAGGGGTAAGATAACGTTGACCGTTGGGAAAGGGAAACGCGTACAAAGGTGTTTTCGAAGCGCTGAGGTTTTTTGATGACCTTGCAATAATCAGACCACAATTTCTTGCTGGGGAGCTCCATGAATTCTGTAGAGGTAACCCGTTCGCTAAAGGATCTAGGTTAAAACATGTTAACCGATGAAAATGTGGAATGAAACGTACTCGTCGTCGGTCTTGTCAATCAGCTTCTGCAAACGCGACTTGAGCAACCAAGAGAAGTTTGGTGTCTTCTTCTTCCTTCCTTCATCTCCGGACCTGGATCCCCATCGTTCTCCGCATCCGCAGCCATTGCTTCCACCGGCGAGTCTCCCGCCAACCGGACGTATTCCTTATTGATGAAGGAGGTCAGTTGTGTCGCGTAAACGGCGGG
>Ga0307510_10011100_pt1 | contig 10708 bp, 12 predicted proteins | sample 12_EM_MG_FD_207224 | JGI IMG/M metagenome (GOLD analysis project Ga0307510, IMG submission 207224) | Populus trichocarpa ectomycorrhiza microbial communities from riparian zone in the Pacific Northwest, United States - 12_EM | ecosystem: Host-associated > Plants > Roots > Unclassified | place... | reverse complement strand
TCTCTCTCCATTCTTAGCTCACGTGGCACTGGCACCTGGCGCCGCACCTAGATCGCAAACGTGTGCATCACGCTAAACGAATTTCCTTACATCCGATACTACGCCCCCGCAGACCACGGGCCCCTCGGTGCGCTCCACCCGCACGAGAGCACGCGCCCGGCAGCGGTGACCGCGACCGCGGCGGCGGCGGGGCGCCCACAACCTGAAAACTCGTTGCGCTGGCGCACGAATTTGGCGCGTGGAGACCAAGCGCGGAAGCACGAGGCGGCGGAGGCGGAGGTGTTGTCGCGCGTGCTGGCGTTTGAGGTCCAGGCAGCGTTGGAGGAGTATAAGCGTGCGAATCCTGACTTTCCGGTGCGTGCGTGTTTTTGTGCTTCCCCCTCTTTTCAATGCGACGGGGGGCGTCTCTTTTTTTCTTTTGTTTTAGAAACAGGATTCTGGGAGGCAGCGTGCGACGTTGGTCGTCACTGACCGCGCGATGGACGCCGTTGCGCCGCTCATTCACGAGTTTACGTACCAGGCGATGGCGAACGACTTGCTTCCTATTGACGATGGGTCTAAATACACGTTGCGTGCCATTCCGACTGGAACTTTTTCTTTCCCTGATCATTGTCATAACTTTTTGACGGTTGTGCAGGTACAAGTTCCAGTCTTCGATCGGGGCGTACGAAGACAAGACGGCTGTCCTCTCGGACACCGACACGGTGTGGACCGACGTGCGACACATGCACATGCGAGAGGCGATCGACAAGCTCATGGCCGATTTCAACAAGTTCTTGGAGGACAACGCCGGTTTCAAGGGGTGCGCTCTGCCCTCCTGTATGTGTTGAAATTGGTGCCGGTTACCGACGTAATTGTTTAAAACAGGGAGGGCGCTGCTACACTCAATGATATGAAGGACATGTTGGCCAGCCTGCCCCAGTATCAAGAACAGAGGGAAAAGGTGCGTAGGCTGATCTCGTGTGGACCGTCCCTCTGATCTCGAGCTGGATGTTCGCAGTTTTCATTGCATTTGAACATGGCGCAGGAGTGCATGGATATTTTCGAACGTGACAAGTTGACGGTGGTAGCTGGTGTTGAGCAAGTATGTCTCTGAGAAACTAACACCGACACGTTACGTTTTGACAAGCACATACCTAGAACTGTTCAACGGGGTTGACGCCGCAAGGCAAGACGCCGAAGACGTTGGTCGAAGAGATGGTACCACTTCTGGATAGCAATGAAGTCATGTACGTCATAAGCAAGAGATGCCCTGCGGCCCACTGATCACTCTCTCGATGGACAGCAACTCCAACAAGGTTCGCATCATCGCGTTGTATATACAATTCAGAGAAGGTGTCCCCGATGAGGACCGACGGCGGCTGTACCAGCATGCGCGATTGACGCGACCTGAGATGGATGCTGTCAATGCGCTCGTACACCTTGGCGTGCGGATTAATAGAGTGCGTGCTTGTACACGATCGTATCCTTTCGGGCGCTCACAAGATTGCTCCATGGACACAGGGGCCGGGAGACAAGGACCTCAAGCGACGCATTAAACAGAAACAGTCGAGCGATGAGGAATACGAGCTCTCTCGGTACAAGCCACTTCTACGCACGGTCATCGAGGTACGCCTCAGTGTCTCTCCTCTCGTGGTTGCTCACCACGCCCGTTGATGGTTGCAGGACCACGTCAACGGCAGGCTCGACTCGACCAGCTTCCCCTACGTCAAGGACTATCCTCAAGCCACGCTCGCCGCCTCCAGCGCGCGGCCGGCGCCAACACCGACGACCTCGCTGCGGAGCGCAAAGCCGAGCTGGCATCGCGCCGCGCGCACGACCGGTGCGGCGACCGAAACGCGCCAACGGCTGCTCTTGTTCGTCGCGGGCGGCATGACATATTCGGAGATGCGCGAGGCGTACCTGTCGTCGAGTCAACTCGGGAAGGACATCTTCATCGGTGCGAGGGCCACGCACGGGCTTTTGTTGTGTAATGATGAAAAAAAAAAAAAGGCTGACACGGGGGTGTGGATAGGATCGACGCACGTGCTGACGCCGCGCCATTTCGTCGACGACCTCAAGGTGTTGGATGTCGGTGGCGTCGGCTCGCGCGCTTTACCGAACGGACTGAGGGAGCAGCGCGCGGCGCGGCCGTACCAGGCGTTCTACGACGAGCGGTACTTTACGCGCGACGCGCCGCCGCCGCCACAGCAGCAGCAACAAAGGGCACCGCCATTGGGAAAGAGTGTCAGCGCGCGCAGCGTGGGGCGGTCTGGGCCCGAACCTTCGTACACGGCTAGCTCTCTGTCGGTCAACTCTTCGTCGTCGTCGTATGCGCCTTCGCCGACGAACGGGAGGGACAAGGCGGGGAAGGAGAAGAAGAGGCGATTTTTGGGCTTCTGAGTCGCTTGTTTTTTTTTCGATCGGATATACATACCTACCCCACCCACTTAGTACTTTTTTTTGTCTTTATTTGTTGTCGGCACTCCCCCCGTCCTTTCTTTCTTTCTTTTGGTAATATTTCACTCGGGTCAGGGTTCTACGCCTGTGGGCGTTGTTGTTGTTGCTCTCTCACTCGTGCGAGTGCAGCGAGGGTGACATTAATGTCGTCAATTACTACAGTGCAGTGCAAGGAATAGAACGATAAGTAGGGAGGAACATGGGCGGTCTATGCCGATACATCGAGTTTGGCTGTGGTAGCGAGAATCAGAGGACGGGTCGCGTTGGGAGGGGGAAATAGTCGCTTACTCTCGTGCTTCTTCGCCTCGCCGACTTTCCTCGCCGCCTTTGTAAGATCCTCCTGCTGGATATATTCCCTGTCGGCGTGGAAAGGGTGTGAGACAAGCTCTCGCGCGTCAGGTCAGTGGTGCAACCCATACCGGTCGTCCCGAATAGCGAACATCCCCGCTTCCGTCACGACGTTCCGCAAATCGGCCCCGTTGAAACCGTCGGAGAGCTAGACACGTCAACGTTTCTCTCCTCTCTCTTGCGAAACATAAAATAAAAAAGAAACACACCTTGACGATCGCCTCGTAGTCGATCTCGCCGTGCTTGTTCACGGGCCCCGCGTGGATCTTGAGGATCTCGAGCCGCGCTTGCTCGTTCGGGAGCGGCACCTCGATTTTACGGTCGAGGCGGCCAGGGCGCATCAGCGCGGGATCGAGCGTGTCCGGTCGGTTGGTCGCCATGATGAGCTTCGTACGTCCGAGAGAGTCGAAGCCGTCCATCTGGTTCAACAGCTACATGCAGCAACGCACCACCACGACGGGTCAGTTTTTTTTGGGGGGGGCTCGCATTTCTGGTTGTGGGGTGGTAGGACAGGACGGAAAGGAATGGAAACGGACCTCCATCAACGTGCGCTGGATCTCGCGATCCGCGCTGGTGCCCTCGGAGAACCTGCGTCCGCCGATGGCGTCGATTTCGTCCATGAAGATGACGCAGGGCTCGTGGTCGCGCGCGTAGCCGAACATCTCGCGCACCACGCGCGCGGACTCGCCGATGTACTTGTCCACGATGGCGGAGGAGACCACCTTGAGGAAGTTGGTCTCGAGCGTCGCGGCGACGGCGCGCGCGAGCAGCGTTTTGCCTGTTCCGGGCGGGCCGTAGAGGAGGACGCCTTTGGGGGGCTTGATGCCGACGCGCTGAAAGAGCTCGGGGCTGAGGAGGGGGAGCTCGATGATCTGTGAGGGAGTGAGTGAGTGTGTGTGTGTCGTCAGGTTGCGCGCGATTGAGGCGGGGACAGACGCACCTCGCGCAGCTCGCGGACTTGTTCGCCGAGGCCGCCGATGCCGGCGAAAGTAGCACCGCCTGGGTCTTCGAGACTCATTTTGTACACCATCGGGTCTACCTCTCGTGGGAGGATGCGCATGATGGTCAGGGTGGTCATGTCGAGACTGACGCGTGTCCCGGTCTTGAGTTTGTGTGCCGGCAGAGCGGGTCGATATGAGACCACGTAGCGTGGTCCCGACGACGCTTTCACGATGACTGGCAAGTGGGGATCAGCGAGTGCAATGTGGTATTGAGGTGGTGGGGTACACGCACAGCGCTCATCGTCTAGCTGCTTCATGACCTCTCCGATGATCTGACCGACCGACTGGACGGCCTTGATATCCTCCTCTGTCCTCCTGTAATCCTTCTGCAGGTCTTTGATGGAGAACCGCACTGCGCATCATCGTGAGTGAGCTGACGCGATGAAAGATTTTTTGTATTTGTATAGGACGTACGATTCTTCAAGGCCTCGCTCATGTTCTCATGTGCCTGCATTTTCTGGAATTGAAGCGACGTGAGTGGGTGTTCAGCGCAGTGTCAGAATACTACTGACATCACGGTAGGCCTTAAGGGCCTCCGCTCTTCGTGGATCGACTGGCCTTGATGATCGTGGAGGTGTTCCGTCCATGGGTGTGTGTTGTATGATGCTCTCGCAGACTTGGACTTAGCACACGCGTACGTCGAGTTGGACGCGTCAGCTTCCCAATTGGTCAGGCAGGGTCTATTCGCATTATGTGAGCTTTCCTGGCAGTCGGAGTTATCGGCCTGGTGGTCTAGTAGTATGATTCCTTCTTAGGGCGTTATCGTCATCTGGAGGAGGTCCCGGGTTCAATTCCCGGCCAGGCCCTTTCTTTTGTTTCTCCTCCTTCCGCCTGTTGCTGTTACTGTTTTGCCTGAATAAGGTGTGCACTTTTTTCGCTTTCACGAGTTCCATACTGTTTGTGTGGCACGCATCTGCCTCTCTATTTTTCCGACCTGTGACCAAAACTGACTCATAGTCCCCACTCAAGTACTCAAGCCTTGACCGAGGCCCTTGACTCCTCTCTCCTCTCGCCTTGACACCTACCTACCATGCCTCGAAGAAAGCGCGGTTTCATGGACGATGGTATCTCGGACTCCTCAGGCGGTTCAGATGATGGAGTCGCTGATGACGACGACCCTTACCAGCGGAAGAGGCGGCGAACAACCGATGAGGAGAGCGAGGATGAGGGCTTCGGAGGCAGGCGCAAGCCAACCGTGCGGCGCGACTGGGCTAAAGCACCGGCTTTCGTGTCAAGCAAGACCACGGGCAGTAAACCCGAGCTCGATCAGTCCGAAGTGATGGACATACCGGAGGTGGTCGGTCGTGATGCTGGTTCCCAATCCTCAGCTGACAGTGCCGAAGAAGAGGACGGCCAGGAGGATGGCGATGAGGATGATGCAGACGATGATGACGAGGAGGAGGAGGACAGCGATGAGGACAAGGAAGACACTGAACCACCTGAGGCACCCCAACCGCGTGTTCGGGACGAGATCGACGAGGACGAAGAGCAACGACCTCGTTTCGGTGGTCTCGGTCTGGGCGCATCTACGTCGCGTCCCCCAACCACATTCTCTGGATTTACAAGGAGCGGGATTGGGGCGTCCCGCCCCGCTGCAGTCTCCATCCCTCCGACACCTTCCCCTGCACCCTCACCGTCCCCTGCCCCACCAGCGCCCGAGGATGTCACCATACCCAGCAACCTTCCTTCGTCGTTTGGTGGAAGCTCACGCCCACAGCGCGCGTTCGTCAGAAATGCCACGCCTTCCGCACCGCCTCCTCCCAGGCCGAACCTCTCCTCCTCCGAGAGCGCACACTTCCGCAAACTTGAGAGCTCGTTTGGCGCGCGCATGCTTGCGAAGATGGGTTGGGAAGCGGGCACCGGTCTTGGCGCGGAGGCTCGCGGTATCGTCGTCCCGATCGAGACGAAAGTGCGCCCGAAGAATATGGGTATCGCCTTTAAAGGGTTTACCGAGCGCACCGAGCAGTCAAAGACGGAGGCGCGTCGTCGTGGGGAGGCCGTCAGCGACGACGAGGATGAGGAGCTCAAAAAGAAGGCGACGAAGGGTAAAGGGAAGGCGGATAAAAGATCGGATGCGTGGAAGAAACCGAAGAAGGTCAAAACTAAAATCGAGCATAAGACCTACGAGCAGATCGTTGCTGAGGTCGGAGAGGACACCGCTGGTCCCTCTGGGCTTGGGGTCATTATTGATGCCACTGGCGCAACTGTGAGTATTCTTCTCGAGGCTGGTAATGGGCAGGTCGCTTACTCCCAACTCCCTAGCCACGGGAAGTCTCATCTTTAGCGGACGTGTCTATAGCTTCATGGACGCCCTCCACTGACTCTACTCGCCTACCGGAAGTTCGACACAACATCAGGCTCGTCACCGAAGCTACTACAAGGGACTTAGAGGGCCTCGCTCGGGAAGCCAAGGAAATTCAGAAGAGAAGACAGACTCTCCAAAATGAGGAAGCTAGGCTGAAGAAGAAGATCGACGAGGAGGCAGAACGTACGTCCTTCCCTTAGATGGATTGACCTGAATGCTCACCAGCACGTCAAGTTATATCTCGTATGCAACAAGTTCGCCTTGTTGTCGATGACACCCGGACACTGTCCAGGCAACAGGCATCCGATTACGAACCCTCACTTGAACCATTCTCGCCACATTTCCACAAGCTTCTGTCCCAATTCCCTTCGGAGTTCGATAGGTATAAACTGGATGAGGTGGTTGTGGCCGCTATCGCTCCCATAGTATGTGCGACCTTGCCGCAATGTCGTATCGGTGCTTATTGCTTTACCAGGTACGACGGATGCTCTCGCAATGGAACCCGATGGAGGATCCCGACAAATTACTTTCGACATTCCGACTCTGGAGACGAGCCCTAAAACTTGCGGACCACGAAGAGCGCCCTCCTGATAACCAAGTGAGTTTGTTTAGGGTGAGCGAACTCCCGGCACTCCCACCAAAGGTAGAGGTCCCTATGACTCCGTTTGAAAGTCTATTGTGGAACGTTTGGTTGCCAAGAGTTCGTTCATCCATAAACAATGACTGGGACCCCTGCAAACCCCAACCGGCTGTGAAATTATACGAAGCCTGGGCAACTTTTCTCCCTCCCTTTATCCGCGATAACTTCCTGGACCAACTCATTCTTCCAAAAGTCTCTAAAGCGGTGGCTGACTGGAGCTTGCGCCGTTCGGACGTCCCGCTAAAGACATTGGTATTTCCCTGGCTGCCGCACGTTGGCTTACGTATGGAAGAGTTCCTGGGGGATGCGCGGCGCAAACTCAAGTCGGTCCTTAAAGGCTGGGATATCGCAGAAGGCGTTCCCGATGACCTTGCAGCGTGGCGCGAGGTCTTCAGCGTAGGCGACTGGGATACGATGATACTTAAGTACATCGTTCCCAAGTTGGGCTCTACACTGCGCGAAGAGTTCCGCGTGAATCCCCGCTCACAAGACATGGCCCCACTCGAGCGGGTGCTCGCGTGGGCCCCTCTCTTACGTGGCTCAATCATCGCGTCGCTGCTCGCGGCCGAGTTCTTCCCCAAGTGGCTGGACGTGTTACACATCTGGCTCGTGCAGCCGCGCCCGAACTTTGAGGAAGTCGCGCAGTGGTACGCTTTTTGGAAGGGCACCTTTTCCGAGGAGGTTTTGGCGCTCGCCGCTGTGCGCGACGGCTTCACGCGCGGACTTCAACTCATGAACATGGCCATCGAGCTCGGTCCTGACGCGCCCACCAAACTCCCACGCCCGGAGCACCACCGTGGTGCGACTCCGACGCCTGCGGTTGGGGCGACAGCAAAGGGAGGAGCTGCTGCGAAGAACGCGCCCGCACGGGTTCAGGAGATCACGTTCCGTTCGATCGTGGAGGACTTTGCGGCGACGCATAATCTCATGTTCTTGCCTGCCGGTCGCGTCCATGAACGGTCGCGAATGCCGCTTTTCCGTGTTTCGCCTACTGCGGATGGAAAGGGAGGAATTATTATTTATGTACTTGATGACGCCGTGTGGGCGCCTGACGAGGACGGAGAATACAGGGCCATCACTTTGGAGGACATGGTCCTTCGGGCTACGAAGGGCAACCATTGATTGTGATCTTAGAACTTATGTCGCGCTACTGTATGTAACTAACTCTGTATGCCTGTGTGTGCCTGCGTACAGTCTGAGATCCAGTCACGTGCATATTGGGCCTGCCCTAAAGTAAATATTTCCCCACGGTAGGAGCAAACTCTGGCACTGAGGTAGGAAGCCGCCCCGTCGCAAGCAAAATCAAAAGGTCGTTGTCGTCGACGCCGTCGCACCTCTCAAGACATTCACTATGGTCAGTTTATGCCTCCGTTGTATTCATCGTGCGTTGTTGGGATGAGATGGGAAGCTTTGAGCTGGCGGATGGACGACGAGGAGGGTGGATGCTGTCCTTGGAGTCTGGATGACAGTCTCTCCCTACGGCGCATGACTGGTTCGTCGCCTTACTTTGTGATGCTGACCTTGATTCTTTGCAGGCACGAGGACCCAAAAAGCATCTCAAGCGTCTCGCTGCGCCCTCTGCATGGATGCTCGATAAATTGAGCGGTACCTATGTACGTTCATTAGTCTGCCTGGTGTTTCTTTCCTGGTACTACGTGTTTGCAGGCTCCTCGTCCTTCTCCTGGTCCCCATAAACTCCGGGAATCCCTCCCCCTCAACATCTTCCTTCGAAACAGGCTGAAGTACGCCTTGACTGGCCGTGAAGTCACCTCGATTGTTCAGCAGCGCCTCATCAAGGTAGACAACAAGGTCCGCACAGACAACACATATCCTACTGGCTTCATGGGTACTGTTCTCGATAATGATGTCCCGTTTATTCGATGAGCTTATGTCCCGTCAGATGTTCTCTCCATCGAGAGGTCTGGCGAGCACTTCCGCCTGCTCTACGATGTAAAGGGCCGCTTTGTTATCCACCGGATCACCCCTGAGGAGGCTGCATACAAGCTTCTCAAGGTGAAGAAGGTTGCTCTTGGCAACAGGGGCGTTCCCTACATTGTCACCCACGACGGACGCACGATTCGTTACCCCGATCCCATTATCAAAGTGAACGACACCGTCAGGTTCGACCTAACACAAAATAAGATCACCGGCATCGTAAAATTCGACACCGGAAACCTGGTTATGATCACCGGCGGTCGTAACATGGGTCGTGCAGGCATTATCGTACACCGTGAGAAGCATATTGGTGACTTTGATATTGTACACGTGAAGGATGCGCTGGAACGTACTTTTGCAACGCGGTGAGTAGCATCCCTACGCCGACATGTAGTGGCTAGATGAATGACACGTCGCGTATTCAGGATAACCAACATTTTTCTCATTGGTGAGGGCCCAAAGCCTTGGGTCTCACTGCCTAAGGGCAAGGGTACCAAGCTTACGATTGCGGAAGAGCGTGACGTCAGGCGGAAGCGGGCTGCTGAGGCGCAATAAAGGCTTGTAATATTCTCGTCCCTATGCATTTTATGTCATGATGGTATCGCATGTTGCAAGAAATCAACCGCATGCGCGACTCCTCTCAGACGGATTGTTGGGAAATAAGCCTCAGACGCGATCTGCAATCCGAGTCACATAAGCACAAAGTCGGTCAGTCCCCATCGGATAGTGTTATCACTAGTTTGTGGGGATTTTTGAGCCATCGTACATTTGTGGGTTGTAAAAGTTAGTGATAGCCGGGCCGGTGTCTGCCGTACCGTCGTTGGCATGGCGCGTCCAGTTTTTTTGTTACTCTGTCTGTCTACAGTGGTTCTCTACCAAACTACATATGAAAGAGCCCCCCACTTTTCAGCAAGCATGGAATGAAGTGGGTACAAAATGGGCACTCTAGTGCTCGCGGGCCAGCTCTACGTTAATCGTGCAGATGTCCTCGTTGCGAGGAAGAAGGTACTGGGTGTCAATGCGGCTGACTCTGATGCTGTTCCGCTATTACTACGACTGGCAGTCAAGTCGCTAATTCTTCATGATCCCACCCGCTGTTCGGTTTCTGACAACCACCACTCCAGGTCGAGTTCTGACTTGGTCTACGCACACCAAAGCCCACGAAGCGAGCAACACGATTCCTCATGTCCCCTACGAGGTCGCCCGCTACCTTCTCACTCGCTGACTCTCTGGATGCTGGCACTGGCATAAAGTTGCCCCATATCTCTAAGGGCGACGAAAGTCCAGAAACGTGGGACGAGACGACCCAGGATCGTCAAAGTGTCTCTCCAACCCCACAACCACCGGTTCGAAGCACGCTGGCGTCGATCAACATCGTGGCTGCGTGTACGAGTTCCTTGATGATCACGTCTGCGTTGGGTTCTGCCGTCACTATTTCGCTCCCCTATGTCGGGGAAGATCTACATATCCAAAAGGAGAGCTTGCAATGGATTCTGAGCGCTTACTCTATCAGCTCCGTGCGCGGCTCGTGCAACGATGTTTCGCTGAGCTTGGCTGACTTTGCACATAGGCCTGCTTCCTCCTCCTTTTTGGACGACTTGCGGATCTTTATGGACGTAAACTTGTCTGGATTATTGGATATTTGATCACTGGGACATGTGGACTTGGCTCGTGCTTTGCCCAATGTACGTCCGACTCACGACCTCACCGCGATCTCTTATCATGGATTATCAATAACTCTTCACAATCGCGTAGCTGGGATATCACTCGACATATTGCGTGGGATACAGGGAGTAGGTGCAGCCGCCATGATCCCTGCTTCTGTAAGTTCTCTTCTTAATTTGTCGATTCGTGCCATTCCGAAAGGGGAACAACCTCGCCAGCTCGGTATTTTATCGAGGGCGTTTCCTCCTGGACCCTCACGTTCCATCGCCTTCGCAACATTTTCCGCAGGCGCTCCGATTGGATCAGCCTTCAGCACTGTTCTCAGCAGCATTCTCATACAGTTGACCAGGTGAGGGACGAATCCAAAGTTCGTTC
>Ga0307510_10011098_pt1 | contig 10709 bp, 7 predicted proteins | sample 12_EM_MG_FD_207224 | JGI IMG/M metagenome (GOLD analysis project Ga0307510, IMG submission 207224) | Populus trichocarpa ectomycorrhiza microbial communities from riparian zone in the Pacific Northwest, United States - 12_EM | ecosystem: Host-associated > Plants > Roots > Unclassified | place... | reverse complement strand
ATGCGACTTGAAATCCTCTGATACAATTGGCCACTGTTAATATGTGCCCTAATGCACACTAATGCATGGCTGGGTGCCGATAATTTTACCATCGTCTCTCTTCTGAACTTTGAAAACCCCTACTGTATGGGAAAATCCTCCGAGGGGTTGTTTTTGAACTGGTAAAAAAAAACCCCTCCGAGTGAATTTTCCGATTGGCCACCGGAACCCGGTCTAGAGGCCCTAACTGGTATGATATCTAAAAACTTCCATCTCCCTCCCTCCCTCCCTCCCTGGATCAAAATCTGTCTTGGAGGACGCTTCATTTACACGGCTCATCCTCTTGCACTATCATACTTATGTTATTGGTAACCCTGCTGCCACCGGTACTACCGGTAACTCATATCAACGTGGATCTGTAAGACCGGATGCCAAAGTGCAGGAATGTTGGAAACAGCCCCTCCATCGGAGGAGAAAGTTATCTGCAAGGAAAGAAGGCAATTGGGTAGGATAAATATTGAAACCTGGACCAGTGTAACCATGGTACAGTACGTGTACCGTGCTCGAGTACCTTATAAATAATAATAAAAAGACACCACTCAAGGTCATTCCATGACAAAGGTTTTGTAAAAGGTTTGTTTTTTTGCCATTACTATAAATAGCGAATTCCTATCGTGGTTTATAACGACATTATTTGGGTATCATAATTAGAATTATTACTCACCGGGTCTAGTAATGTTGGAGGGTCTTTTCTATTCTCCCCTCTTTTTCTTCTCTCTCTCTCTCTCTCTCTCTCTCTTTTGAAAGTGCATCGGAATTACGGGTGCGAGTGATGGGGGAGATGTTTTCGTATTGTGCGAGATAAGGACAATTCAGCTAGCCGGTGGGATGGTCCCTTATCTCTTGCGAGAATCTCCCCCTAGGCAGAGTACTTGCGCTCCCCATCTCCTAAGCTCGCCAAGTTGGTTGGTTGGTTCCATATTTTTATAATACTTGTGTGGATGGGCGCACCAGAGTACAAGATGATAGCGTAGTGCAAACGAAAGCTTGTCTTGACGTCTCAGCTCAGGTGCGTGTCACTCGGCATATTAACTTGTGCCCTGCCTACGGCACCTGCGGTGGAGATGGTGGTGGTGGTGGTGGTGGTAGTGGTGGTGGTGCGGGATTGTGCGACTTTGTTTTCTTCTCTCCCTCCATGACACCCCAGGGTGGTGTTGTGGTGTTGTGCTTCTGCAGTGCCGCCCTGTGCCGTACTGAGGTGCGGTACTGTAGTGCGCTGGTGCAATACAGGATAATATGATTGGAGTTGGGTTTTGGCCTTATCGGTATTGTACTACTACCAGTTTGCTAGTACTGTGAGGCACGGTAGATGTGAACTTAGTTTTTTTTAATAATATTTTTTTTTGGAAAAGAAGGAAATATGGATGATGCAAGAATGGACCTTCTTTTCTTCTGCGAGGAGAAAGGCATTCATTGGTGAATGGTTCCTCCATTATAGCTTTTAGCATGTAAGGGATTCGTTCACCCATTCACACCACCTGCCCACCAGAAAGATTCGGAAGCGGTAATTTGATTAATTCAAGTTCGTGGCAGCGGCGGTGGGTCAAGGTTCGCAGGTTAAGGTTCGCGCTTCGCCTAAAATATAGCGTGCGCTTATAATTCCGATAGTCAAACTCGGGAGTTCACTTGGTGAGGTGAACAGCGGCATTGTTCCTCGCATATGTCACCCTAGCCCACATAGAAGCAAGCAGACGGGATGGGGGGAGGTTCTCAGGAAATCCCTGCTTCCCGGGTTCATTCGTTGGCGTAGTAAACACGGTTATCGTAGAGACAGACGTCCCTCAGTTCGCGAAATATCTCCTATGGTAATGTTAATCGGACGTCACATACTCTCACTCGGGGGGCCAGAGGGCCATTGGCCAGCTGATGAGCAGTGAGGCATGTGGTAGGTTCTTGGCTTTGCAGAAAGTGCAAAAAAAAAGACAACTCCTATGTAAAAAAAAGGCAGGGGATTCCCCGTACGTGAACGATGGGTGAATGTGAAAGTGAAGAAAAAAAAGGAGGAAAATGAAAAAAAGGAATATCCAGTGGTGTCTCATTGACCTACCGGGATGAACATTGGGAGCAGCGGGTATCGGTACCGGCACTCGAGCAATGAACTACCGGATCATGCGCCGTGCACCTCAAAACGCTGCTCGTGTTAGATACAGCCACGCTCATGGGTTTTCCGTGTGTCACAAGAATAATGCCTCCCTACAATGACAACACGCCAGCAGGAGCCTTTCAGATAACTGCTTTCAGATATGCCTCTAGGGACATCGTAATCCTTTGTCACAATTTGTTTTTACTGAACAGTGGGACGGGAGGGCCAACGAAGCGTTTCCAAGGGCGAGCAGTACTTGGAAGGGTACCGGCATGGGAGCTTTGCGGAGGCGGCTGTGCAAGTAAGAACAAGAATAATTGAACCCCACGCCAGAGTGTTGGAATTGCTTCTCTTTGTATTTTTCTTTTTATCTGTCTCAGCGAAGGGCTGAAGCAAGTTTTTTATCGGGGCGACTCCCCCCTTTATCTAGACTCTAGAGTGGGGAATTCTAGGCGGCCGGCCCCATGTCCTGTCGGAAGGAGATCTAGGGGTAGGTGCCACTTTTTTTCCACATCAGGATGAGACCGGCATTATCCAAACCACCTGCTCGTTCCCGGCGCAAGACCGTGGGCTCCGGTAGTATTATTTCTTGCTGAGCTGCCTGGTTGAGACTCCTGACATTCGTATTATCCCTTAGACGGTCCAAGAACGTGAAATTTACAACCAGGCACGCTAATCCTATTTCAGGGTCATTCCCGTGCTGTAATTCGTTCGGGATTAATTGTTTTCTATGATGCCAAGTCACTTTGGGGTTGAAACGCCGAAATCTCGAACCTTGGATAGCTGCCGCTGGCTGGTCTGGACTGAGCATGCCTGGATGCCAATCTTACCGTCTGAGGCCGCCAAAGGATAATTCTTCCATGGCAGAATCTTCCGGGGATGAGAGAATTGCCGGTAATAAAGATTCCTAATCGTGCTGTGGAGTGCGGTTTGAGGCTTGACGTTTTGCGGAAGGAATAGTCGTTTGGAAGGTGTTAGAGAAGATGCTAGCGTACTGCTCATTATGCTGGAAAGGGGTCACGGTATTATAAGTTCGGGGTCCAGCCGTTCAGCACCTCCAATGTGAAGTACTGCTTTTTCCTACGTAGGTTTCTGTCGATACTCTCTTTCCGAGCCCCCTCACTCTTTCTTGGTCTTATTGTCTGTCTGTCTGTTGGGATTGCGGGAATTTGGCAGTTGCGGGCCAGAACTAGTTACTTGCTGCACAAACCGCGGGACACAGCTATTACTAGTAGAGAGTTGGTGGGATTGAAGTTTTCCTATTTGCTAGTTCGCTCGCTCACTGCCCTGATAGGAGGAAATGATTTGATTTGTTGTTACTAACGAGTTGATTTATAGCACCGCGTCATCCAAGGGGAGGAGGCCAGCAGAGGAGGAAAAGTGAAGTGAGAAAAAACTGGAGGGATGAAAATAACAACAATTGTGCAGGTGCGGAAGTCCTGTGCTCGCTTCCGTCAGGGGTGAGCGATTTCAATTCTGCCGGAACCTTTCCCTGACGAATTGACATTTAGATTCCAAAATGTTGAGCGAATTAGAGGTTGCATACATATTGACTCTGGGCTGCATATCGTTCGCCAGTGGTGGTTCGGGCCCTGTTTTTTTCTTGAGAGCGGGAAGGAGGGATGGTTTGCCAGTACTCGTACTCGAGTATATAACCTGTGGCGGTTGGAAGCAAGGGATATCGTCCAAGCGTGGTGCTTAATTGGGGTAAACCTCCTTGCGCACCGGTATTTTTCTTATTTTGACACATCCCACTGATACGGAATTCCTGCCGTACCGTTCTTGTTCCCCTGAGCTCAAGGCTTACATCTGTTGGCTTGGAGCTCAGGGGTACATTATTTATTTTATTTCTCGAGATAAAAAAAAGAGAGGGAGAAAAAGGGAAGATGTTCGGGTGGGGCTTTTTCGTGGTGGCCCAGCAGCCTCATGCCACGAATTTCCCTAGCTAAGTTCACATGACTTGAGATCGGCAACCGCTTTCTGCATCCCGGCTACTGGGTGCATTTGACACGGCAGTTCGAGAATGTGAAATGTGAATTTCTCTAGAAGCCGAGAAAGAGTTTGAGAACATAAGGGTAGTGGACTCCTTATCATTTTTGAATGCTTTTTCTAACCCTTTGGTAAGCCTTTGTTAGGAGTGATGAAAAAGTGAGGGATCAGCGGAAAAAAATAGTGATGGTTATTGGTTTGTGGAAAGAGTGGTTGACCGCTGATTTGGTGTCTTTAGGAAACTGGCCTGGGAATTGCGAACATTGGGACAGTGGGTAATCAAGAATAGTGGAGGTCTCCACCTCTGAAAACGCGCTGTCTGATGCCTGACTGATGCCGAGGCCTCGGGCTGGACACTAGTGACGGTGCGTCCGGTGGGTTAGAGGGGGTCGAATATCCTTGGGGTCATATATCGGTCATCGCCCTATGGGTCCTTAGGCTGACGAAGCTCTTGCGTTTTGACATAAGTACTCCTTATGCACATCGTAGCTGCGAGTCTTGACAATCAACGCGGAGCTCGTCAACAAATTTAACATGTTCTGGTGGCCATCAAAAAGGATTGATGAGCTTACAAGTATCCAGTGAGGTACCCAAACATCTGAGCCCGAGATTAGTATGGGCGTTCAGCTGCGCACGGACAATTCCCCACACAAATTCTTGATCCCTGTGTTCGGGTACTCGGGGGAGGGGGAAAATATTGGGGCAAGTAGGGGGTGGTGGAATTACTCGAATTGGTGGTCATCTTACCCCCCGGTTCTTTGATACTCCTTCCAAGGTAGATGCTCAGACCTCTGCTGCCCCTGCTTGTCCCAATACTTCGCTCCTACCCCTAGTACTTTTATGCCTTTGCCTCTGCCCCTATTCAAGAATTATCGATTATTTCATCCTTATCTTGCCTAGTGTCTGTCTCCTCTAACTTTCGGTTTTGGGGGCGGTCGGATGAAACCTGGCATGATTGCGAAGGCTAGTACCTAATAGCCAATGAAACCGATATGGAAAAAAATTGTCCAAGCTGAACCTGGGCAAGTGAAGTCTAGGATATCAGTGCTCGGGGATGCCCGAAAACCACAGTCTGCTCTTAGTATAAGAGCGTACCACCGAGCCGACCCAGCAATTTTTGACTCCTCGTCATAGAGGGCCCATCTAAACCCCGCGAGGTTTTGGTTTGGTCACTTGGACATTAGCCTAGACATCAGACACTCTCGAGGTACAAGTACATGATCTTTCCTCGAGGGTGTCATATGAAGCGTGCAAGTTCTGTGGCTGAGGATTGTCTATCTTTTGCTCTCCCTACGAAGCGGATCCCAAGCGCACCACAAACCAACAACCTAGAAATATCAGCACTTGAAAGGCAGTTGTGCTTGGGAAAGAGCTCGTCACCGAGAGTAATCACCCATTATTTCGGACCTATCAGTCGCAATAAATATCTATATTCTTCCTACATGCGCATGTCTAACAATGGGTGGTCATATCATAATATCTCCAGCATCCCTCCCGGGGCGTTCCGTTACAGAGAATGGCCCCCCGGATCTCCAATAAAATTGTTAACGATTAAGTATACCCATTCCCACAAACATGCTCAGGGCAGTATCAACACCTCGATTAATTAATTAAAACAGCATGGTTCCTCGCTCCATCCGATCTTGCTCCAGGCTAAAGATATCTTCTTATCCGTCAATGCCTTGTTCGTCGGCCATCCCATCCTCCATCACTTCTCTTCCCAGAGTAACCGAGCTCTCGGTAGCATCTTCACTAACCCCAGACTCCGAGACAGAGTGCCACCCTTCCTCCATCACTCTCCGGTGAACCATATTCTCCCCGTCCCTAACCCGCCCACCTTGAATGGCCAGATTGGCCTCAAACTGTAGTGGCTCGTCCTGACCAAGCGTCATATATCTGACGAGGATGAGGTTATCCTGGAGCCCGAGGTGTTGAGGTTGCGTCCCAGCCCTGGAAGAGGTGCTTGCAATGGAGCTCGAGCAAGAACGTGCTCCGTGAACATCGGAAGTTGTCATTGCGGGGCTCGGGGGCTCGCCAGAGGCAGGTTGGTGTTGCTGGCCACCGCAGAGTTGCGAGGCCCGACCCAGTTCAAATGATGATGCTGGCCCTGTGATCGGGGATGCGGTTTGACGGTTTTGGAGAGCGTATTCCTGTTGCTCTCTGGGACCGTCTCGGTTCTGGGCTCGTGATTGAGATGGCTGATCGGTGGCGGGATTAGACAGAGGAGAGTAGACCTTCTTCTCTCTAGGGTTTCGTGAACCTTTAGGCATAGTGGTTGTTATTCGTGGACGTTGTGATTAGGTTGAACGGAATATCAGGGGCTCAAATATGTCGTGGTGATCGACTTAGGGGGACCACAGTAGCGGTCCTCGTATGTATATGATAAACGGGGCGAGGGAGGTAAATCTCAAGAGGAAACAACAAAGAAAGAAAGAGGGTCGCAGTTGCTGGGAAAAGGCTTGGAGGATACGGAACTTCAGAGATATATATGGGCCTTCTTAGGATTTCTGAGTGACTGAGCGTAGACGATGGTTGGTCTCGGTGACTATGGTGGTAGTGAGCTCCCTTCTTCCTCCATGGCGGGAACGGGGGACTCTTTATACTGGGACTAATAATATGTGAATATAGGTAGGCTATCATCCGTATTCCAAGAAGAAACGGTCTGTTCTTGCTGGTATTGGGGTGGTGCATGGTCGTCAGCCAGTGGGTGGTCCAGGCCGGGGGTAAAGGAGAGGGATCACCCCCTATTGAAATTGGAGCATATACCGGTAAGCTACGAAGGATAATAATATTAGGTGCCGGCAACGATCCGCAAGGAAGCCCTAAACTACCAAAACGAGTAACCCTTGCTGCTCGCGGGCCCTTGATCCATCGGGGGGGGTCGTGAAAACGGCCATCAGCGAGCAGTGTTCCCCTGGAGCAATCACCTGATTGTGTTGCTTTTTTCCTCTGGATACCTGAGGTCCTGGTCGTAGTGGCGTCCTCTGTGGATACTTCGAGGCCAGTATCGGTTTGTATGTCGCGATACGCTTTGGAGCGCTGAGGTTGCCGGCAGCATAGCCGTGCTAGGATTCCCATTACGCCCTGTCATGTTGAGCCCCCCGGTGGCCGTTATGGGGTAGGGTGCATAAGATAATCTGCCGAACTTCAGTGTAGCCGGGCACCTCGTGCCTGTTTTTTACACATTTTCTTTCTCTCCCTTGTTTGGTTCGGTCGTTTCCCTGGCTTCGGGCTTCTGGGGGATCTGTAGCCTGTCAACCCGGGAGGATGCACCAACCATAATACGGTCCACCACGGACCATCCTTAGCCTAACACCTCTCTGCCGTACCAGCGAGTGTATCATTCCGTTTCCCGCCTCCATCAAGATTGATAGATGTCGAGAACATACCTTCACTCGGGGCTTCCCTCTTCCTTCTAGTATTTCCTCTACTGACTGGTGCCTAGTGGATATTGGCCTCTACTAGAGCGCCTAGCCCTATTCTAATAGGGCAGTTGAACTGTGGTCACACTTCCTTAACCTCGTGTTTGCGTCCGTAGTAAGAACGAACGCCTCAATCGTGTGCTTTGCGTTCCGGGGGGCTCTCACTGGCCAGGTTTTCAGGGACCTCTACACGTCCCAGGCATATTGAACCCGAGCACAAGGGGTAAAATTTTGTATGGCGGATTGTCTGTGCACATCTGTGACCTCGTACTAAATTCGGACTCAAATGTTCGGGCTCAATATGCCTGGAACGTGTAGACAGCTATTTTTTTTGTATCGCTTCTCGGAGCTCACCCTAATCGCAATCACGCGTCGCATCGGGGTTGAGTGCCCGCGGGCTTCCTCATCATTGTTCGTTGGGTTGGGAGCACGCAAGGCGGAAAAATACAGCACTGTTCTTCGCCTCAGGGGGGAGTGAGCAATGCACTTTGGAGCTCCAAAATTTTCATAGGATTCCTCTCCGAAATCAGAACTTGCGCTCCGGACAGGCAACTCCACGAGAAACGAAGCGGCCTCGCAAATTATAGGCTCACCTAAAGTTTAAAGCAAGGCATCTGTTCCATGCAACACTGTCGCGAGTCATCACGACTGAAACATCCTAGTTAGTCAAAGGTATGTAAGGCACAGTGTGTGTTTCTTGACAGAAACACTACTCGAGTAAACGCTGCACGCTATCTTGGAAGACCTGTCTTCCCTCTGAGGAGAGGTGCATTGGAAGAGAAAAAAAGAAAATAAGACGGAAAAAGAAAACTTCCGGACCACAAAAAAAAAAAGAAAGAGACCGAACATCCTCTCTTTGTGGCACTACGGTGGCAGCAACCCAATGGAGGGAAACAATCCAGGAAAAAGGCACAGTACACGTTATTGCATTCCACGGCTTACCCTCACTTGTTACCACTAACGATCAAAGAAACTGAACAGAGTATATGGCCTAGAATCGACGCTGGAACCGAGATGAGGTGCGATCCTGGTATCTTTTGGCCATCCTACCTGGTCTTCTCTTGTTTTGGGCTGGGATGCGTATCGTCCGCATCCATCATCACAATCAATCCGGGCGGAAGGTTCGCCAGCCCCTCAAAAGGCAAATTATGATCTACAGATATTTCGCATCGAATACCCTATCATTCTGAAGAGACATATTTCACTTCCGATATCATGTTAGAAATTTCTAGGTTGAAACCGTCTAATATCAGTTTCGAAACGAACAGTCGTGCGGGTTCGATTTCCACTGGCTATAGAGACATTAACGGAGAGATGGCCGGTTGAAGTCCATGCGGGGGGGAGCAGGCAGGGCAAAGGACGCACGATGCCCCCATTGGGACCCCCACAACTTTTCCTTTCCGTGGTTGTGGGATATTAGGGATGCTAGGGTAAGGAAAGACCAGTAAATTTCCCGAGTGTGTTGGTTCTCATCTTCCGTCGGGCCCGGTATGTGATAATGGGTGGCCATACCAGTAGGTCCATAGCACCCTTCCCTACAAATTGGGATATGCGGAAGTTGCCCCTGCAGCAAGCGTAATAAGATCTACATTTACGATAAATAATCCCTAGATCACTATAATGCGTTCTGACTCCCTACTTCACTGGCCCACGGTAATATCACTAGGAGTCATTTCATTTCCTTCCCCCTGGGCTCCATGAGGATGTCCCTCTATTTCCTATATGTGGACTGCGTAACTCGCACGATCGAATACTCTCATCAGATCAAAATAAGGCTTCGGACGTCAAATTGACGTCTACGGGATGGCACCACCGCATGTTTTAATAGAAAGAAGGAAGGGGGTCTGTGTGCGGAGCCCCTGTCTTCCACCACTTGCAAGTCCTCCCATTTCAAAAGCTTCTCCCATCTTCGTTTTCCTTCTACGAGCTACCGTAACTCAAGCTCATTCCGCTCTGACCGACTGCCCCAACTACTATAACAAACAAGCCACTCAGACGTTAGAATTGACTCCGGGCCAAGATCCATAGCCCTATGTCCAAAATGTTAGCGGCTGTACAACCATTGAATATCGAAGGAGAATGAAAAATGCGAGTACGATACCGTCAGCAAAACCCTGTATAACACGGGAGGGGTTCCCTATTTCCTAACCCAGCCCCAACCCCCCCATATACCCCCACTAATTCAAGGGACTGAAGGGGATTTGGTAGTGGGCATATTCTTCATCCAATTTCGCCGTGCAGCGAGCCGTTGGGCACTGGCGCTTAAAACTGGCCTTGAAATAGAGAATCCTAAACTGCACTTTGCAAACCAGAATTTGCTAGGCAGAAATGACATCTTTTTATAGACGCTCGAGAAAAATTTTCAAATGCGAGGAGCGGACGCAATGCACTTTTTGGGAGGCAGCTGCCTACCGCACCCTATCTTCCCCGCCACGGTTCTAAAGGACCTTGCGAGGGAAATGAGAACGAAATATCACTTATGCCTACTTGCCATATAGGAGACGGGTAAGTTCCATAAGGGTACCGGAGTGGTTTTTGACGAGGGTAACAACTCAAGTTAGGTGTTTGCCTGGGAAAAAAAGAGAGATGCATATTGAGCACTTCCGCTAAAGGCAGCACAGTGGGCAGCATAACCAACAGAAACCAAAAGAGTGCCAAAGCATTCGGCGGGAAGGCAATGTGTAAATCATCCGAGCGATGGCTTGAGAGAATAAAGCGTTATGTTCGCCCTACTGTTCTTGCGCCTTGTCACCCAGGCCTGCCCCCTCACCACCCTTGTTTGGCGATGATGTACGCTCTGGCCCTGAACTATGTTTCCCTCCTCACGACCCTTTTTCTGCTCCTGTTCCTGTCGCTCCTTTTTTGATTATTCCTTTTTGCCCTGCTCCCCGCTCCCTTTCCCTCGCATGCCCACCGTCCATCTACCGTAGCTGGGCAACACATTCCCGGGGTCTACACGACGAATGACATCCCCTCTCGCATGTTTTACTCGACTAACCACGGATTTCTAGAATTGTGCGACATTGGACAACGCATGCAGGACGCCCCAACCAAACCAAACCCTACCCACAACTGAACCAATCGCACAAGCCCTGCAACGAGTGATTTTACATGTCCAGCCTTACTTCTCCTTTTTTTCCCCAACAAGGCAAGATTGGGGAGGGAGGAAAAAAAAG
>Ga0307510_10011097_pt1 | contig 10710 bp, 6 predicted proteins | sample 12_EM_MG_FD_207224 | JGI IMG/M metagenome (GOLD analysis project Ga0307510, IMG submission 207224) | Populus trichocarpa ectomycorrhiza microbial communities from riparian zone in the Pacific Northwest, United States - 12_EM | ecosystem: Host-associated > Plants > Roots > Unclassified | place... | reverse complement strand
GATCACGAAAAAGGTGAAATTCCGGTTGAGGTTGCCTTGATTTATAATACAAGTTATACTGAGAATATTTTTTCTTATGTAAACAATATCAATACACATGAAGGAGGAACGCATTTACAAGGATTTAGAACTGGTTTGACCAGATCTCTAAAGAAATATGCAGATGCTTCCGGAATGCTGGATAAATTAAAGTTTGATATTTCTGGAGATGATTTCCGTGAAGGTCTTACGGCAATTATTTCGGTAAAAGTAGCCGAACCACAATTTGAGGGGCAGACTAAAACCAAACTGGGAAACAGAGAGGTTGTTTCACCTGTTAGTCAGGCTGTAAGTGAAATGATTGAGAATTATCTGGAAGAAAATCCAAATGATGCCCGTATTATTGTTCAAAAAGTAATTTTGGCTGCCCAAGCCCGTCATGCTGCTAAAAAAGCACGTGAAATGGTGCAACGTAAAACCGTAATGGGTGGCGGTGGATTACCGGGAAAATTATCAGATTGCTCTGAGCAGGATCCTGCAAGATGTGAAGTTTACCTTGTCGAGGGAGATTCGGCTGGTGGAACAGCAAAGCAAGGTCGTGATCGTGCATTTCAGGCTATTTTGCCATTACGTGGTAAGATTTTGAATGTTGAGAAAGCAATGCATCATAAAGTTTTCGAAAATGAAGAGATTCGTAATATTTTTACGGCACTTGGTGTAACTGTTGGAACTGAAGAAGACAGTAAAGCATTAAATCTTACTAAACTGCGTTACCATAAAGTGATTATCATGTGTGATGCCGATGTCGATGGTAGCCACATTTCTACCTTAATATTAACATTCTTCTTCCGTTTTATGAAAGAATTAATCGAAGAAGGCCACGTTTATATTGCTGCACCACCTTTATATTTAGTTAAAAAAGGAAATAAAAAAGAATATGCATGGAATGATGTTCAACGTGATCAGGCGAACGAAAGAATGGGAGGAAGTGCTGCTATTCAGCGTTATAAAGGTCTTGGAGAGATGAACGCGGAACAATTGTGGGAAACTACAATGGATCCGAATTTCAGGACTTTGCGTCAGGTAAATATAGATAGTCTTGCTGAAGCCGACAGGGTTTTTTCAATGTTAATGGGGGATGAAGTTCCGCCACGTAGAGAATTCATTGAGAAAAATGCAGTTTATGCCAATATTGATGCTTAAAAAGTTTAACCGTCAATTCATTTAATTGTTTAAATTTACTTAAACGATTAAACGAATTGACGATTTATCAAATAAACAAATTAACTAATAACCAATAAAGTATAAAATATGAAAGTTACCATTGTAGGAGCAGGAAATGTTGGAGCCACTTGTGCAGATGTTATTTCTTATAGAGGAATTGCAAGCGAAGTTGTATTGTTGGATATTAAAGAGGGTTTTGCCGAAGGGAAAGCGTTGGATATTATGCAATGTGCAACAAATACAGGTTTTAATACCAAAGTATCAGGCGTAACCAATGATTATTCTAAAACTGCCGGAAGCGATGTAGTTGTTATTACATCAGGAATTCCCAGAAAACCGGGAATGACTCGTGAAGAACTTATAGGTATAAATGCAGGGATTGTAAAAACAGTTGCTGAAAATGTATTGAAACATTCTCCAAACACTATAATTGTTGTTGTTTCTAATCCAATGGATACGATGACTTATTTGGCTTTAAAATCTACCGGATTACCAAAAAACAGAATTATTGGTATGGGAGGAGCATTAGATAGTTCGCGATTCAGAACCTATTTATCCCTTGCTTTGGATAAACCGGCCAATGATATCTCTGCAATGGTGATTGGAGGTCATGGAGATACAACCATGATTCCTTTAACTCGTTTGGCATCTTATAACGGTATTCCGGTGACAGAATTTCTTTCAGAAGAAGTTTTGCAAAAAGTAGCTGCCGATACAATGGTTGGCGGAGCAACTCTTACAGGTCTTTTAGGAACTTCTGCATGGTATGCGCCGGGAGCGTCTGTTGCCTATCTAGTAGATAGTATTTTAAACGATCAAAAGAAAATGATTGCCTGTTCTGTTTTTGTAGAAGGAGAATATGGTCAAAACGATATATGTATTGGAGTACCTTGTATAATTGGTAAAAATGGAATTGAAGAAATTTTAGATATTCAGTTAAATGATCAGGAAAAGGCTTTATTTGCTAAAAGTGCGGATGCGGTTAGAAGTATGAATGATGCCCTAAAATCCATTTTAGTATAATGATTTTGATAAAAAAAAGATAAGGCTGCACTTTTGCAGTCTTTTTTTTGAGATTAATTAATAAATAAATTGGTTAATCTTTTCGTAAATTATATATTTGCTCGGTTTAAAAAAAATGTTGTAATTCATGATCTGGTTTTTTAGTTTTCAAAACTCATGTCAGGGCTTATTTTATAGGACTTTAAAACAAAAACAAACAATAAAACATAATTAATTTTTAGTAATAATGCAGAATAAAGGACTTATTAAATTTTTCGCAATTCTATTTGCATTGGTAAGTATTTACCAACTTTCGTTCACTTATGTGGCAAGTAATGTCAAAAGTGAGGCTAAAGCTTTTGCAGGAGATAATCCTGATAAAGAGCTAAAATATTTAGATTCTATTGGTAAAGAAAAAGTAGTGAATCTTGGATTTACGGATTTTACTTACAATGAAGTAAAAAACAAACAAATCAATAAAGGTCTTGACTTAGAAGGAGGAATCAACGTTATTCTTCAAATTTCTATTAAAGATGTTTTAAAAGGATTAGCAAACAATTCTAAAAATCCGGTTTTTAATAAATCATTAGCTGATGCGACTGCAAATTTAGAAGGGAATAAAACTTATTTAGATAAATTTTTTGAGGCTTTTGATGCAAATTCAAAAGGAACAACAAAATTAGCATCTCCAGAAATTTTCGCTAACAGAAACCTACAAGGTGAAGGTGGAATTGCTTTTGAAATGACTGATGGCCAAGCGCAAAAAGTAATTAGAAAAAAAGTTGATGAGTCTATCGAAAGTGCTTATAAAGTATTAAGAGAGCGTATCGATAAATTTGGTGTAACACAACCAAATATTCAAAAATTAGGTACTTCTTCCGGAAGAATCTTAGTTGAGCTTCCTGGTGCAAAAGATGTAGACAGAATTAAAAAATTATTAGGTGGAAAAGCTCAATTAGAGTTTTGGGAAACCTATAAAATGGAAGAAATCGGAAAGTTCTTAGTAGATGCTAATGAAGCTTTAAAAAAGACCGAAATCAAAAAAACAGAAACTAAAACAGTTGCTAATGATTCATTGAATGCTTTGTTAACTGATGCAAAAGATTCTACAGAGGCTAAAAAAGGAAATAATCCATTATTTGACAAAATTGTTAGTCAGGGTGGTGGACCTGTTTTAGGTTATTTCGCTCCAAAAGACACTGCAATTGTTAATGGATATTTAAAAAGACCTGAAATCAGAGTTCTTTTAGCTGCTGATCAACACTATGCGAAGTTTGTTTGGAGTAAACCAACTACAATAAAAGATGCAAAAGCAAAAGATATTGAAGTAGTTGAATTATATGCTTTAAAAGGAAACAGAGACAATGCACCGGCGATGAGTGGTGGTGTAGTAACTGATGCTAAAGATACTTTTGACCAAATGGGTAAACCGGCTGTTTCTATGCAAATGAACAGTCAGGGTGCTAAAGTTTGGGAAGAATTGACAGGAAGAGCTTTTTCTCAAAAAAGTTATATTGCTATTGTTTTAGATAACATTGTATATTCTGCACCAGGAGTTACCAGCGGACCAATCGCAGGTGGAAGATCTGAAATTACAGGTTCTTTTGATGTTGCTGAAACTAAAGATTTAGCAAACGTATTAAACGCAGGTAAATTACCGGCTACAGCAGATATTATTCAATCAACGGTTGTAGGGCCATCTTTAGGCCAGGCAGCAATTGATGCAGGGACAGTTTCTTCTGTATTAGGATTTTTATTAGTTTGTTTATGGATGGTATTCTATTACGGTAAAGCTGGTTGGTATGCTAACCTTGCGTTAGTATTAAACTTACTTTTCTTATTCGGAATTATGGCAAGTTTTGGTTTTGTATTGACATTGCCGGGTATTGCAGGTATCGTATTAACATTAGGTACAGCAGTAGATGCCAACATTATTATATTTGAAAGAGCGAAAGAAGAACTACGTGAAGGCAAATCATTATCTGAAGCAGTTGCTGCTTCTTACGGATGGCACGGAGCAATGCGTTCTATCATCGATGCAAACGTTACGCACGTTTTAACTGGGGCAATCTTGTTTATTTTTGGAACAGGACCAATTAAAGGTTTCGCTTTAACATTACTTATAGGTATCGTAACTTCGATGTTTACATCAATCTTTATTGCAAGAATCTTTATCGATAGAAATATTGCAGGAAAAGGTGATTTAACTTTCTCTACAAATATTACTAAAAACTGGTTTACTAATTTCCACTTTGACTTTATCAAAATCAAAAAATTCACTTATATCTTTTCTTCAATTGTAGTTGTGGTAAGTTTAATTTCTATCTTTTTCGTTAACGGATTAGATCAGGGAGTTGATTTTGTTGGAGGAAGAACTTTCCAGGTTAAATTTGAAAAACCGGTTGATGCAACTGTAGTTTCAGATGAGTTATCTGCTGCTTTTGGAACTCCTGTTGAAGCTAAAATTTTAGGGGATGATGATCAGTTAAAAATTACAACTAAATACAAAATCAAAGAAGAAGGAGTAGCAGTTGACGAAGAAGTGAATCAAAAATTATATAAAGCATTAGCGAAATATTATCCTAATACTTCTTATGATAAATTCACTAACACTTATGATGGTAAAAGAGTGGGAGTTTTACAAGCTTCTAAAGTAGGGGCTTCTATCTCTGAGGATATCAAAACTAACTCATACTGGGCAGTTCTTGGTGCTATGGCAGCTATCTTCTTATACTTAATGGTATCTTTCCGTAAATGGCAATATTCATTAGGTGCGATTGCAGCTGTTGCGCATGACGTAATCTTCGTATTAGGAATTTACTCTTTATGTTATAAATTTATGCCTTTCCACATGGAGATGGATCAGCACTTTATCGCTGCAATTCTTACTGTAATTGGTTACTCAATGAATGATACAGTAATTGTATTTGACAGAATCAGAGAGTTTATTATCGGAAATCGTAAAGGAACTTTCGAAGATATTGTAAACGCTTCTATTAATACTACATTATCAAGAACGTTGAATACTTCATTAATGATGATCATTGTATTATTAACAATGTTTATCTTTGGCGGAGAATCAATCAGAGGATTTATCTTCGCAATGTTAGTTGGTATTGTTGTAGGAACTTATTCTTCATTGTTTATTGCTACACCAGTATTGGTTGATACAATTTCTAAAGATGATAAACATATTATCGAAGAAAAACACAAACAAGCATAATCAAGCAAGTTTTATATAAAAAAAGATCCAGCGAAAGTTGGGTCTTTTTTTTTGGAATTTTTGGATGGTTTTAAGATTTTAGAATTTTCTAAAAAAAATATATTATTTTATTCCTCCTTCGCAGAAGGAAAATCTTTAGGGCGACTATAAGTTATTTGGAGAATTTACATAATTATATCACTTCGAAACTTAGGGCATGATTTTAAATATATGCTTTATGAAAAATAGATTTCTAATCTAGTCCCGACGGAAGCCTGTCATCTTTTTTATCAAAATATACTATTTTGCTTATATTTATTTTATGAAAATTTAGTCATCCAATTTTGACAAATAGCTATAATAGTATTGCGTTTTGACAAAATAACACCACATACAGACCTGAAACATGACTATTTTTGATGAAAATTTTTACAAAAAAAAATACGGAAACCCCAATAATTCATGATCAAAAAATTACCTTTTCTTCTTCTTGTCCTATTTTTATTTCAAACCAAACTTACTTTTAGCCAGGCAGATACCAATAATCTTCTGGATAATTTTGTAACGACCATGAACAATGCCGGCTTATCAAAAAGCCAGACTGCAAAAGTCAGGGATTTAATCATAGAAAGAAACAGGCTTATTACTGAAGACACAAAACTGCAAAACGAACTGAAAGCCAAATACCCATTTGTATTTCATGACGAAGAAACGACTACTAAATACAGTAATCAGCAATTTGTCCGGTCATTATCCGAAATTATTACCATAGCACAATTCAAACAGCTGTTTTTGCCTCAGCTGGATGCCAGAATACAGCTAATGGCAAATGATAAATTTAATCTTTTGAAAAAAAGATACAAATTTACTACGGACCAGGAAGCGAAACTCAAAAAACTGCTATCGGAAACCACCACTAATGAAATTGTCACCAAAGAATATTACAACTATGATGATGATTTGTCGTGGAATAATTATAAAGAAGAAAAAATAAAATCCTCAGACAAGGAGCGCGAACTGCTAAAAAGCTTCGGGCTATTTTATTCTAAAAATACTAAAACGGACGATCTTATCAAGAAACTCAAAGAAGCAAATGTTGATTCTGAGAGAATAAATCAAATTTTACTGGCCCTGCAAACCGAACAGGAAAGACAAGATAAACGAGAAAAAACATGGCGTGAGAACGAGGCCAGTTATGTGGTTCATTTTCATGATGATGGAGATGTGGAAGATAAAATAAGGATGGATTTTAGGGCTGAATTAGCAAAAATATTAAAAATAGAGGAATTCAAAACCGTTTTTGTGTCCCAGATGCAAAACAGGATTAATCGCGATACGGAAAAAGAGTTTCAAATTGTCAAAATTAATTACAAACTAACCGATGCGCAATATGATGAAATTCAAAAATTAATTTTAGAAAAAAATACTGAAAAAATTGTAACCGAAGAATACTATAAATACAGCTACGAACTGTACCAGCAAAAACTGCGTGCCGTAGAATACCGTCATGAAAAAGGAATCAGAGAAGCAATTCAAAAATTTGATACCCAAAAACCTTAAAACCATTAAAAGAGATAAATACCCAATTATGAGAAAAAAATTACTGTTTATTATTTGTTGTTTATACGGAATTACTTGTTTTTCACAAGACATAAGTTTTGACTATGTCACTCAGATAAATCAAAATTTATATGATATTGGTGAAGTCCAAAGTCATCCGGGATCTCTTGATGCCTTGCAGGCCAGTGCTGACCAGGGTGATGCCAATTGTTTGAATCTTTTAGGATTATTGTATCGCGAAGGTCTGGGGGTTGAAAAAAGCGAAGACAAGGCTTTTGAAATTATTATGCAATCAGCGAAAAAAGAATTTCCTGCAGCAGAATTTAATATAGGAAGATTTTATATGATAGGCACAGGATGTGATATTGACTTTGACAAAGCAATATACTGGTTAACTATAGCTGCAGATCATGGTAATGAAAGAGCTGCGTATGCTTTAGGATATATGTATTTTAAAGGTTTTGGAGTACCGCAGGATTATAAAAAAGCAATCTCATGGTTCGAATTATCGCCATGGCCTATGGCAAAACATCATTTAGGGATCTGTTATTATTTTGGATACGGAGTTGAAAAAAATGAAGACAAAGCGATTCTTTATTTTTCTCAAAGCCAGACTACAAACAGCAATATGTTCCTGAACCACATTGCCGAAAATGTAAAAGAAAGTGTTGATGCCGGTCTTGCAAAAGAAATTAGCGAAACAGAAACAAAGACCAATACTGCAATAGCAAAAGAGGCAATTGATAAAACGACAGAAAAATTAGGCAACACAGAACCAACTGCTTCAAAAAAAGAATTAAAACCAAAATACTTTAACGGGAAGTGGAAAGGCAAATTGGTAGAATTAGACTGGTCAAAAAAAGAAATAGTGAGAATATTGCCTTTGTCATGTGAGTTTACAGCCGAAGATAACAACGTGCATTATAAATGGAACCTAAATAAAGAGACAGCTGAAAGTACTGCGATACTTGAGGATAACGCTTTATATTTTGATAAACTGAACATGACTTTTGATATGCCATATTCTGAAAATCCTAATTCCAATACTCTGGTTACGCAATTATTATCCTCGCAAATGGAATTTAAAACAGTAAATAAAAAAGTCTATTTAACAGGTACCCTCCAGACATTTACAGACGAATGGCAGGAGCCAGGACCGCCAATGCATATTATCTTAAAACAAACAGAAGAAGGAGATGAAGACTTAACCGCCGAAGAACTTTTGGCTTTAACCGATCAAAAAGAGCATTTTATTACCCTGTATCCTAACCCTTTTGTAAATGATGTTTTGATAGAGTACGAACTCGAAACTGCTGCCAATGTAAATGTAGGAGTTTATGATTTATCAGGAAATACTGCCGCTGTTACTTTAGAGCAGGGAACAGTACAAACCCAGGGAAAACATAAATACACTTTGGATGGTAATAAACTGAAATCCGGAATGTACATTGTACGTGTAGGTGTAGGAAATGAAATGCACTCCAGAATACTAATTAAAAACTAAACAATCATGCAAAAAACTATATATATTTGTCTAATGACTTTATTTTTTTCGTTATCAGCTTTTGCAGGCCCTTATGATGAGTATGGCTACAATAACAGTAGTTTCGGAAGTCCAATGTACAATACAGGGGCTATGGGAGGTGGAACTTACTGGGCACAGTTAGCCACCGATTTTTATACTCAAAGTAATGCTGTAAATCCCTATTCGTATTCACAGACCATTGAAACCAAAGTTCAAACAAGTGATCAGGGTATCCGGGTGGTGGGAGATAAACCAGCTTCGACTCCAACAACTGTTGTTAAAAAAGATGTAGAGCAAAGTCGTGCGAGTGGTTGGGACGTGTGGTTGATTTATCCTGCGACAACCATAACCTCTACACGGGAACAAACGGTTAACATAGCGCAAGCAAATACTACTGTATTGACTGGTTATGGACCAAATACCTATTTCAACTTCAATGTTTATAATCCTGCACAGCAAAATTATGCCTATAATACATATCAGGCTACCAGTACCGGCCCTGTGTTAGTAGCAAGTGCAACCCAGTCAGGACCTCCACCAATGTCTGTACAATACACTGCAATACCTCGAAGTGTTTCGACAGGTCCACTTGATGCATCTCCGGGATCAAAATTTCAAACAGCCATTGCATTATATAATCAGCAAACACTAACTTTGTCTGAAGCTAATAAAGCAATAGTAGATTTTATTGACAGGGTAATTCCGGATGCTGCAAATGGAAGGATACAATTTGTTGGGAATGTAATTAGTAAAGTCGCGGCAGGATTACCTCCTGACCAGAATGGATTAGCTGCAAATCTTTTAAAGGAATATATGACTGCTGAGGAATCCGTTGTAGTTGCCCCATCTGATGGTATTCCACCTGATACATTTCCAATTGGAAAAAATAATATTTTTACAGCATCTGGAGCTGTATCGGGTAAACAAGGAGCCGATGGATATTTATTGCAACTAGAGATTGATCAGACTTTAAGAAAACCTTCTGAGTTGGACCGCTCAAAACCTTCATTGAATACGTTGGGAAAAATAGTAGCTTTGTATGCTAAATCAAAAGGGTTTTATGGTACTGTTGTCGTTACCAACAGAGAAGGAAAAGGCGCTGCTTTTTATGCTAATGGTGTCTTGACTGTAAGAAAAAGCACTTTTGAAAAGAAGAATTTTGATAATGTAAACAATTTAAAATCTATTTTAGATCATGAAATAGGTCATTTTAAAGAACCTATATCTTTAAGGAGTAATTATCAATTTAAGGATCATTTTGCAATTTATTTATTGCAAGCATCAAGCCCAGATTTTAAAAACACAACTGATGAAATTAAAATCAGCAATTCAAATGAATATATAAATAGAGTTTTGAATTCTTCTAAAGCTAGCGAAGTAGGAATGAATAATGATGGTATAATACTGGCTATTACGAACTATAATACAAACAATACTGGCGGTGTCATAATAACAAACCCACTTTTTTCAGCTAATATGGCTGGATTTGAATTTACCACAAAAATAAATGGAATAGAACAAACTAATTTATTTAAATATGAAAAACTTGAACTTACAACAGATTAAAATTTTAACCTTATTTACTTTGTTGATTAATCTATCTTGTTCTAATACAAAGCAAGAAAATGATTTTTCGCATGTTTTAACGAACGGCAGCATAAATTTTTGGAATATTTCTGATCCTAATGATAATAGGCCCTTTTATTACAACTCATATAGTTTTTCTGTTGATGGGAGGTGTGAGGCATATAACGTAGACATAGACGATCAAAGAAATATAAGAGCAACAGATATTGTTAAAGATGAACATGGTATTTCCAATACCTGGAAGTTAATTAATGACAGTATTATAAACATACGAGGAAACAAATCCAAAATTATTAGTTTTTCGAATGACTCGATAGTTATTGGAGACGAAAAGGGAGCTAAAATATTTACACTTTATAGAGTTATTGGACCATTTAGAATTAATCCTGAAAGCTTAAAAAAGCGAGATTCTTTATTAATCGAATATAAGAAGTTAAGAGAGAAAAATAAAAATGCTGATAGTGCATCTGTAAAAGTAGAATGAAAACAAAATACATAACTATTCTATTAGCCTTCTTGTTTTATAATTGTAATTATAACAAAGAAGATGAATTTTTAAAAAATTTTAAAAGCCAAGATAAATATGAATATTTAACCATAGGGCAAGCAAAAAAAGAAATAAATAATTCTG
>Ga0307510_10011096_pt1 | contig 10710 bp, 10 predicted proteins | sample 12_EM_MG_FD_207224 | JGI IMG/M metagenome (GOLD analysis project Ga0307510, IMG submission 207224) | Populus trichocarpa ectomycorrhiza microbial communities from riparian zone in the Pacific Northwest, United States - 12_EM | ecosystem: Host-associated > Plants > Roots > Unclassified | place... | reverse complement strand
ATTATCCATGTATTACAAGGAAACCTAGCTCTACAAGAAAAAGCAAGAGGCGATAAAATTAATTCCACATTCAGATAAGATTTTTCTAGTCTATTTGGGATATTTAGAGGTAGCAACTCTTCTTAGAGTTACAAGCAATATTTATTTCAGCTATAACACCTTTTTAAGCTAGGAAAATCAGATTTATCTTTTTATTTCTCTTTGGTTATTTGTGGTAGCATAGATAAACTTTATTTTAACTTTTATTTTTAAGTGTTTTTGGTTTGTTTAACATTTGTTAGGTTTATTTAAATTATGTTTTGGGTCTGATTGTGATTGGGCCTAAAATCAACCTACATCTTAAGTAAATGGGTTCAAATAATCTTAAGACACTTTTTTATTTAGTCTTACGATCAAAATTGTTGATGAACTATTATTTTTTAGTATTAGGAGGATTTCTCGTATTCTTGGGTTCTCCAATGAACTAAATTGATTTATCAAAGAATAATTGGCTTCATGGCGTCTTTCTTATACTTCCTGTTTGTGAATTTATATTTGTAGGGCGTGAGTTCTTATTTCAATAGTACTAGTCCCCTTGGGACATGTTTTCATCGTGTCACACTTCAATCAAACCTATTTTGGCTTTTTGGGATTCGTTGTCAATCTTGTTGTGGGTTATATGACCATGTAATCACGAGGTTCGCATAAGATAATGTTAGAGAAGAAGATTAATCCATGAAATTTTTTGCAAAAGAAAAGCTTGGATGGTAGTCAAAAGATGGAGTGGCCTTTTCATTATATTTTTGTTTCAGGATCTTTTTATTCATTTTTAAAAAAATAATGGCATTCATATAAATATTTAAGCAACTTTTCTTGACTTATTTTTAAGAGTATGTAAAGTGTTACTTAGATATCAAACTATAAGAGGCAAAACATAACTTTTCAAACTATAAAGGCAAAGTGTAATTTGCATCAAATCACCAGATGTTAAATGAAAATTTCCTTTTATATATATACTCATATATTAATGTAATTTTGCCTTTATACTCATATATTCCAAACACATACTCAATTCCTTTACATGCTTATCACACCAATTTATATAATTTAACCCAATTCTCAATTTCCATTCATAACAACCATATCCTCATCCTTATATTATTAAATTAGTATTTACATATCATGATTCCAAAAAATCTAAATCCTATCATTTCCACCACAACACTACAAATCATTTATTATGAGTAAATCCACAATTCTATGTTTTTTTACATTTAAGTTTCCAAACTTCATTTTCTATGCTTTCCAACCATACATCATAACATACCCACATCACATGAAATTTATAAAACCTTTTCCAAACACATTTTATCATATCTATACATTGAATAAACACATAATTTCATAACATTAGATCAATTTTGCCATTATTCTTAAAGCTCCCTCATGGTTGGCCTAGGAGGATGATATTTCCCCCTTTATTTCTTTTCATTCCTTTTTATGATTTTATCTTATAAACACTCCTATCTTATCAATTTAAGCAATTTCTCAACAAAACATCCATTTCTCCAATTTTAATCTAAGAACCCTTGAATAGTAAATTCAGGATTTATTCTCTAATCCTAAAAGACAAGTTAAAAGTGTAAATAAATAGAGCGTTAGTCCCATACCTTGGACATTTTAACTCAATTTGATGAGTTCTTGCCACTTCACTAATTTCCTCTCTCTCCTCCAAGAATCCAAGCTTTCTCTCTCTTCCTTCTCAACTTCCCAACTCTTAATCTCTTTAAAGTTCCTCACTTAGTTATCTTTCCCTTCATAAATCTACTCACACACACCATAAGCCCTTAAATTTGGAGAAAACTAAACTCAAATTGGAGAAAAATGTGAAGATTCCATTACTTATACCCATGTGTTTTTTCTGTAATTTATCCGGCCATCGATACTTTCACCTATTTTCTTATTACTTAATTCGTTGAGATTTTCAAACTAATTACATGCCATATGCTTATGTGTTTTCACTCAAATTTATTCAATGTTATATTTGCCATATGCTTGCTCTTTAATCTTATCAAACTAATTACTAAGTATTACATGTAACACATGAATCAAAATTTTTTTATTCAATGTTGTAAGGGGATTATGGTTAAGGTGATGTAAAAAACAGGTAAAGAAAAGGTTAATAAACAAAGAATCTTGTATAGCATATAAATGACGAACTCAATGATATATGTTCATCAAAACACATGAATTCATAAATACATAGCTTCTTTTGATTTTTAATCCCCACAATATATTCTTATTAAACTCATAAATGAAATATTTTCTTTCATTTCTTCTAGCACCAACATGTTTCTACTTTTTTGTCATTTTTTTACTTGACTTGCCCAAAACTGATCATACTCCATCACATAACTATTTTTCTCAAAATTTCCAACCATAAACCCATATAAACATCACACATATGTTCTATTAGTCTTTAGCCAGGGAAAGAAAACATATGAAAAGTTAAGGCTCATAAAACAAGGGAAAGCAAAAAAAAAAAAAACATGTTAAGCTTAAAAGGGTTCACTAATGGATAACATTATTTTGGTTGACTTTTTAGGTTCAAATAGTTAAATTCATACATGCCATTATCATGTTCATGCACACATGTAATGTAAATATATTCTCGACAAGATATTAAGAAATTTATGGAAACACATAACCTTTAAATGAATAACGCTCATCAAATAATCATGTTGGAAGCTTAAAAGCTCACAATAGATAAATTCATATGTTAAGTCAATATGTCATACTTTTAAAGTTAATCCGTAAACCAATTCAGCTTTAAATATTACAAGTAAAACCATTCATTCAGTTTATACCTTCATCAAATTCAACTAGTTCAAACCTATAATGCATATATTCACATTAATAATAGGGAGATTAAAAGAATAAATTAAAAAATTCAGCACAATTTTTCTTTTATTAAAAACAAGTAATCATACCCAAAGTGAAGTAAATCACACATGCAAAGGAAAAACACTCGAATATGGACATATTTGAATAAAGCAGGTAAAACATGTATAATCACACTAGAAACAAAGAGAGAAGAAAAAATAAAAGAGAAAAGCAATTTTTTTTGTTATTGTTTTTTTTTTAATGTTGGGTTGCCTCCCAATAAGTGCCTTTGTTCATTGTCTTTGGCTTGAATCCATGCTTATATTTAAGGTTTGGCCAAATTGCACCATGATTAAATATGTTAGTCAACAAAAGGTCCAATCTAATGAGAACACAACTTACCAGGAAAGAGCTTCAAATGTGAATGAAAAAGAGAAACTTTCTACTCAATGCCTAATTCCTTCCACAAAATCATTTTATCATGGAACGTCTTTGTAAACCCATGACCTAAACAATTGGTAAAATAATGTTAAATAGGGTAATCCTTAATTGAGAATGGTGGATTAAAAGGAAAATTATTATGATTGGGATGAATATCCTCAATAAATTAATTTAAATCTCAGATGAGATAGATTAATAAATGGATACGTGAATGTTAACCCAGTGACAAATCACGTAAATTCTCCAATTAGATAAAATAGTTATTTAAATGATTTTTTTTATAAATTAGGATGAAAATAGTTAGACAACAATAATAAAAATAAAATATAACTCTAAATAAACTAATGGTTGGTTGAGTTCATTAGCTCAAAGAATAATCGTAACATAGGTAGGTTTGGCACAAAACTTCTTAGCAAGTTTTTTTCTACCAGCAAAAACAATAAAATTAAGGAATGACATCACTACTTTCACATAATTTGACATGGAGTCTCTTTATGAAGCATGGGAAAAATAAAAAAAAAGTATTTTTTTCACAAATGTCCCCATTATACTTTACCAACTTTGCTACAAGTATAAGCTTTGTATAATGGTATAAGTGCTAACACTTGAATCATGATTGATGCAGCTGTAGGTGGAGCGTTTATAAGCAAAATGCATGATAAGGCATACGAGCTATTGAAATGGCCTCAAATCATTATCAATAACCCTTTGAGAGACAAGAGGCAGGAAAACTTCTGGAATTCATGAGGTAGATGTTATTACTACTTTGGCAGCATAAATCACTTTATTAACAAAGTGGATGGACAGTTCAAACATCAATGTCATCCACTCAAAAAGTTTGGTTTATGAGATATGTAGTGGATCTCATGCTATTAATGATTGCTAATTTGGTAGCTTTTTCACTCTGTCATCTTCAGAACAAGCACACTTTGTGTTTAATTTTCAAAGGTAACACCAATCGTATTCCAATACTTACAATCCAAGTTGAAGAAATCATCCAAATTTCTCTTGGAGCAAAAATCAAAATGCATTGTAGCCTCAAAACATGCCCCCTTAAGAGAAAAAGGTAAATTTAGAAGAGGCTCTTGCTTAACTTACTACTAATACTAATCATTCATGACAAAAAACAAAAAGTAGCATGCAAAATCAAGCAGCTTCAATCCACAACCTGGAAGTACAAGTGGGACAACTTGCCAACATGATTTCAGGATGACCACAAAGAGCTTTTCCAAGCAATACAAAGAATAATCCATTATATCAAGTGAAGGCAATCATGTTAAGGAGCGAAAAACAAATAAAACAACCATAAGACTTTGTTGATCATGATTATCAAGGCATTGAGAAGGAAATGAAAGCATGTACGGGACAAGAAAAACATATGGGTTTAACAAAGAAGACTGATTCGCAACCTGAAATTTATAGTCGACCACCATATGTTCAACCAGTTCCATTTCCACAATGGTTATAGAAGAATAAGCTAGATAAGTAATTCTTTATTTTTCTTACTTTTTAAAGAAATTGCATATTAACATCCCTTAAATAGATACTTGGAACAAATGCCAAGCTATGTAAAGTTGATAAAAGAGATCTTGTCTAACAAAAGGAAATTAGGTGAGTATAAGACCATGATGTTAACAGAGTAGTGCACAACTATCTTACAAAACAAATTACCACCAAAGCTTAAGGATCCATGAAGTTTTACTATTCCCTATATAATTTTGAAAAAGCTCTATATGATTTAGGTGCAAGTATAAATTTGATGCCTTTTTCTGTTTAAAGCAATTAGTGCTAGACGAGGTCAAGGCCACCACTATCTCTTTACAATTAACGGTTTGATCTGTAAAACACCATAGAGGTGTAATTAAATATGTTCTTGTTAAAGTTGATAAGTTTTGTAACGACCCAGCTTTTTCAAGGCCAAAATCGCTGGAATTGTTTTTTTTTTTTTTCGTTCAGTTTCTAGATGTTTTTCACCATATCATTCTTTATATTTATCATTGCATTCTGTTCATTAATAAGGCACAATCTATGTAAGATAACATAAATCAACATTCCTATAAAATAAATTCTCAATACACGTGCCCATAATATTATTTTTCCATACTCATAGGCTTACATTACATCATATCAACATACTCATAAATTCACATTCTTGTTCTAATCTCGTTATCATCACGAATTCATACAAGAGTGTCGAACAATAAGTTACACAACTAGTACTTTTGTTATCTTGACCGCATGTAATTTTCACAACACGACATCCTCATTAGATGAATACCTCATATGAATATTCATATACATTATATCAACTTGTTTGTACATTCACATCTGTGTTCCATTTCAATTTTTCATTACTAGTCTTTACAAAAGGGGTCAGACGACTAATTGAGTGATTAACACGTCCGTTCATGCAGAACTCATATCACCCATAACATGCAAATATATAGTTCTTTTCAAAATGTATGAGCCGTGAAACGAACTTCTTTATGCACCATGTTGGTATGATGTCCCTGTTACAGCACAAGGTAATTTCAAGCATTATAGGCAATTTAAGAAAACATAATAAAACAATATTAACATTACATTTCATTTATGGATCAAAAGAGCATAATTCTTTCATTTCTCCTTACTTATGTAAATACCACCATTAATAATTCGTCAATTACCGAGGCTAATTACAATACTCAAACCTGATCATTCTTCTTGAATACCGTTAGCCAAACTAATGTTATTCTCTGTTTAAAGCATGACAATCTTAGTTCTTTTATATACATAGTATATACAAAACATAGTATACATGAATGCATCAGTTCTTAAAACTAACTCATAACACTCAAATCCGACTATCCTCTTAGGATGTCATTAGCCAAAGCCAATCGTTTATTCATCCAGGTCATCCACTTAGGATGCTATTGACCGAAGCTAGTCATTTACTCATCCTGGTCATCCAATTAGGGTGCCATTAGTTGTAGCTAATCATTTGTTTATCCCGGTCATCCACTTAGGATGCTATTAACCGAAATAGTCATTTATTCATCTCGATTATCCATTTAGGATGCCATTTACCGAAGCTAATCATTTATTCATTCTGGTCATCCCTTTAGGATGCCATTAGCCGAAGCTAATCAATCACTTATCCAGGTCATCCATTTGGATGCCATTAGCCGAAGTTAATCATTTATTCATCCCAGTCATCCGCTTTGGATGCCATTAGCAGGAGCTAATCAATCATCTATCCTGGTCATCCATTCGAATGCCATTAGCCGAATCTAATCAATCATTTGTCCCGGTCATCCATTCGGATGCCATTAGCCGAAGCTAATCATTTGTTCATCCCGGTCATCCACTTAGGATGCCATTAGCCGAAGCTAATCATTTATAAATCTCGATCATCCACTTAGGATGCCATTAGCCGAAGCTAATCATTTATAAATCTCGATCATCCACTTAGGATGTCATTAGCCGAAGCTAATCATTTGTCAGTCCCGGTCATCCACTTAGGATGTCATTAGCCGAAGCTAATCATTAACCCATCAATTTCCAGAGGCAGTTAATGTAATCACTATAACAAGATATTATATCCTTTGTAATACACCAACAAATATTCCATAACAGTTTAGCATTTAGTACAACACAACAATAAACCCTTCATATTTTTCATCCAACCATTCATGACGGTTAATGTTCAATACAATACAACAATAGATCCCTCATAATACTTATACAACCATTGGTGATAATTAACAATCAGTATAATACAACGGTAGATCTTTCGTAATACTCATACAACCATTCATGACAATTTCATTCAATATAATACAACGGTAGATCCTTCGAAATACATTCGTCACAATTACATTCAATAATATGAAATAGTAGATCCTTTGTAATACCCATACAACCATTCATCACAATTACATTCAATAAAAATACAATAGTAGATCCTTCGTAATACATTCGTCACAATTACATTCAATATAATAAAATGATAGATCCTTCGTAATACTCATACAACCATTCGTCACAATTACATTAAATAAAAATACAACAGTAGATCCTTCGTAATACTCATACTACCATTCATCAGCAACCCAAATTCAAAATAACCCAATCAACATCTCATATTCGGTTTAAAATTCATCACAACACAATAATATATCCACCTCAAATGGGTCATTTTAGAACACTAACATTTTCGTAATTGTTTCAACATTCATTAAGAACTCGATCGACATTTCATAGTCGTTTCGACAATCATCAAGAATTCAATCAAACACTTCATCGTCGTTTCATCATTCAACAAGGATTTACTAAAATATCATTATAAGTAAATCATTTCAAAACATAAACATCATACGAGAAAAAGGTGGAAACCACCTACCTGCTCCACTTGTGGGTTGTCCTTGTCCTGGCGATGGTCCGATCCCGACCACACCACCTAAGACATCAATGGCCACAAATCAGTACATTTGCATCTTTAAATCATATTCATCACCATACTTATTTCAAGAGTCCATATGTTCACATTCAAGTGTTTCACATTTTACACCATCATACAATGAAATTGTTACAAGCATTTAAGTCATTTCTGCCCGGGGGTTTTATTGTAGAAAATCGGCAGCAAAAGTGATTCACTACTGGCCACACAATTCAGCAGCGAAAACTGGTTCGCTGCCGGCCGCACAATTCGGCAGCAAAAACTGTTTCGCTGCAGGCACCACTATTTCAGCAGCAAAAGCTACTTCGCTGCAGCCAACAAGCTTTTGGCAACGTATGCTAATTCTCTACAGGCAACTCAATTTCGGCAGTGAATCACACTTCTGCTGTAGACAACACAACTTCGGCAGCGAACGCAGATTCGCTGTGGACAACATAAGTTCGGCATCGAACACCTAATTCGCTACGGACAACACAATTCAGCAGCAAACACTTGATTCGTTGCGGACAACACAAATTCAGCAGCGAACACCTGATTCGTTGCGGACAACACAAATTCGGCAGCGGACACCTGATTCGCTATGAAATACACAATTCTATTCCGCAGCGAACACCTGATTTGCTGCGGACAACACAAGTTTGGCAGCGGACACCTGATTCGCTGCGGAATACACAATTCGGCAGCGAACACCTGATTTACTGCCGACAACACAAGTTCAGCAGCGAACACTTGATTCGCTGCAGACAACATAAATTCGGTAGCGAACACATGATTCGCTGCAGATAACACATGTTCAATAGCGAACACATGATTTGCTGCAGATAACACATGTTCGACAATGAACACCTGATTCGCTGCAGAATACACTATTCGGCAGCGAACACGTGATTCACTGTAGACAACACAAATTTAGCAGCGAACACGTGATTCGCTGCGGACAACACAAGTTCAGCAGCAGACACCTGATTCACTGTGGAATACACAATTCGGTAGCAAACACTTGATTCGTTGCAGGCAACACAAATTCAACAACAAACACTTGATTCGTTGCAGACAACACAAGTTCGGTAGCGAACACCTGATTCTCTGCGGAATACACAATTCAGTAGCGAGCACTTGATTTGCTGCGGACAACATAATTCAGCAGCAAACACCTAATTCGCTGCTGACAACACAATTCGGCAGCAAACATCTTATTTGTTGCAAACAACACAAATTTGGCAGCGAACACCTAATTCGCTGTAGAATACACAATTCGGTAGCGAACACCAGTTCGCTGTAGACAACATAACCTCGGTAGCGAATGTTGATTCGCTGTAGACAACACAGTTTGCAGCAGCGAACACTAGTTCGCTATAGACAACACAAGTTCATTTAGCAAGGTTTTTTTTTTTAATTCATTCATTCCATGTTTTCACTTACATTATGGTAATACATCAACACCACAACTAGCAATTTCATAATTCATAAGTGTCCATTTTTGGTCACGGACTTAATTCCCTTAAGGTGTTTGTCACGGTGAATTCTCTCATTGTTCCCTGAATCCTTATAGCTGGACATTGCTGCCCATTACACTTAGCTACACATGCAAATCATCACATTTCTCACAAGTATAATCACAATCACAATTCACAATTCATTCTCTTGATTCACAATTACACATGTTCGTTCATTAAACAAACAAACCGAAGCATTATATGGTGTGGTTCCTGTTTCAGTTGTAGCATGCTTTCAGGGTTCATTAATAACATAATTTGCACTTAACATCATTCCACCACCGTTCCATATAATTTCATCAATCAAATATGCAGAATTTACATCATCAACACAAGTATGATTCTTTTTTTGATTAAAAAATGTTCTCAGAAGTCCCACGAGATCATCATCCATGCATTTTGTCACTTTAAGTCATATTTTGTCCAGTACTCACCATGGTCGACCCTCCGCTAGGTTCATGCATTCAAAATCGTTCATGTTTCTTGAGTAAGGGTCTGTGCATGTGTTCATTCATCTTTTGTTCTACATAAGTCTGTCCATTTAGTCAAGTTTCCTTAAGTTAAGGTGCAAGAACACCACCCCTTCCATTTTCAAGTTTTCTTCCCTTTTCCTTTTGTCTGAAATCTGGGGTAACAGCCAGCCAAGAGAAGGATATTGGTCTTACCTCATGTTTTTAAAAAATCTTTGAGCAGGTCTTAGTGGTATGGTTCTTCCCTTAAGTCTCAGTTTTCTGCCCTTCTTCCTCTACTGGTTGTTTCCAGTCGGCCCTAGGCTCCCTTTTTCCCCATGATTTTGGCTATTCAACCTTCTCTCTCCCTCTCCCTCTCCCTCCTCCCTCACGCCTAAGGAGGGCATATGCAGCTGGGGTTTGGTCAAGTTTTTCTTTGGAAAGGGGAAGAGAAGAAAGGGCATGCTACTAGGCACATGCAGCAGAGTTGTTAAGCTCTCTTTGGGATGGAGGAAAGAACAAGAGCATGCAGCTCATTTTGGGAAGAGGGAAGGGGACAAGAGCATGCAACTCGTTTGGGGAAGAGTGCTCCTCTCTCTCTCTCTCTCTCTCTCTCCTTGCAGCACTTATAACCCTCTTAAATGCAAAAAGGGGGTGTTTGGACGTTGGACCAAGGCTGTCCTAATCCCCCCTTTTGGGTTATCCTTGAGCTGGTTTCCATTCCTCTTCTCCTCTAGGATAGGTTAGTCTAACACCAATTTTTTTTGTTAGGTTTTACAGTGTCGCTGCTGATTTAGAAATCGGCAGCCACAAACTGTGTCGCTGCCGATTCAGAAATCAATAGTGAGAATTGTGCTACTACCGATTCAGAAATCGGCAGCCAACTATGCCACTACTGAATAAAAAATCGGCAGCCAAAAACTGTGGCGCTGCTGATTCAGCAGCCAAAAACTTTGCTGCTGCCGATTCAAAAATCTACAGTCACAAACTGCGTCGCTGCCGATTCAAAAATTGGCAACCAGAA
>Ga0307510_10011094_pt1 | contig 10710 bp, 10 predicted proteins | sample 12_EM_MG_FD_207224 | JGI IMG/M metagenome (GOLD analysis project Ga0307510, IMG submission 207224) | Populus trichocarpa ectomycorrhiza microbial communities from riparian zone in the Pacific Northwest, United States - 12_EM | ecosystem: Host-associated > Plants > Roots > Unclassified | place... | reverse complement strand
GTTTATTAGATTTATCAATGAATGCATTTATTATGTGTTTAAGGTTTAAGATTCCAGATTATTAATGCAAGTAGGGTTGTTTACAGTTGTAGGTACAGTGCTGGACTAGTGTTGCTGGCAGCTAAGCTGGACCTTTTCAAAAATTGGCAATAACAAATTAAATTAAATAGCTAAAATTATGAAAATAAAGATGTGAATGGATTAGGTCAAGAGCTGGGGGGTCACTTGAGACAACTTAGAGATCTGACAGGCTGTTCAGGCACAGTTTGACCAGCTTGTTTTTGGCTCAAATTGAGCTGAAAACCAAGCCAGTCAAATTGTGCCTGAATGGCCTGTCAGATCTCTAAGTTGTCTCAAGTGACCCCCCAGCTCTTGACCTAATCCATTCACATCTTTATTTTCATAATTTTAGCTATTTAATTTAATTTGTTATTGCCAATTTTTGAAAAGGTCTGGCTTAGCTGCCAGCAACACTATGCTGGACAGCAAATTTTCTAGTGCCTAAACAAGGGGGGTGTAGCCTGCAAATCCTAGATAGGGGGTTATATAGTTAGGGATGTTAGGGGTGAAAACTGGAACAAAGAAAATCTGAGCAATATGAGTTTATTGGCATTTAGCAGCACTGGCCCAAGGACTTGTGGTACAAATCTGAGAAATTGATGCAACTTCAGAGTGTCAGAGGTAATGCAATCAATTGTGTGCTTGGCACATTGTGGCCCTTGATAGGATGCTCTCTTCTTATCTTTGACAGACATTGACACTTCTTGTACAGATGTATGTCATAGCATTACATGTGGACTTTTTAGCTTGTGATTACTACATTTACCTTTACTTGCATTTATTACTTTTATCACTGATCACTTCTCAAGTACTTATATGGTGTCTTTGTTGCTAGTAAAACCTTAGTCTTTACATTCATCAGACTGAGGTTAGTATTGATCACTTATTTTGCTTGCTACCTTATCACTTACATTGGCCTAGAACCCTCTGTCCACTTACAGGTATATACAGTTGCAATGTAGTCTTCATATTTATCAGACTGAGCACCCTCTGTCTGCTTACAGATTATGAGACCTGCATCTCTGTCACTTTTGACACTAAAGCTCAGATTGTCATTCTTCCTTGCTTTCTGTCATCATGTCTGCTCCCCTGTCTACTACTGGCAATACCAGCCCTCCTGCTTTGCAGGCCCCTACTAGTACTCCTGCTCTGCAGGTTCCTTCTGGCACTCCCATGCCACAGACATCTGGCACCTCTACACAGACTCAAGGTGGAAGCTCTTCTACTACAGGCAGCAGCATATCAGCAAAGCCATTCATACCCACTAAGTTTGACTTGCCAATGCTTGACAATGATGGTGTCATGGTCAGACCACCATGTCAGATTGAGTTGGGGATCTTGGGGTTTGGGGATCTTGGATGAGATTATGAAGATAGATTTCGAAGAGGGGTCATTCCCAAAGGGAAAGTTGGTTATGTGAGATGTCACATGACAAGGAGGATGATAAGTGAAGATTACACAAGTCAGATGTGACTTGGAATCGAGCAAGACACTAGCATGTGATCTTGAGATGTAGAGAGTTGAAGGCAATTAGCAGCAGAGCTGACTAATGCAAGAGAGATTGTTCAAGGGAAGCTGCACGTGTTCAATCACAAAGGAGGACTAATCAATAGTCTGATTGCATGAATAGAACAAGCTTAGGAAAGCCTGTTCTATGCCAGAAGGTACAGTATATATACATATACAGTGGAAGCTACTAGAAGGTAGAAGAAGGCCATGGAACAAGATGGAAGCTTATGGAATCATATGGAAGTCTCTAGAAAATGTAAGAACATTCCATAGGTAAGTTAGGTAATTGATAGGCAAAGCAGCCCAGAGTCACAGATGGAAATAGAAGGAGAGAACAGAATAGGAAGGAAGAAGTTAAGTAAGCAGGGCAGTCTATGACATTACCCCCTTGTTAACGTCCTTTAGACATCAACACAGTCATCAATAGCGGTGTAGTACCTGTGCTCAAAATGAGGGTGAGAAGGGTACACCTTACAACCCTGTCCTTCCATATATATGTTATGTGGGCAGTTGCACTCTTGCCTAGTGTGGCCGCGACATGAGCAGTGATGGCAGATGCTGATACAGTGGCATTGGTCAATATGATGACCATCCTTACTGACCAGTTGCATAAGACTGAAGATGCTAGCCCCCAGGCAGTAGTTGCACAACCATGGATTGCAGTCCATATTTTGTTGGCCTAATGCTTAGAGAAATAGGGGGAAGACTTGAGGGAGTGATCAATCTGCCCTTGGATGCAAGAGGCAGCATTGGCAGTGGCAAGATGAGTAGAGCTTGCATAGAGAGCTTGCCATTCTACCTCCAGGGATTCCCTAAGTTGCCCCAAACATTTGGCAATGTTGTCAGCCATTTTCTGGTGACTATGGAAATGGCAGATTTCTCTAGACAGTGTGGGGTCCTCCTCTAGTCTGATGGCCTAGTCAACAGCTGGGGTATAAACCAAATGCTTGCAAAAGATGAGCTTGTCATGAGGGAAATAGGAGGCTGTATGGGTAGTGCAAGGGGATGCATAGAGGGGACATGAATGGATGGTACAGCTGTAGCCATTAGTGGCCAGAAGTTCTGGGAAGGGGGAGTCAAGGTCATATTGGATGAAGGGGGCAATAACATTGTCATTGCTATCAGGGATGACAAAATAGTGATGGGTGCCCATTATATTGAAGTTGTCCTGCCACCCAGGACCAGGGTGGACACCAGGTTGAGGACCAGTTGGGGAAGGAGTCTAATTCTCCTTGTCAGCCTCCATGGCCATAATCCTTGTGTCCTGGTCTGAGACCTGATGATATAGTACCATGGCCAATTCTTCATAGTCAGTGCTATCAAGAATGGGATAAGAGGATTGTGGGGACACCTGTTGAATCAGTGTTATGTTGGCAAGGGGAATGTGAGGTGATGGGCGATGGAGTGAGGGGCCTTGCACCATACAGTTGTTCCATTCTTCTTCATTGTTGTAATGGGGCCCCTCTTCAAGGATGACAAGTGTAGACTGCTCCTGAGGGGAAAGAAAAGGAAGTGGTTTGGGACTGGATGGTGGCTTGGAGGAAAAGTCAGGGTTGACATACTTGGTCAGTTCTGTGCCTGGATATGGTCCAATGGGTGACCCTGGGATGGAGGGGGGAGAAGGAGCAGGAGGGATAAAGACAGGAGAGGAAGCACAAGGGGGGGAGTGATTGATGGGTAGGAGATATCAGGAACTCACTACTTTATGGGTAGCAAGACTTGACAACGGCGCGGAGTTGAAGGTGACTGATCCAAAGGAGCAGCAATGAGACATTGAGGAGGAAGAGGCAAAAGGCGAGAAGAGGTGGGATGATGTAAGTTGTTGATAAGGGGCGGGCTGCTGACGATGAGGGAGCTTTGAAGGGCTCCAGTGTGGGGATTGACAAGAGAACAGTCTAAGGACTGTTTACCTAAATTCATAGGTCTTATATACTAATACAGGGTGGTCTGTGCGCAGTTTAGGGTAGGTACAATTACATGTAACGGGGGACTGCGCAGTCGATACACAGTAACTGCAGATTACATTATATATCTCGATTAGGGTCTAGCCCTAATAAGTCATGTCTTTGTTGATCGAGTCACGTCACATGTTCGTTGATTGTTTAGTGGATGCGTCTTGTTGATTGTTCCCACGATCTGCCATGTGTTGATCAACAGGTTAGATGCGTTCAAAGCGTGTCTGGTCATGTCACCGCCACAAAGTGAGGGCAACACTGATTCAGTGTTGGGTTGAGCTACTGTCCTAACTTGGCGGTATGTCACATGGATAGCTTGGTGCCAAGTTGTAGTCGATATAGGAGAAGTGGTTCCCACACTAGAGTAACGTCCTAGTGCCCACTTATAGGAGTATGAAAGAGATGAGAAGGGAAGTTGAATTGACAGGAGATTCAACTTGCCGTCTTAGGGACAGCAGTGAGCCTCTTTTATACTAGAGATACAAGTACAACTAATCATGACGTAGTAAGCCAGATACATGCTATGACTAAGTACTACTATGATCAATAAGCGACTCCAACTGGATCAGTAAGCACATCACAAAGCATCAGTCATCCAATCACTAATCACTAGGGCCGGTTCCCACGACTTACAAAGGCTGTACCGTAAGAGTAATAACGATCACCTAAGGCCGGTCACAGGTCAGGTGACTTTGTTGATGACCATTTCCTTGATAGGTCATGTGTTATCTTCCCAGGGTCATGGGGTCATAGGTTCCCAGGGTCACGTGCTGATAAGTCACGTGATGTACGAGTGGTGAAGGGGTCACATGATAAGTCACATGTAGGGTCATGTGATATGTTCCCACGGTCACATGGTGCTGAAGTTATGGGTTTGTAACTAAGACTGGGGGGCGTGAGTACCGCTCGCGACAGTATCCCCTCTTTAGGATCTCCTTGCACCTGCAAGGCTCGTATGCGTATCCCCTCTTTAGGGCGATTACGGGCATGGAATTCGGCGACTAATTCTTTGGCGTGTGTTAGTTCTCCAGCTGGGATCCATAAGTTGTCTGCGTCTGTGTAGCCTTTCCAGTGGACGAAGTACTGTGTGCTCTTGCGATTTCTCATGGGACGTGCTGCTAAGACTTTGTCGATTTTGTAATGTCCTTCTTCTCCTCCAACGATTTCTGGAGGGGGTCGCTTGAAATTGGGTCCATGTGCTTGTGTTTCGTGGTAGGGTTTCAGCAATAAGTTGTGGAATACGGGGTGAACCCTCATGGTCTTGGGTAATTGCAGTTTGCAATTCGTGGGTGAAGCCCATATGACCTTGAAAGGTCCATATCTTCGTAGAGCGAGTTTCGCTTTAGGGTGTGTCGTTTGTAAATTTGTGGCTTCCAAGAGTACTAGGTCGTCTTTGTGGAAGGTGTAGGATAGTTCTTTGGGTCCTCTGCTTCACATTTCTTTAGCCGCGATCATAAGTGCTGCAGTGACTTCTTTGCGTATTTGCTCTAGGTATTGGATGCGTTCATCCACACTTTGTAGTCTGGTCTGTAGTTGCAAAGGTGGTTTAAAGGTTGGCTGAAAGCCATACCAGACTTCGAAGGGTGATTTATGGGTGCTGCGGTGTGGTTGTGCATTGTGTGCAAATTTGATAATAGGGAGGAGTGTGGTCCAATTGTCTTGTTGGAAATTTCCACAGATACGAAGGTATTGCTTGATAACTTGGTTAACTTGTTCTGACTCGCCATCAGTTTGAGGGTGAAACGTGGTGGACAATTTCTGCTTGATTCTGAGCTTTCTCCATAGTTCTTGTGTTACTTGTGCAGCAAATTGTGGTCCTCAATCAGAGATGATCACCTTGGGAACACCTGTTCTTTTCCAGACGTTGTCTACTAGTAGTTGGCTCGTTTGCTCAGCCGTGATGGTTTTATGACAGGGGGATAGAATGATGGCTTTGCTGTGACGGTTGACGACCGTGAGGATGCTGTCATATCCTTGTAATACTGTGTTACGTTCTGGAGGCTCTAAATTCCATTTTTCACTTGTTTACTAATACTTTCTTATCACGTGACTTGTTCCCACCCCCTTTCCATCACATGACCTTACCGCTTACCTATCATTCTTACCATGTGATTCTCTTTTGGCTATGCACATGACTCACACTGACTCTAACCTAGTAGCACGTATCCTAGGGCTCACGCGTGAGTCAGTTCGACTCGGAATGACTCCATACTTTGTACGATGACTCCTTACTAGTACGGGTACTAGTAGTATTAGGCTCGAGTCATGGCAGCTGCCCAGATGTATATAAGTCGACCTTATATCCATGAGTTGGGCCTTAAGCCTGACTTGGTTTAATCCCAAGTGTTGTAGCTTCCACAGCGCCTTCAGTTTCAGCCCACACTTCGTGCAAGTCGTCTCGAACATCGTCGAGACTCTCCTCTACATCTTTCATTATCTCCATTAGTGTCTTGCACGCGTGCAGACCCGTTATACCAGCGCATCCAAGGGCCAGTGTTCGCTACCTGCAATCCCTTGAAGTACAAGTCCCGCCGCCGTTATACAAACCCATGCACGTCGCACCTTAGGGTCCTTGGCCCTTAACATACTGGGAGGTCTACGATGAAATCCATGGTGATTGTTTCCCATATCCCTTCAGGGATCTTGTTGGGCTTGATTGGTACTTTGGTTGGTGGCCGTATCTTTGTAGTTTGGCATGTGGCACACCCTCGTATATAGGCTTTGACAAATTTGGTAATGCCTGGCCACCAATATTCATGTGAGATTAGTTCAATGGTTTTCCATTGTCCTGGGTGTCCCATTAGGTTGTCATAAAATTGCTGGGTGACCCTTCGTTTGAGTTCTTCATTCTTTGTCTTTGGAATGTATATTAATCCTTTGTAAAGGATTAGGCCATCTTCATAGTTCCATTCTTGTAATCCTTTGTTTACTTGTCTTGGGCTGCTAGTGAGGATATCTTTGAGTTTCTGGCCTGTCAGTGTATCTGTCTTTATTGCTTCTTGTATAGCTTCCTTGAGCTCTTCATTGATCCCCGTAGGGATTGCCATGTTATGTAGTGCCCATATATGGAATTGCTCTGGCTTGAGTAGGAATTTTTCTGGTGTGAGCAAAATTGTTTCTGCATTCTCGGATGCTATCCCCTCTTTATAATCTGGACACCTGGACAGTGCATCTGCCTTGATAATTTTGCCAGGCTTGGGGATGATAACGTAGTCAAAAGTGCTGAGGAATAGGGACCACCACGCTTGGCGACGTGTGAGCATTTGCTTTGTGGTGAAATACTTGAGGTTCGTGTGGTCTGAAAATATCTTTGTCTGGTGGGCACTGCCTTGGAGGTAATGATGGAAATGCTTGAGAGCATGAATGATAGCCAGGAGTTCTTTGTCATGAATTTCATAGTTACGTTTGGCTGGCTGAAGGGACTTGGAGTAAAAAGCGACTGGGTGCGACCGTCCTAACATGTCATCTTGTTCCAAAATTGAGCCCGTGGCATAGTCACTGGCATCGGTAATCAAGGTGAATGGCTTGTCATAGTCCGGTAGGATTAAGACTGGTACGGAGGTGAGTGCGTGCTGTAATGCAGTAAACACGGTTTCTTGTGAATGGGTCCATGCCCATGGTGTATCTTTCTTTGTAAGGTTGAAGAGAGGTTGTGCCAATGTGGAGTAGTCTTGCACGAAACAATGGTAAAAGTTGCAAAATCCTAGAAATTGCTGTATGTCTTTGACTTTCTTTGGTTTAGGCCAGTCTTGCACTGCCTTGAGTTTCACGGGGTCCATGCGTAGTTCTCCTTCAGAGATGATTAGTCCAAGGTATTCAACCGATATCTGGTTGAAAGAGCATTTGGCGGGTCGAAGGTAGAGGTCCAACTTGAGTAAAAGTTGGAAAACTTTGTGTGTCCAATAGATGAGTTCCATGATTGTGGTTGCATAGATGAGGATGTTTGTTATGATCCTGAACCCTCACCCCAATTTTCCACCATTTATTTCGCGCTCTCAGTCACTCGTCCCTCACTTGTTCCCTCACGCGCCGCTCGGACCGTCACCAAATCACCTGACAAGTCACCTGATGGACCACATGACTAATCCGCAGTCAACTATCACATGCCATCACTCCGCAGTCTGCAGTATCATGACGTGTCCTCATTTAACCCTTTTCGACTTGCCAGCTCATGATGGGCTATTCTTAGATTGCCAGCTCATGATGGAGCTATACTTAGAACTGCCATGTCATGATCTCACCTTAGTAATATTTCCATATTTCTTTGTGACTCCTGTGACCCGTTACTTCCCATCTTGTATATAAGCACTCATACTTTAACAGTTAGGCCCTAAGCCTAACTTGGTTTTCAATCCAAGACTTGTAGCTTCCACCCAGGACTCCCAGAGTCAGACAGCCTACTTTTGGTTATTCCATTCGACTGCGTTGAGCTGTACTATTGTGCAGTTCTCAAAGTCATAGGCTTATCCCTTGTCGCTTCAAAGCACCCTTGAAGCTCTCCCCTCTACCTCTATCAGAACACTTAGAAGTCGCCCTTATCATCGGGGACTTACTTGTAAACTGTGTAGCCAACCGGTACCGCGCTACTCACGTGATCCATTGCCTCAGGAGGAGACCCCACTGAAGCAAACCCAGTCGTCGCCAAACCAACCCACGCACGTCGCATCTTTAAGGCCCTTGGACCTTAACACAAGTTAGGCTTTCCTACGAACTCTTGAAACACAGAGTTGTTACCATCGTGGCGACCAACCAGACATACGCGCTCAGTAACGAGTCAACACAAATCTTTAGGAGACAACAGGACGATCTCCCAGAACACGTTAAAGTCAAAGTATACTTTTACGATCAAGGACCAGGACATCCTGACACCGGATACTGCCTTGATACCCCAAGAAAACAGCACGCACCTATTGAATTCATTGAAGCCAATGGAACCTACTACTGGGTTAAACTCCGCTTCAGACAAAACCAGTGGGAAACCAATCAATCAGGCATATACAACGGCCCAGATGTCGGCTGGTGGATCATATCAGACCCTCAGCATCCAAACCACAACATTTACCAACAAGAGGCCAGCGTCTCCCATACTATCGCAGCAGTTACCACCATACTTCAGCAGCTTTCTACCCGCCCCAACACCCCAGATCATCCAACCATCATGGAAGGACAACAGGAAGACATTAACGTCGCTACTGGCCAAGCACAGGCCGAGGCGCAGAGGATTAACATCATCACTCCCTCCAACGGCGCACTCAAGGGAAACCCTCCTTTCATATTTACTGGAGACAGGAATACAAGCAGGAAGTTTATAAACAACTTTGACCTCTGGCGACTACTTAACCAGCATAATGACACCATGAAGAAACCCCTATCCTGCGTCATCACCCTTCTCAGCTACATGGACGGTGACAAAGTGGACGCCTGGAAGGAAGAACAAATGCATATCCTTGAGAAAGCAGCAAATGACGGAGTCCCAGAAACGGACGAAGACCTCTGGAAAGATTTCATCAAAAGGTTTAGGAACGCCTTTACCAATCAAAACCAGAAAGAAGAATCCTACCAGAAGTTATGCAAACTCAAGCAGGAAGACAGTCTTGACGACTTCTTCGCCAAATTCAAGCAACTGGCATTCGAGGCCGGAGTTCCCCTAGATGACAAGGGAACTATCGAAACCCTCAAGCACGCTCTAAATAAAGGACTTACAAGCACCATCATTAATTCCCCCAACTTCGACCCCATCGCAGATGTCCCTTGGATGTTCAAACAGTGGGAAGAACAGGCTCGCCAATCTCACCTTAAATGGAAGGCGGCAGCCGAGTTCACCCAACGACGTCAAGGACTCTTCCAAGCATTCAAACTATTCCCCAGGCAGGACAACAACCCTGGACAAGGCGGTTTTGGAAGAAACAACAACTGGAGGAATAATAGGAACGAACGACGCACCACCTCTCAAGGAGGATATCATATGGACGTCAATGCTACAGACATCAACGCCACTACTAGTGGACAACAACATTCTGAAGCCAAGAAAGCGGAACTCATGCGAAGCAACTCATGCTTCTATTGCGAAAAACAAGGACACCAAGCTAATGTCTGTCACAAGAAAAAGGCTGACCGCGGTAACTTCAGCGGTCGCTCCAACAACTCCAGGTGTCGGGAACTCACTACTTTATGGGTAGCGAGACTCGACGATGGCGTGGAGTTGAAGGTGACTGATCCAAAGGAGCAGCACAGAGACGTTGATGAGGAAGAGGCAGAAGACAAGGAGAGGCGGGAGCGGGTAGACTATTGGGGACGATGGGCGGGTTGCTGCTGACGATGGGGGAGCTTTGAAAGGCTCCAGTGTGGGGGATGACAAGAGAACAGTCTAAGGACTGTTCACCTAAATTTGTAGGTCTTATATACTAATACAGGGTGGTCTGTGCGCAGTTTAGAGTAGGTAAGTTTACAGGTAACGGGGGACTGCGCAGTCAATGCGCAGCAACTGCGGATTATATAATACATCTTGATTAGGGTCTAGCCCTAATGAGTCACGTCTTCGTTGATCGAGTCGCGTCGCGGGTTCGTTGATTGTTTAGGGGACGCGTCTTGTTGATCGTTCCCACGATCTGCCACGTGTTGATCAACGGGTTAGACGCGTGTCCAAAGTGTGTCTTGTCATGTGACTTTGTTGATGACCAGTTCCTTGATAGGTCATGTGTTATCTTCCCAGGGTCACGGGGTCGTAGGTTCCCAGGGTCACATGCTGATAAGTCACGTGATGTACGAGTGGCGAAGGGGTCACGTGATGAGTCACGTGTAGGGTCATGTGATATGTTCCCACAGTCACGTGGTCTTGGAGTTACGGGTTTGTAGCTGAGACTGGGGGGCGCGAGTACTGCTCATGACAGTATCCCCTCTTTAGGATCTCCTTGCGCCTGCAAGGCTCGTATGCGTATCCCCTCTTTAGGGCGATTACGGGCGTGGAATTCGGCGACTAGTTCTTTGGCGTGTGTTAGTTCTCCAGCTGGGATCCATGAGTTGTCTGTGTCTGTGTAGCCTTTCCAGTGGACGAAGTATTGTGTGCTCTTGCGATTTCTAGTGGGACGTGCTGCTAGGACTTTGTCGATTTCATAATGTCCTTCTTCTCCTCCAACGATTTCTGGAGGGGGTCGCTCGAAATTGGGTCCATGTGCTTGTGTTTCGT
>Ga0307510_10011093_pt1 | contig 10711 bp, 11 predicted proteins | sample 12_EM_MG_FD_207224 | JGI IMG/M metagenome (GOLD analysis project Ga0307510, IMG submission 207224) | Populus trichocarpa ectomycorrhiza microbial communities from riparian zone in the Pacific Northwest, United States - 12_EM | ecosystem: Host-associated > Plants > Roots > Unclassified | place... | reverse complement strand
TCTACAGGACCCTAGCAGTAATCCATATGGCCTCGGCAATGGTGTAAAGTATTACATGTTGGAGGTCGAGGACTGGACTCAGCCAGGAACGTCAAAACGCCGACAAACGTCCAAAAAGGCCCTGATTTTGTCCGAAACGAGAGGGGAACCTCCCGTTCCTTTGTCCGCACCACCTGAGGACGAAGTGGAAGAGTCTTTCCATCCAACCCGCGCCCCAAATTCTAGGCACTTCCCAACGGCGGCGCGATCAGGAACGAATCCGACGGCGCCGGCGGCAGGACCGTCTTCTCTATCGCGACTTCTAGCTCAAGCCCCGGCCACCTCTGAGCCAGCAGCACTGCCTGATCCAACTCCATTCCCGCCAGTCTTAGCACCCTCTCCCCCCCTTCGCACGCCATCACCACCGCTTCCGCCAACATCGTCATCTCCCGCGCAGTCCTTGCTCGCGACTGCGGTATCAGGACGACCTCATCCCCCTCATCCATCATCGCCACTACGCCCAGGTTCTCGCGCATCCTCCCGCTATTCGGCACCACGACTCCCAGCTTTCGGCGGCGCGGGTGGGAGCGCAAACAAGGCGGTCCCGACCACGGCCATCACTGCGCCATCGACGCTCGACGAGCCAGGTGCTCCTGCCAGCGCCGGCGCACTCGGACCCATTCTGACGACGACGGCGACGGCGACGACGACAGCGGCACCTCCACCACCCCCGGACGCGGCGGGTGAGGGGATGGCGAGTTTACTGGCGCGGCGGCGGACGACGTCGTTCCACGTTACGCCCTCGAGCTCGTCGCTCGTCGCTCCCGCACCGCGACAGACGGCGGGCCCTGCTGCAGCACTCGCATCCCTGGCCAACTGGGGCTCGTCGTTCTCACGCCGCCGCAGGACCGATGCCGCCTCCGCCTCCGAGTCATCCGTACCCTCACAAGCCGCGGCAGCCAAACAACAAGATTCCGCGGCTGCGAAGACCGACGCTCAGCGGATATTACAGCAATTCTAGGATTGGCTGGAGGGTTGGTGTGCCGGCACGCCTTTTTTTCGCTCGCACCTTGGTTTGTTGCTGCTCGTCGCGTGCGAGAGGACAACCCACGAGTCTGTCACGATATGGCACTGCTAATCGCCATTGTGATTTTACGGGGTGCAAGTATTCCGATTTTTTCATTTCGCTGGAGTGCTTGAGGGCCTCTGCTTAGGAATTGTACATGGGGGGTATCATATTGGGGGCACTTTAGCACGCTGTGTCTACCGTTCGTTGATCCTCACGATAATATACGACCATGACTTCCTTTCCCATTGTTGTAGCTTAATGAGGGCCCCCTCGGGAATCAGCTCGATGCGGGCGACGGACGGATTCAATGTGACACGAAACATAAATGTATAACTGAGTTGGCTATAATCTAAATGTAAAGGACAAGCTTGTCGCAGTGACATCTTTGATCGGGTCTTTCTGCGAACAGTCAGAAAAGCACGTAAACGAAGGGTGACACACATTCATCCCCGACTTTGTCGCGCGGCGGTGGTATCGCAGGAACTCTACGGGTAAATGGTCCACTGCGATGGTAGTCATCCACCCCTCCTTCCTCTCGGAGACCAGGGGTCTTTCCATCGAGAAGCCTATTGGGCCCTTCGATGGTGACAACGAAGTGACGGAGAAACAGCACCCAGTCCCGAGAGGGGAAACGCCCGAGTGCATGTCTTGTCAACACCAGGTCCTCTCTCGTATGGTTGGGTTCTATGAATACATGACTTTTCGGAGGAACGAGGAAAGGGCCAAGGCTCGGCCTTCACTCGAGTACAGAAATGTACGAGGCTGTTCAGCTCTCTGTCATTGCAGGCGTGGACGGTGATCGCCTGATACCAGAAGTCTCGAAAAGCCCTCGTTGGGGACAATGCCGGGGATAAAGTATCACATTGTCGGCAACAACATGCAGGGCAATCAGGTTCTACGGTACGTATTGGCCCCGCTCCTTCGTCCTCTCCATGGCTAATAGAGTAACGGTCAGCATGGTGGACGCAGGCTAGGGGGGCTCGACACGCACGGTTGTAATGCAGTAGCTTTTCGATGAGATCAACGTGTGTGAGAACCATACGCCTGCAGCAGTACCTTTTAAGCTGCAGTTCATCGAGAGCATCGCTAAAAGGAGCAGTTGAGACAAGGAAAAGGAAAAGGGACGGATGTTGCAGGATTGGGGACGGACCCTTCGCTCATGTCTTTTGCGAGTAGATCGAGGTATGCGTTCCATTTGTCACCGATGACTTTGCCGCATGAGAAACAGCGAACCGGAATGATCTAGGGGAATAGTGATGAGTTAGGTAGCTTGTCCATCTTTTGTGATTTGATAGCTGACCATGGTGAGTGCTGAAAAGCTGAAAGCTTAGGCTGAGTTGACGTCGTCACGTAATTGTAATTATGTAATGCAATGACACTGTTGCACTCGCTCATAACCTCACCATTGATGAGTTGATTGCATCGGTTTGCTGTCAACCGTCTCCACGCCCTGTACTAGAGTTGAACTTGCCAAATCATATGAGCCCTGCCGATGGAGCCCTCGGCTATCAAGAAACCTATGTGACTGGAACCAGGGCTGATCTCATGCATTGCCCATACATGCTCCAACTCGAAGGGCAGATGACAGCCAACCGATCAACAAACGAGACACATCCGCACCGTTTCACCCCCAATCCGCACCGAATCCAGAGTTTAGCAAGTCGGTTGTAGGGGGTATTCCATTCTCAGGACTGCCTCGGGTGACCGGGATTTGGATTCTCATCACACCCTACAGGGCCAGGCATGCTTTCGGTGCGACTTTGTGCGCACGGTCTGTGCGAGCCCCGCGCATGTAGCTACGCAGCCACGATCCAAGATTGGTGATTGGGTAGCCCGACACTGCTCTCTCAAACGGAGGCCTGTAACGGAACCAGGTGGGCGGAGGGTTGATCATAGAATGGAACTAACTAATCGGAGTTTAGCGCAAACATGAGGACTCAGACTCACCATCCGCGGGCTATGCAGGCAAACTCGTTTAAACAGGAAGGCTACTGTATTCGACGGAACGATTGAAACGAAGCGGTAAAATATGACAGGTCTAGACCTCTCGCTTACATGCTCACAGCACAGAACTTGCTAACTTCGAATTTTTGTCGCAGATTTCAGACCGAAGCAGTTAACATGACTTTGTATACCTTTGCATGCATGTTTTCCCACCACACCCCAGAGCACTTCGATTCGAGGCTCATACTCGGGCTGTTCTGTTAATAGTTCAGTGGACTGGTGCCACGTACCACGTGGCTGCCGAGCCCTCGCCTCTGGGTGGGCCATCGCGGTCCCACACCTTCACGCCGTCATTTCCGTCGATTTGAAAAAAACTAGTCTGGTGGTGCACCATCAAAACACAAGACGTCAGCCACATACCTCACTGCCGATGTCAAACGCAAGACCGCTACAAGAATTCATAAACCAACTCTACACGGCTCGATCTTCCTGTGCCAATGCTGTCGAGTGGGACATGGAATTGACACTAGGGAGATCCCTGAAGCCGAAAACCACCCAGAAGCCGGGAAGCTCCTAACCCTTCTTTTTTTTTGAAAGCACTTTACTCCCGCATTGGGGAGTAAGTACTGGTAGTGTTGCTAGAGTGTCGAGTTGACTCGGAGTCACCCGAGTCGAGTTGTAACTCTAGTCGAATGAGTTGCACCGGCGACACCCTGTGTTGCCGTTGCCGAGAGCTAACACTATTCCGCCACACCCTTTCCACGTGACAGGAGTTAAGTATAATAACACTAGGCTTCGGTGCTTCCACAGGTGGGAACCCTAGGATCACACCGCATTCCCTACACCCCCCTTCAAGTTCACAATGCTATATCAGTCCAGCCCTATATTCCGATGAACAGTATGCGATCGATACACGCATTTTCGCCCCTTCCGTTTCAGTAATTTTTTTAAGCGCAACACGCGGTTCTTCCGCGGACAGCCCGCCGTCCGACATATTCACGTCCTTAAGGTGAACATCTCCAAATCGTGGTTCTATGCTGGGTTCGCAGCACATAATTGGGGCCCTGTCCCACCCATTCCACCCACCTCCTAACTACGTCTTCACCTCCACTGGTTTCCATGCCTAAATCCGTCGCGGACAGTGCCCGTACCGCTATTTCCAAACCCTGGCAGGGACCCATACCACGATGGATCCTATGCTGCCTGGTTGCGGCTGCGACGATGATTTCTGTTAGCATCGGCGTCGGATGGCATCTGGGCGTGTCAGGCCTCGAAGGATCATCCCCGCGTCCCTCCGCGCAACGGAGTGTGCTGTTCACTCTCGACCTTGTCGCCCTCGACCCTCTGCAAAACATCGTCACACTGGATTGGTGGATCGTTGGAGACGACTGCATCGCCAGCAATGCCTCCAGCGTTCAGCCGGCCCTACCATGCCCTGTGGTCAATATTTATGTCAACCCGTACGTATTTTTAACATGGTATTTCCGTGGCAAATGCCCAATGGCTAGAACAATACAGCTCGCAATTTTTAAGCTCTGGTGGATCAGCACGTCAGCCCCCATCTGACAGTAATGTCGGGTCCCAACCAACCTTCCAACATAACGCTACGGCGTTTGCGCTTGGTGGTCCTGCCGCCCAGCCAGCGTTTAGAACGCAGTTGGACGTCCGACCCCACTCTCGTGCGCGAGTGGATCTTGTCGACTACCCGTTCGATCAGTAGGTTACGATGTGATACTAATAGGATAATCTTGGGCTTACATTTCTTGTTCCTGCAAGACACGATGCTACCGCGTTGATTTTTGCTCAGACGAACGACACGGGTGAGGCTGTAGGAGCTTGGGTCTTCAATATTACTGGTACTGCATTGTGAGTAAACATTATTTACACCGCTAGCTACGCTCTTCGGGGAACTCATTTTCGCTCTAGCGGGTTCGCTGCAACATTGGGTGATACCGGGGTAGATGCCAAGACAGTGACGTCCGTGAACATCCTCTTCAAGCGTGCCTTGTCCGTCAAGCTTTATGTTATCGCAATCATCACCGGGATGTGTACGACTTTTTCTTATGGGCCCTTCGCCACGTCTTTCCTGATACCTGGACGTCTCTAGGGCTAGTTAGTCTCGCACTGATGATGCTCACCATAAGAGCTGCGGTCTTTCGCCACAACATCGAGACAGCCGTTTTGGTCCTCCCTGTCGCTACCATGATTGCCTTTGCTCAATTGCGTGCATCCATGCCAAATGCGCCAGCAGGATTCGGTGAGCCACGCCATCCCCCCAATCAGCCTGAGGGACGATAGCCTCGACGCTAATGGAAATTTCCTACTCCCAAGGTTCCAATATAGGTCAGCCATCCTTTCTGAGGCCAAGCAGAGACCATTTTGGCTGATCCCTTACGATGAACAGATGTCATTGGCTCATTACCGACCTACGTGTGCCTAGTCTTCACGGTATATCGCAGCTACTCCTTTCGCCATTTTGCAGACTAATTTCCATTTTCAGACGGTCGGCTCCCTGGCATATTGCCTCGCAGGGTCTCCAACGACACCCAAGCCTACGGGACCCGAACTATCAGGAGACTGCGCTTAGCTCCTGTCTTCGTCCTCACTGTTGTCGATGTTGACCCCGACCTTGCTGTTGCTGGACATACAGAAGATCATGTGGAGGATTGTATCAGTTATATTATATATGGTAATATTCATAGTCTCTGTTGTATCACTGCCTCTTGTAGATATGGGGGCTGGGCCGATTATTCGAAAGTGCTGTAATTACAAATAGAAAGGTATCCCATAGACCACGGGAGCTGCACCAGTAATATACTTCAGTTTACAGACCTCTCTGGCTTCTGCGAGGGCCTTGACGATGGAGATCCCGTCCGTTTCTGAACCGCTGTGCCTCTCACGATGTGCGTCTGGTGTGAGACGCATTTTGTCAAAGACGGCTTGTGTAAGTTTGTCGATATCACGATCTGTCACATCCCAGAGGTTGGCGATCAAAGTTGGGCTGCCGCCACGCAATTAATAATGGAAGACGAATAGGAGAGTGAAGCGGACCACCCACCATCCCGCAAGCATGTAGTTGTAGGGGGTCCCAATGCGGTCAAATTCGCCCATATCCCGTAGCAAGCCAGAAGAACAGCCCCAGAGCATAGTGGCGGCACATCGAGGTAAATGCCGAATCTTATGCGATCGAATGTACTGTTCACCACCTCCGTGACCAAAATAGCTAAACGAAGGGCATTGTCAGAGAGCATTGCGCAGTCCGGACTAACGTGGGAACGTACATGACCAATTCATTCTTCGAAAGGGCATTCGAGAACTCTTGCTCGCTCGGCGTGCGACCGATGATACCATCCCATCCGACTGCTTGCATGCTTCTCAGCCAGGGGGAGAAACGACGCTCGGTACCCTCAAGATCGCCGCTAGGGTTCAAGATGTAGTATGTACTTGACGAGTCGAGTCGAGTATGTCCGTCATATTGCTCTAGGTCGTGGCTCCCCGATTTGCGGCGGCGCTTAGCAAACTCGAGTCGGTCGATGAGGAAGTCGACATTTGGAATCCTGCTGATGCTCCTCCCGCGTAGGATGGGGAGGGATTCCCAAGGTAGCTCTTGTAAACACCTGTTCAGCACCAGGAACACGTGCTCGTCTTCTTCCTGGGAATGAATTTGGCTGCGCACCCTTGCAGCGTGTTCCTCGAGTGCTGTGCGTAAGTCAACCACGACGTGATCGACATCGACCTCCGCAATGGCGACTTGCACCCCATGAAACTGATACAGATCGAGGATGAAGTAGACGAGGTCTTCCAGCTCCTCGTCCCGACATTTGGGTGATAGTCGAGAGAAACACTCAAGCAATGGAAGGCCGACATTCATATGGATGCTTTGCTTCTTTCCCTGGGCTCCGATGCTCTGTTCGAATATCCTGCCCATACGGTTTCGGAAAGCCGACATGGCCTCCTGAGGGATTGAGACTTGTTCGCTGAGGATGGTCTACACCAAGTCATCAGTGTGGATAGGCAAAACAACCAATTAAGATAAACCTTGAAGGCCCCAAACCAGCAGAACTCTATGCTTTCCAACAACTCTTCCAGTCTCTTGTCCAATGCTGCGCGATCCGCCCACCAAGCAGCGCGGGCACGTTTGTCTTGCCCTTTGACATTAATCGCACTTCTGGTACCCTCGTCGCTCAGACGTACAATCTCCCGTAGCTCCGCAATGGCGTCCTGGAAGGTAAGATGTTCGTCCTCCTCGGTTTCTCTGCGTCCCTTCAGTGGCAGCGAGAAGACGAGAGGCTGCTGGTTAGCACGCTGTCGGCAGACAAACATCGTGTTCTGATCTTCGGTCAGATAGATATGGACAACTGTCCAATTCGCTGGCAAGGCGTCCACCTTCGAGCGGGAGAGGCTAGCTAGGTCGAACGGCAGCTGTTGGTACTTCGAACGAATAAATTCCCAGTAGTCGGAAAGCAGTATGTTTTCAGACTGCTCTTCGTCGTCATCATCCGAGTTGAATGCCGACATTTTCGCTTCATTCGGCCTACGAGTCGAGTTCTGTAGCCGTGTATCGCTGGCAGTAAGAAGAGGCCAACGGAGGTCATCCCAGTTTCTCGAAGGAAGTTTGTGAGAAACGATCTCAAGCACCTCCCGCCTCAGAGTAACATTGGCACACGTGTCTGGATTTAGAGTGAGTCAGGCCAACGAAGCACAGTCAAAGAGGTATGATTGACCTAGCAAGTTCGCAACGAGGAGGGAGCTGTCATTCCCCCCCAAAGATGATTGAAATGATTGAATAAGTGCCAATGAACTCGCCGCCTCGCGGAATCGGGGCACACTTCCACAATGTGCGGAAGAGGTGAGGTCTGAGTGAAAGAGCTTTCCCGCATCTGTCAGGGTGCGCGTAATTACTTGCGCCGATGTTGCGGGCAATAGACGTTTTTCCCCGGACACTCCCATTGGGAGTGATAAAACTTAGGAGATACATCAGCCTGCATGTACGAATCTCAAATCGCATGAGAGGAAACCTACCCGACTCTCTGATACTGCTGAGGAACATATCTTCTTGGAAGTGCTCATACACGTCATGAAGTGTTAATCTCGCCAGTAAGGATCGCTCTTCCGCCTATGGGACGTATGAATATCCTAGACCATGACATTCATCAAGAAGGTCCTTACCTGTATATCAGCCAACGGAGCCAACTGAGACATCTTCTGCAGTAGACTCTCATATTCATCGCCAATATCATTACGCAACAACCAGACTAACGCAAAGATCAGAACGACACTGCCACTGCTACTTGGGCGAGGAAGGCTCACTATGTTGCCGCAAGACTGCGGAGAAAAGAGCGGGAGCCGGTGGCTCCAAGATCTCCTTTGAGCTTGAGCGGAGAGGACTCGAAGGGGAGATACTTAACCGTCTGGAAAGGCGTAAGTTCGGATTGAAAAGGGAGAGGAGTTTAATACCGGTTATGTGCCTCAAGCCCCGAGAACATCTTATCCAACTCTTCCAACATCTTCAGGGCATCCGTGTACTGCTGCTGGGCGTCCTTATTCTGTAACAACAGCTCGCTGTACTCGCCATGTAGCTTTCGCAGCCCGGCGGCATCGGATCCCGTCATATCATTTAAGGCGTTAGTCGCCACACGTAGTGTGGTCAGGGCGGTATCAAGCTGTCTGAGCTGGAGTTGAACTTCGACTTTCATCACGAGGGCCCGGCAGAGCAGGGCTGGAGCGTTTATCGAATCGGCAAGCAGCTCAGCCTCTCTTATGAAATACTCTGCCTCTCGGACCGATCCTCTGCGGAGATAGACACTCGCAAGAGACAGCGTCGTCTCGAGCATTCCCTCCGCGATTTGCCATTCTAGGCCATTTGTGAACGCGCGAGCATGATGCAAGATCGCGTTAGAACTAGCGGAAGAGTAGTTTTCGTCTTTCGTCGGTGAGGCCTTTCCACTGTCAGATGACACATCGAAGGGATTTGATAAGGCGGTGGTACTGCTTGCAGGGCCTTCGCGTGAGCTGACGTGAGACAGCGCACTAACAGCACGATGCCATAATCGGATCGCCTGCAAGAGACCTGTAAGTGATTCAGTAGGATCACCCTAAGCTGTGTCAACAGGTCATGTGGTGAAAATCAAGAGGGGATACTCACTTGGGCGAGTTTGATCTCCGCAAAGACGTTCGCAGCCAGCGCAGCTCTTCGGAGGCGGTTCACGTGAGAGTGCACGCGATCAAGAGTTGAAGACTCCCCCTCATTAATAGGCAAGGTTTCTGATAGTTGTAAGGCTTCGGTATACAATGCAGTGCTAAATCCGAGGTTAGGGGTATAGTAATAGATGAAACAAAGGAATTACCTTTGATCAATATCGCCAATCTTGGTCAACGACTCTGCGTGACGCAGAAGGAGAATGACCCTGGTGTCATTCGACACCGTCTGGATCTGTGCAGAATTCAAACTGCGCTTGTAAACAGCACCGGCATTCCTTAGTTTTCCCAGTTTCACATATTCATGTGCCATTTGGATGGAAAGCCGGACAAAATCTTAATCGTGTGTCACCAAGGGTCTGGCTGGGTTTTGGCGACAACACTTACCATCATGTTGACCAAATGAAGGGTGTTCGCAGACCTGTCTTGCAGTTTGCAATAGTTCGAGCTTGAGAATAACGTGTCCAATAAATCCCAAGAGATGGATGGTCATGTCTAAACGAGGCGGGTAAGTCAGCAAGAACGAAGCCCAAGGGAAGTCTGCATACTCAGTAGCGACACAATCCGGCGAGAAGTCTTCCGCATGAGTATGACATCTTTCTCGGCTCTGAGCACGGCTTGCGATTCTACCTCTTGAGACGGGTCGGGCCCTGCGGCAGCGACAAATTAGAAATGATAAGGGGAACTCGGAGTAATATACTTGCTCCGCGGGCGCTTAGGCGTGGTGGGGATAACCTTGGAAGCCTTGGGTGCCTTGGGTTTACGCGTAGCCGCAGCAACGGCACGGACAGAGGCTGTCTTCCCCTTGGCCTTACGAGCAGTCCTGGCCTGTTTAGGAGACTCCTTTGACCCGGCGCTCTCCACGGGAGTCCCTTGGGTCCACCCCTTGAGAACGCGACAGGCCTCCTGAGCGTGTTGAACGATGAGCGTGTATTGTTGGGGATGAACTTGACGATGTGCATGGAGGGCGAGCCACATATGCATTTCAGCTCTATGTAAGGCAAGGATGTGCGTTAGCGCAGAATCCCGTCCAAAATTCTATCATCGAGCCAGTAAGAAAGGGACCTCAATGACAATAAAGAATAGATGTACCTCAAGACTCAAGAGCGATTCGATCTCTTCTGCAGACTTTGCTAGCTGGACATCTCCATTGGCCGTACCAGTATAGTAGGCAAGCTCCAAGGTCCTCAGCATGACTCCTGCGCGTCGAATGGGTCGATTTTCCGGATCGTAGGTTAAAACACAATCAGAGAGGATCCCGGAGACCACGCTCTGTACATCGGGTTTCCAGAGACTTCCGGCCAGGCTATCTACTTGTCGTTCAAGAATTGCACCGACGATACAGCGACGATCCTCTTCAAGATTCTCGGCATCGCCAATCGATATGGAGCTTATCAACTGCTTGAGAGAAACCTGTGCCGGCGGACGTAGCAGCTCACACGTAGCCATGTAGGTGATTCTGTCAATGATGACTGCTGCTTGTTTGAGCGATAGGGCCACTTCGAAAGCACCTGCAGGTCC
>Ga0307510_10011092_pt1 | contig 10711 bp, 11 predicted proteins | sample 12_EM_MG_FD_207224 | JGI IMG/M metagenome (GOLD analysis project Ga0307510, IMG submission 207224) | Populus trichocarpa ectomycorrhiza microbial communities from riparian zone in the Pacific Northwest, United States - 12_EM | ecosystem: Host-associated > Plants > Roots > Unclassified | place... | reverse complement strand
CTTCGATATCACATGTAGAGGTGTCGAATGGTTGATATCCTCTGCGTCAGGGTCTGCACCATGATCTAGTAAGAACTGCACTCCGTCAACAAAGTAATCTGGGCTAGTGTTGCGCAGGCCGGTTAATGCTTTGTGTAGTGGTGTCCCGCACTCCTTGTCCCGCACATCGATATTTACACCACGTTCGAGCAGTAGCCGTGCAACCTTGAAGCCTCCGTAGTACGACGCCAGATGTAGGGGGGTCGCGTGTTCGGTGTTAGCCTGGGCGTCCACGTTCGCACCGTGCTCCAGTAAATACCGCATCACGTCGAAATACATATCATCGAATGGTCGAGATCTATCCTGAACGGTTGGGTGGAGTGGAGTCCGGTCGCTCGAATCTCGCGCATTGATACTCGCACCCCGCTTGATGAGTATGCGAGTAACCTCGAGGAGTCCACTTTCTGCTGCCATGTGGAGTGGAGTCCGGTCATCAATTCCCCGAACATCCACGTCTACGCAGTGCCCGAGTAGTAAAAGTGCCACATCAGTGTGACCATAATACAACGATGCGTGCAATGGAATGCCAAGGGGGCCCCTGACGCCGAGATCCTCTGGTCTCTTTGAAATGAGGTAATCCACCATCGCACGGAATCCAAATCCCGCAACGTGGTACATGGGAGATGCTTCTGGTTGTTCCAGAGGCTTCTTGAAATTACCTCTGCACAGCCACAACCATGCGGCAAAATGGGGCTTGTCTACGTCCAGGAGGTCGTCGATCCCGTCCCGTATGTGTGCAAGAACGTTCCCAAACTGGGCATGGTCCCCAAAGTGTTCAGAAGCATACCGGGCCAGAGGAAAGTCCTTGAGGCTGCTCTTGTTGATGTGGGAGTCCAAACGAAGTAGGACACTGAGACAGGCTTGCGCCATGACCGTATGCGATGACTCGAGGAGAATGTGATAATGGCGGGAGGTAACAATCGTCGCCGTGGTGAGGCGACCCGAAGTTAAAAACTCTTTGACCGAGAAATGCGAAAATTGAATTACTCGGAAACCATGGACCCAGACAGCGGCGACCAAACTAGAACATACGGACAGCACAGCTTGCTCTTGGTCTTCCCACCGTAAATCTTCTTTCAGCTCCGGAATTCCCCTCGTTGCATCCAAATCAATTGCGAAGACCTCTGCAAGCTCATCCACACGAAGTGGCCGAACAGCCACGGTGAGGCATTGCAGGAGCCGATGGGCATATACTCGGTTCGACTTTGGAATTTCCTGCAGTATCCGCTCGTACGTCTCGTCCAACGTATCCGGCAATTCGCCAAGGATCTGTCGCACACTTGGTGGGAGACAAGGTCGTAAAATTTCCAGTTGGCAAACGACCCAACGAAACCTGAATGAGTATGAGAAAGTATTTCTGAGAACCTATTTGTGTCCTTACATGCCATCAGCTTTCTCTGTGAGCGTCTCAACGACCAACGTTTTGTCCTCATCACGCCATCTCCTCATGTTTCTGTCTGAGTAAACCACCGACCTCAGGTAGTCTTCAATATCTTTCTTTTGCCCTCTTTGGTCATGAAGGGATATACATGTATTTGTCAAAGGTTTGAGGGACGCCCAAATATCAACCTCAGGACGACTAGTTACGCATAGACGCAAATTCGGAAGATTCAACTTGATGAGTTTCTTGATGAGCTCCAGCATCTTTTCGCGTGGCGGCGGAAGCTTGATTGTGTTGGGACATTCGTCCAGACCATCGATGATGAGGTAGATTGGGACGAGTCCTGACGCTTTGAGCATGGTTTCAAGGCATTGTATGAGTGTGCGGTCACTGGGTTGTTGGGAGCCAGATTGGTGGGATGAATGGTAGCCAAAGAGAATGTCGCAAAAAGATGTGGATTGATGGCTGAGTTGAGTGAGGGAAGAGGAAAGTAGGGCGCGGGCATCTTGTTTTCCTTTGTCCTTGAAATCAAAGAAAAAATAGGCTATATGAGCAGATCCTGTGTCGCTGACGGACTTGATATCCTGGATAATCGACGAACTGTTGGATTGTCAACGATAAAGGCCATAACGAGACCGGGACGGAAGCGACAAACCTGAGCACACTCTTGCCGGAACCCGCTATGGAGGCGGAAGTCTGTTAGCAAACGCAAAAGTCGCTGAAGTAGAGAGAAGTACGTTTTCCGTAGAGCCACAACAACGATCCGGAGGCTTTCCAATGTGTGAAGGTATCGCCTTGAATGAACCACAAGGCAGTACCTTCGTGGTGAGCATCGCTTGCAGTGTTGAAATTTATGGACGGATCTGGGGGAGAGAGCCAATTCCAAAGGTCTTGTCGAATCTGGTTCCCTGTGAGAACGATTGAGCCTTTTTAAAAATCAACAAAGTGAGGCCATGCAATCACGAACGTTTCATTTCATCTCTTAATTTATCACTTCCTAATTGGATGTAATTGGATATGGTGCTGGGGCTGGTTAAGAATAAATTACACACCGTCGATGATGAGATCTATCTTGTCGTCCACGCCCTGCACTTTTTCCTCGACAGTTTTCACTTTGTCGTCGACCTCGTGGGTGGCCTTCAGACCCTGTGCAGCCGCCATCCGGACTTCATCTTGCGTAAGTCGATCCAATCGACCCAACGCGTCCTCGATGTCGGTCCTCCCAACGAGCCTCTTCACGTATTTCCCTAAGCAACTGTAAGTCAACATGATCGATTCATAACGCCAGTAATCAACTCACTTGCTCTGCTCTGTTTAATTTCCTTTGTCGCGATCGAAAGAATGGAAAGAACTTCAACCATAATCTTGACTATTATGTCTGTCATCCCCGCGGTTGGCGGCACTTGAACATAGGCCTCCAATCGTTTGAAGAAGTTTTCTATGCGCTCGAAGACCGTAGCAAGCACGTCCTGACTATCGGAAACGGCCTTAGCCGCCTGGGAGAGTTTGGCGTCACGATAAGCCCCAGAATAGATTGAATGAAAAAAAAAAAAAACTCACTGAGAGAAGGACGCCAATTCCAGTGAAGATCACTGCCGCTGGTTGGGATACCTGTGTGCCAATCAAATATCAGATCCGGAGGGACTCTAACCCGGAGGATTTTGGGACATGCCAGGCCAATACCGCCTCCAATGACTCCAGAAAACGTGCAGAGGACATTGATGGTGGGACCGAGCCACTTGGTCAAGTTGTCATCGGTACCACAAGACTGGTCGAACCCAGGAATTTGTTCATAAAGCATTCTGAGGACGGCATCTGGGGAATCACAGTTCTGGAGTTTGTCGAGCAGTGGATGGGAACGGAGATCTTTCTTGGTCTTCTTCTTGTAAGCTTCGATGGCACTGTCGAAGATGGATTGATAGTTGGAGGACGAGGTGGTTGCGGTGGGGGTCTGGGACATGTTGCTCAGGATTGAGGGTTGGTGGAAAGCGTCTTCAGGAAGGCGGATGGGGATGATAATTACTGTACTGATGGGACTGATACAGAAGCGCGTCGCAAATGACCTGGTGACGTATTCCAATATGGGTCGATAGACGCTCAACGTAAACTTCAAAGCTATGCTGTTGTTTTTTTATTTCGGCGCATATGAGAGTCTAATACGGCGAAGTATCTTAATAGTAGATCTAATCACAGATCGAACGGATGAAAGTCGCGCTCAGCAAACATAATGAAATCCATCAAGGGACGCGTCTCAACCTTCTCTGCAAGTTACGATACTGCGAGACCTACGAAAACCCTACAGGTTTCGGTCATTGTGGTTAGGGCATTGAGTGCCGGGAGCGAAAATTATCCAGCTGGTTCCACACTCACAAAATCATTTGCAGCGAGACATGGTGGAGAAGGCTAATAATTTCAGTCAGGGTACTGCATACTACGGCGTGACCACGCCTAGGGATGTCATGCATACCAAAGAACTGGTCAGGGTTCGAGTTATGCCTTAACGACACAAGACACCAGTTGTGTCGAAAGCCTCTTCCGGTCAAGTGATGTACCAAGCTGCTAAACATAACATCGACCTTATTTTACACCCTATGCAGACAACAAGTTAACAACTGAAGCGCGATGTTGTGTTGACTACGGCCCACGTGATCCGTGAGAAGAAGTATAAGAAAATGGAAATTGCACTCGTAGTCTCATAAGCCCTGCTTACGTCAGCCGAATCTACACCAGAGACGGAGTTGCTGATTGATACATCGTCATCATACGCGTCAACTTGAATGCGGGATTTTTTTTTTTCATTTGCATGTCAACATGTTGGCCTCTTGGTAGTATTTATGCAATATTTCTTTTACCCCAATAAATAACCAAAGGGACGGTCCTATTCTGATCTGGACTACACAAAGAATCACAGGACCCCATAAATATCATATTCGGGGCAACTGAATGACCTGATGGTCAAGCCGTATTCGGTATCCCCGGGAGCCCGACATCCTTCCCCAACATAGTTTTCCAGTCTATCCAAGCTTCACGGTTCAGGGACCAGAAGGCGCAGAGCCTTCCTAGAAGAGTAGATTTACCCGGCCCTTGTAGAAAGCCCTTGTTCGTAATGACAACCATTCCCTTCCGGCAACGAGTCAGGGCGACGTTCATTCGCGCAAGCGAATTCAAAAACCCTGGCTTCCGTGTTCTGACCGAAGACAAGATCACGTAGTCTGCCTCGTTTCCTGACGATGGTCGTGGCGGTAGTCAGCACTTATGGCTGGCGAAGGCGTTGTGGGGAGGTGATACACATACCTTGGAAGCTGTCCACGTTGTAGACACACTCCGACGGCAAATTCTCTGCCCTCAGCGCCTTGGTAATTGCCGCTCTCTGATGGTCATAAAACGTTATGATGCAAAAATTGAGATGTCTTTGATGATATCGCTTGGCAACCCGGACTGCCATATGAACCTCCTCTGTGTTCTGCTCGCACAAACGTTATCTCTGTCAATGTGTCTCGCCTAAAAATACTCGCCTGATAGCTCTTCCCCCTCCATGCTTCTTTTCCCTTTCCTACGTCGATAAAAACGACGCAAGAATGGTCCACGATATCATGGCTGGACTGCAGCTTGCCCTCATATATAGCTTGGGAGATGAACCCTCCTAAGGGCACTGGTAGGCGATCTAGAGAAGGAATATCAGGGCGAAGTGGATCGACGGTAGGAAGCCATGACAAGGCCCACATTGGGTATTAAGCAAGTATGATGTTTTTCTGAGATGACTGACTTCGAAGATCGTTTGAAGATCGGCCTCTGACGCACCATATGGCGGAACTGACGAGAAAGATGAATATAACTTTCTATGGGAGAGGAGAAGACTGCTCACGTTGTTTTGGGTCTCCAAAAAAACATAATTTTTTTAGAACCCTCGGGGACTTGTAGAATAGGTGCTGGGTAGAAAGGGTCACTAATCGCTCGGGGTTAGAAGGTAAATGCCAAAGTCACCATGAACTCAAAGACATCGATTTGTGAGGCCTCGTCAACGACGAGGGTTGTCACAGGAATAAGGGAAAGAAGGCCACAGGTATTCAGGATTGGATCTGATAACTTGCTCAAGGTGGATAGAACGAGAGTGATTCCATCGAATATATCTCTGACCCCAGTGTCTTTCCGACGGCGTAGTACGTCTGAAGTTATCACCGCGTCTCCCACCTCGTCGTACAATCCCCCGTGCCTGCAGGGTTATGAGCATCGAGAATCGCCAGGAGGTGCGTTTTCATTACCATCCGATGAAATCGTTCGACACCAAGAGCTTGAATTTCACCCCTCTTTTGAACAACGTCTCAGCGATGTTCTTCACCCCGACATTCGATTGGGCGATCATCCAACAAGGCACTTTGCGATCTACCCATGTTGCCGCTGCGGCGGCGATGGTGGTTGTCTTCCCTGTGCCCGGAGGACCTGTGAAATTCGAGAACCATGAATAAGTGACACGAGTAGAATTCCGTAGAAAAAGCGATAGAGGATACCGTGGACGATTACTAAAGAGTCACGTTTGGAGGCGGACAGCATGGCAGTGGCAACTTCCCTCTGCGAATCATTCAGATTTTTCAGGAGTTGGGACCCATTACCAGATGAGGGTCCCGTCTTTGCATCTTGATAACCACTGTGACCCTTCAGGTACTTTGGAAACCAGATGGCCTTCACGAAAAATGGGACACCACGGCGGTGAGACCCTGTGAGAGAGGACTCGAGGAATTGGTACCGGGCCTTTTCTGCGCATGTTCGGTCTTCGCGACCCACCACCCGGATATGACTGACATCGTCTGTAAGACCCTGTGAGGTAACGGCCAACGTACAGCGCCCCATAGTAAGCTTGGGTCTGGCCGTGACGACACCTCCATTCTTCAGGTGGAGCTCCACCCGGGTCTATTAACCAATGTCCAAGTACATATAACGCTACCGGATGTGATAATCAAAGCGACGTACGGGTTCGTGCTCGTTTGCCCTAACGCGAGTTTTGAAGCGTGCATTTTCTATCATCAAACCATCTTGAGTTACATGAACATTTGTAAACTCGTTCTCTTGAATAAGAGGTTTCATTAACTCGAGACGAATAGATCTGCTGCAGAAGTCGACGAGGTGTCGAAGCATCTAAGTGATGATCGATCGCATTGTAACGTGCAGCAAGATCGGATCTTACCGCCCTGCCGAGAAATTTTGTGCTCAGCAGCCGAGCTACATCTAACTCGGGTGAAACCATGCTTGCAGCACTGGAATTGGGAGTTGAGAAGCTACAAATATAAACGAGGTTGACTCGCTTACATTGCGGTGAACCAAGCCCGAACTGCGCATTTCGGCTTGAGGGCATCTTTAGACTTTGTATCACTGCAAGACATCCCATTCTCCCACCGCGCATTGATACGCTCCCTAGATGCCGAAGGAACTTGGGCTGCGATGAGAGTACCCGGGGACTGTATGTAGCTATCGGGGTCCATGGAGCCAGCGTCAAAGGTCGATAGATCACGGCCAGAGATATCGCAACCAAGAGCATGCGCAAGTAGGACGATGGTGTAAGGTAGTTCGAAGCCCGTAAGGTGTGGGACTTTTGAGAAGAGCCTTCGCAAGATTCTCTTTTGCGCTTGAGATGGGGGACGGTGAAGAACAAGATTGAACACGTGGTTACGTGTTGCCAATGCCAGAGTTCGAATTCTAGGGCCACTGTCGGCCATTTCTAGAGAGACCCCAACAACGCCGGGAGGATCTTCGGACAACGCAGCTTGGAGGAAGTCCACTTTCATCTCACCCACCATTTCTAAAGAATATCCGCGAACCACAGCAGAGCTGGGCTCCGCCGGAATCTCGTCTTGTCGGATGATAGTGGTACTTGCGGGCATGAGGGGTCGTCGTAAGTGGCGAAATTCCAGTTCGCGGCCGCCGTAGATACACGGCGAACAAAGGTCACGTTACCGCACTCATCCGATGAAAGGCAAAGGGTCGATCATACCCGTCCAACGAAAGGAGGAAGTCATTGGACAGTTAGGGAAATAGATCAACAGCGCCACCAGAGCTTCTGCGACGCAGTTGAAGAAGGGCACGGAAATGGGACAGGCGTCTCTCTCGTAAAATTTGACGAGTCAGCTGATGTATTATTTCCACGGTGCGGTTATCTAGAGATCAAAGGAATTGACGCTGGCACAACGAGGAATCGAGGTACCGCTACCGGGACGGATCCGTATCCACCAATGAGCGACAATGTCAGAGGTTAATAAAACGTCCTGTTGGTCCGGGGTAGTTCGTCAGGCATCCCATGATTACAAGAGCTTCCTGACCTTTGCCTTGTTGGAAGGTAGATATAGGTCTGCTAGGACATCACAATCAATGTGTTTATGAGACGGTGACTTGAAGAATCTTCAAAATGCCCGATCCTTCAAGTAACCGTCTCAAACACAAGCTGTCGTGCTACATAATTTTTTTGAAAAGTCAAGGAACCTACCCGATGCCGAGTGCGGTCGCGTGATTCTAGACAACTGGAAACAAATGTCCGGCGGGGGACAACCAAACGGTAAAGAAGCCAGCTTGGTTTGTTCAATTGCTGATGATGGTCGTCAACTCCGACGCTGATGCAAAGGCAACGGCAAGACAAGCGGAAGTTGGCTCAGAATAGGTCACACCAACGGCTAATGGACGGTGAATAGACGTTGCATAGTCATGAACTGCATTCTATGTTGTACTGTTCGCTTTGATTTTGCGTGGACGGTTGACGGCTGGTGGAGGAAGAGGAACAAACGTAGAGCGAGGGCGGTTACTCGGGCCGGCGTCGGTAACCGCGTAGCCGCGGTTCTAACCGGACCCGAGGAGCGCGAGGAGTCCGACGTTGCCAGCGCTGCCTTTGACAGGCCCAATCCCGTACGCTCGCCAGTTCTCATACTTTGTGATACCCTTCCGGACTTGGCTCACAGTACATGTCTCCGTCAGTTGAAGACGATCTAACGCTCAGTCCACCTGGCATAACGGAACAGAGCCCACAGGACCAAGTTCCATCGAATCATCATCATGCCTCCCCTGATCCGTCTCCTCCAACATCGGAAGTCCGCGGCAAGCGCGTCCCCCCACGACGAGGAAGCGTCGACAGGGATGCACAAGAGCTGGTGATAACATCCCTCCGAACCCAGGTTCAAGACCTCGTGTCCCAAGTGACCCAGCTCAACAACAAACTCGTCAAGTCGTATGATCGGGTATCCGACCTGGAGGATGACCTTCACGTCACATCGTCCACACTTCGCACTTCTTCCGTCAAAATATCCGAGCTCGAGTTGGAGCGTTCGCAACATCTGTCGGCGCTGAACACGGGCCTCTTGGTCGAAAAGTCGCATGTCACGGCCGAGCTTACGCGGCTGATGGAAAAAGCCACGGAAGAAGCTGCCAGGCGCGGACAAGCGGAGAGCGCTCGACATGACATCGAAAAAGACCTGGACGACGTCAGCGCGGCGCTGTTCGATCAAGCCAATACGATGGTCGCGGAGGCGAGATTGGGGCGCGCACAGAGCGAACGGAAGGCAGAGGGGGCCGAACGCGCCCTGCGAGAAGCGGAGGATGCGGTGAGACTCATGCAGCAAGAGTTACAGGCCCTTCAAGGAGAGAAAGAAGCTGCTGAGCGCACGATGGAGGGCATGAGCGTGGCGATGGGCAATGGCAAATGGATCGAACGAGCTCCGTCGTCACTTGCCAACACACATCGCCTGCTCACGTCCCATGTGTCGTACCAGGAATACATTTCTCTACTATCGCACGTCCGCGCTCTACGGGCCACTCAAGCTCAACCGCCGACTATAAGTTCTTTGTTGGGGATGCCGTTTATTGCGAGGCTACAGCTGGAGGACACGTACGTCTCTATTCGTTCAGCTATATTCCATTTTATTGATTGTTCTGGCAGGGATCCAACGATCCGCCTCGATGGTGCGCCTAGCCTCAATTGGCTCACCAGGCGCTCGTTCATTGCCGCCATCCAAACCGGTCAACTCACCATCGAACCCATTGCGACCCAGACCATCTTAGCGTCTGCTACCTCTCCCCAACCACCTCTTGCCGTCACCGTCCTTCACGGATCAAACAATGTCAATCTGCTGTCCTGTGGACTATGTGGCCATGGTATCATACCTCATGCCGAACCTAGTTCCAGCCGGACCGGATACCTCTCACGGGCCAACTTGAATGGCACTCAATTCAACACCTGGTCGTCCTCAATCTTCAGAAAATCCCCGGTGACAGTGACACCATCCCACTCAGAACCGCCATCCCCTCCGCCGTACTACGATGTGTCATCTCTCCCAGCCCAACTATACATTTTCCGACTATCAGAGACGACACCTGCAATCCCTTCAGCGCTACCCCTCTGCGTCTCGGGGTGGTGTCTGGCTCGGCTACGTGCCACTTGTTCCCTTTGGTCGTTTCTTCGTATAAGCATCCTCGAAAAGATTTGGGAGGAGGAAGTGCAAACCCCGTTGCCGCCACCCCACCAAGAAATTGACGGCGCGAATGTCGACAAACCTCCCGTCCCACCTCGGAGAAAAGGAAAGGGCGCTGGTTTCTGGGGTGTTGCGTCGTCTTTTGGACTGGACCGTGTTCCGTTGGCAGGTTGGGGGGAAAGTGAGAAGAGTAAACGAGCAGAACTGGAACCCGAGACACGGCGTTTCGTTGCGCCACCCCTTCGCTCGAATTCCCCTGGACCGAGTTCGCTCGCCCCGCCTCCTCTGCCAAGCCGAAACCGATCACGAAAACGCAAGCCGGTACCTACGGAGGGTGAGATGGAGGGCCGCCGATCGTCGGGGACCGAGTCTTCCGCTAGAGAGTCCCAATCGTCTGTCTCAGACACCCACGAGTCCCCTACGCCAGTGAAACCGGAAGTGTCACCGATGCTCTCCAGTCTTCTCGTTTCATCACCAGTCGAGGCCGATACTTCGAACGAGGGGTTCCTCACACCTCCCGAAGATGTCGTACCGGCGGAGACGGCGTCTGTTCCCGCTCAGGCGCCAGTTCCCGTCCCGCAGCCGGAACCGTCCCACGATACTCCTGTAGCTAAACCGGTACCCCTTCCCGACGATACAAGCAAGGAACCCGAAACGCCGCCGCCCAAACCGAAGCGCGTCTCCGTCCATCGCAAACAAAGGTCGTCGACCTCGGAACATGTCGAAATGCGCCCTCATTCGCCTGCTCCCAACGCAGAGTCGCCTGTAAGCCCCCCGTCACGAACAGGCTCGCCCTCCGGACCGCCTCTTCCTCGTCGGGCCGCCGCTCGGCGCGCGGTGCCTC
>Ga0307510_10011091_pt1 | contig 10712 bp, 9 predicted proteins | sample 12_EM_MG_FD_207224 | JGI IMG/M metagenome (GOLD analysis project Ga0307510, IMG submission 207224) | Populus trichocarpa ectomycorrhiza microbial communities from riparian zone in the Pacific Northwest, United States - 12_EM | ecosystem: Host-associated > Plants > Roots > Unclassified | place... | reverse complement strand
CTGGCTTGCGACCTTTCGAAGGTGACGCTGCGCGACGTCTACGCCGCGCTCGGCAGTCCCGCGCTTCTGGCCATGGGCAACCGGACGGAGGCGCCGGGCTGCCTTGTCGAGCAGGCCGTCAACGCCGCGCTCGATCAGGCCTTTGACGATGCAGAGGCGTTGCTGCTGTCGCGCCTCGGTGAGGTGACACTGGCCATGCTGGGCGAGGATCTGCGCAAACGCCTCGGGTCCCGAAAGTATCAAGGCATGAGCGCGCATCACGCGTGATGAACTCATTTCAGCAGGACGACATCGTGACCGACATTCAGAACGCATTCTCCGATCCGCAGATGGTGGCGAAATACACGGAAGGACCACCGCGCTTCGTTCCCGGCTACAATTCCATGCTGTCCATGGCGGCGATCCTTCTGGCAGAGCGGGCGCACGAAGATGCACAAATACTCGTGCTCGGCGCGGGCGGCGGCCTTGAATTGCAGGCCTTCGCGCAAGCCCAGCCGCGCTGGACCTTCGATGGCGTGGATCCATCCGCGGCGATGCTCGATCTCGCGAAGCAAACGCTGGGCCCGCTTGCGTCGCGTGCGCGTCTGCATCAAGGCTATATCGACGATGCGCCAGGGGGACCATTCGACGGCGCGACGTGCCTGTTGACCCTGCATTTCGTCGATGTTGAGGAACGGCTGCGAATAGCGTCCGAAATCCGCCGACGCCTCAAGCCGGGCGCGCCGTTCGTGGCGGCCCATTTCAGTATCCCCGGCGACGACGATGAACGGCCGCTTTGGCTCTCGCGGTATTCCGCCTTTCTCGCCGCATCCGGACTCGAGCCCGACAAGGCGGCCGCCGCGCGAAAGGCGGTCGATGGGCAGTTGAGCATTCTGGCGCCAGAGCAGGACGAAGTGATTTTGCGCGACGCAGGCTTCTCCGACCCCACCCTGTTCTACACCGGCTTCACTTTTCGTGGCTGGGTGGCCTACGCCTGAGGCGCTTAGGCGTCACCGATCCACCGGCACACCCGTCCCGAGATGATACCGGCTGGAGAAGAACACCAGCGGCGTGGTGTCGCGATAGTCGCAATTGGATACTTCCGCGATGATCAGCGTGTGGTCGCTGACATCGATTTGGCGTGTGACCTCGCAGGCGAACCAGGCCATGCATCCCTGGAGGCGCGGCAGGCCGTCGACGATGTCGTAGTCCGGCGTCGCGCCGGCGTTCGGCTGGCTTGCGAAATGCCGCGAGAGGTCCCGGCCATGATCCGGCAGCACGTTGACGCAATAGCGGCCGGTCGCCGAAATCGCCCGGTGCATGCGGCCGGGCATGACCGAGACCAGCACGGTCGGCGGCGACAGGCTGACGGTGACAAAGCTGTTCGCGGTCATGCCGCAGACGCGGCCGTGCTCGTCCAATGCGGTCAGCACCGCGACGCCGGTCGCAAAGCGCGATGCAGCTTCGCGGAACGACGCCGGATTGGCGCGTTGCATCTCAGTCTCCGGTCGCATTTATCCTCACGCAATCGCCCTGACCGGCTCAGGCGGCGCCGACATGCGTTCGATCCAGGCCCGGATGCGCGCCGGCGTGGAAATGCGGTCCCACTGCCGGTCCGGGTAGTTGAAATTCTCGGTGAACTCGTTGGCCAATGCTGGATTCTGGCTCATGGCGCCGATCAGCATGCCGAGCGCTTCGGTCGGCGGCTGCAGCATCACGTTGGTCCAGCGCGAGGCCGCCAGCACGCGGTCCTGCCGCTTCAAATCGATCTTCTCGCAGAGGCGCGCGTCGAGCGCATCGGCGTTGACGATCTCCTCGCCGAGCACGAAGGCCGCGTAGGAGGCGATATTGGCACCCTGGCCCATCATGGGATCGACGATGGCATGGACGTCGCCGAGCGCGATGGCGCATTTGCCGTCGTCGAATTCGACCATCGTATTGCGCACGGTCGGGACCACGCCGCCCTGCAACAGATCCTGCGGCTGCGCGAGGTCAAAGCGCGCGGTGTCGATGCGGTCGTAGGTGGTCGGGTGATGCTTCTCCAGCTTGCCCAGCAGCACCTTCAGGAAGTGTTTTGGATTGTCGTCATAGCTGAGCGTCGCCAGTTCCTCCATGTCGCCGCCCGGCACGTTCTCCATCAGCAACGCGTTGGCGATGCCGCCGAAGGTGATCGTGGGGATCACGATCATCTCGCCATGGCCGGGTGACACCGAGAGCGTGACGTTCATCGGATCGGGCTGCCGCACACCCGTGTAGAGCCCGACGCACAGCCGCCGCTGCGGCTGCGAATAGGGCGTGTGCTCCGGCCGGTAGGTGAAGAGCTGGCCGAGCGGCCCCTTGCCGGTCGAGACGACCAGGAGATCGAAGCGCGCAACCAGCAGACGGATATCGCGCTCCTCGATGCGGCGATATTCGATTCTGCCGCCGCGCTTCGTGAAGTCCTGCATCAGAGCGGGAAGATAGATCCGGTAGTCGACGGCGCGGCTCGGCTTCGAGAAATCACCGCGAAAGCTAAGCGGCTGCGGAAAATTGAAGACGTGATCGTGGTAGTAATAATGATCCTTCGGATCGGTCCAGTGATTGACGCCGAGATAGTCTTCGCGCGCGATCGTCACGTGGTGATGCGCGACGGTGTTGAGGAGCCGGATGTTGCGATAGTCCTCGGGCGGCCGGTCGGTGATGACAGTGGCGTCCACGCCATGCTTTTGCAGATAGAGCGCGAGATGCAGGCCGGCGATGCCGGCGCCGGCAATTCCGATGTTGCGTGCCATGTCGTCTCCCCCTGTGATTGCTTGTTTTGAGGAAGCCTAGCGACCCGCCGAGTTGCGCACCACGGAATAAATGGGATATAATTTATTCCAGATCGGAATGAATTATGGACCGGATCGATTGCCTGCGCGCTTTCGTGCGCACCCTCGAGGGTGGCAGCTTCTCGGCTGCGGCGAAGGAGCTCGGCGTCGGCCAGCCCGCCATCAGCAAGCGCATCGCGATGCTGGAGAGCGAATTCGGCACACAATTGTTCTTGCGCACGACGCGCACGCTGAAGCCGACAGCTGAGGCGCACCGGATCTACGATCTCGCACGGCAGATCCTCGACAGTTTTGACATGGCGCGGTCGAGCGTCGAACAGGCGGCGCCACGCCCGACGGGCACGCTCCGGATCGGCGTGCCGTCGTCGTTCGGACGGCGCTACATGATGCCTGTCATCGCCGAATATGTGCGGCATTATCCGGAGGTGCGCGTCGATATCCGTTTCAGCGAGCGCTTCGTCAATCTGGTGGAGGAAGGCATCGAGCTGGCGCTGCGGATCGGAAATCTTGAAGCCAGCACACTCGTGGCGCGCCGGCTCGGCACCGTGCAGCGCTATCTGGTTGCGACGCCGACCTATCTGCACGGCCGCCCGCTGCCGCGGACGCCTGACGATCTCAGCTCACACCAGTGCATCGTCTATTCCAGGATGTCACCGGCGCACCAGTGGGCCTTCGAATCCGAGCATGGCCGTCACGTCGCATCGATCAACGGCCCCATTCATGTCGACGATGCCGATGCGATGCAGGAGGCAACGATGCAGCATCTCGGCATCGCCATCCTGCCAGAGTGGAATGCCGCGGACGGCCTTCGCAACGGTGAGCTCGAGCATGTGCTTCCGGACTATACCATCGCCGCGCTGCCCCTGCATGCTGTCTATCCGGAGACGCACTGGATGTCGCTGCGTGCGCGCAGTTTTCTGGATCTGCTGGTCGAGCGCGCCGAACATTTCGCGCCAGCCCCGTCGCATACCCGCACCGCCAGCGCAGGCGGTTGACGCCGCCCCTGCCATCATTAAATGTCGCCCATGAAAAAGATCGGATTCCTCTCCTTCGGCCACTGGACGCCGTCGCCGCAATCGCAGACCCGCTCGGCGGCGGATACGCTGCTGCAATCCATCGAGCTTGCGGTTGCGGCCGAGCAGCTGGGCGCGGACGGCGCCTATTTCCGTGTGCATCATTTTGCGCGGCAGCTCGCCTCGCCCTTCCCGCTACTGGCGGCCGTCGGCGCCAGGACCAGCAAGATCGAGATCGGTACCGCCGTGATCGACATGCGCTACGAAAACCCGCTCTACATGGTGGAGGACGCAGGTAGCGCCGACCTCATCGCCGGCGGCCGGCTCCAGCTCGGCATCAGCCGCGGCTCGCCCGAGCAGGTGATCGATGGCTGGCGCTATTTTGGTTACCAGCCGGCCGAGGGTCAGAGCGATGCCGACATGGGCCGGCGTCATGCGGAGGTCTTCCTGGACCTCCTGCGCGGCGAAGGATTTGCAAAACCCAATCCGCAGCCGATGTTTCCGAATCCGCCGGGGCTGCTGCGCCTCGAGCCGCATGCGGCAGGCCTGCGCGAACGCATCTGGTGGGGCGCCGGCTCGAACGCGACCGCGGTGTGGGCGGCGATGCACGGCATGAATTTGCAGAGCTCGACGCTGAAGAACGACGAGACCGGCGAGGCTTTTCACGTGCAGCAGGCCGCCCAGATCCGTAGCTATCGCGCCGCCTGGAAGGACGCTGGCCACAGCCGCGAACCGCGCGTGTCGGTCAGCCGCAGCATTTTTGCGCTGATCGACGATCGCGATCGCGCCTATTTCGGCTCCGAGCGCGGCGGCGAAGACCAGATCGGCTTCATCGACCCGCGCACCCGCGCGATCTTCGGCCGCAGTTATGCGGCCGAGCCGGATGCGCTGATCGAGCAGCTGCGCCAGGACGAGGGGATTGCCGAAGCGGATACATTGCTGTTGACCATCCCCAACCAGCTCGGCGTCGATTATTGCGCGCATGCGATCGAGGCGATCTTGAAGCACGTCGCGCCGGCGCTCGGGTGGCGGTGAGGCGGATAGTCGAGCCCCAGCTTCGGCGGAGGGAAGATCAGTGCAAATGGCGCGCTGCGTCTCTTCGGCGCTAGGCTGCCGCCTGTTTCGTTGCACGCCGCGCCCGGTTGGAAGCGGCAATCAGAGGATCGGCCGGCATGACGCGCGCTTCCACCGGCACGTCGGGTACGAGCGGAACACGTTCGTCCACGGCGCTCTCGACCCGATTACGGCCGAGTGCCTTTGCCTGGTAGAGGGCCTTGTCGGCACGCTCGCATAGCGCCTCGACGTCGGCCCCCCGGTCATCCACATGTGCGAGGCCGATGCTGACCGTGGCAGCGACCGGAATTCCGTCCACGACACACGCTGCCGCCGAAAAGCTCTCGCGCACGCGCTCGGCGGCCGCAATCGTCGCCCGTTGGTCGGGCCCGCTGACGATTGCGGCGAACTCCTCGCCCCCAAGCCGCCCCGCGATGCTGCCGCGCGGCAAATTCGTGGACAGCGTGTGCGCGAACAGGCGCAGCACACGATCGCCCATCGCATGGCCGTGGCTGTCGTTGACGGCCTTGAACCAGTCGAGATCGAACAGGAGGAACGCGACCGCTCCGCTCGCACGCGCGCTCAGGCGTTGCTTGGCGAACTCCATGAAGGCGCGCCGGTTGGCGAGGCCCGTCAACCCGTCCGTCATGGAGGCGCGCTTATGCGCGAGCTCGCTGCGCTCCTTGGTGAGCGCGAGAAAGAGATAGTTGATGGCGATGATGAAGAGCAAGGTGAACGTGCTCACGACAGCGAACCAGAACGACCGCAGCGCATCGAAGCTCGTGACCGGCGCCTCTGCGAGAGGATGCAGAACGACGAGCGGAATGCGCACGAGAAACAGGCCGCCACCGAACGCGGTCAACACGATCAGCGGCCAGCGCGACAGCAATGGCTCGGCGCGGCCACTCCAGAGCACGCAGGCACAGCCGAGCGAATACAGGCCCACGATGGCAGACACGATGATCATGCGCGCCGTAGCGGAATCGTACAGCGCCGGGATCCGACAGACCACGATCCACACCAGCGCACCCGCGAGCAGGATGGCGAGGCTCGGACGCCTGGCTTCGAAGCAGCGCGCCCCCTCCAGCATCAGCCCGCAAGCGGTGAACAGCACCGCGTAGGCGAGGTCGGTCGAATAGAAATCCGGGATCGTGCCGCGCAGGCAAAGCAGGCCAAGCGCGGCCGTCATCACCAGCACTGCGCCACCCCACCAGGCGAGAGCGCGGACCGCGCGATTTTGCAGCCAGGCGAACAGGGTCAGCGCGCCGAGCAGCACCATGACTGACAGCATCAGCACGTAGATTGTCGGTATGTCGAGCAGCGGCATGGTTCCCACCGGGGTCGCAGACCCTATATCAATACCGCGCTACGATTTGCTTGCGATAGTTGGTAAACGTCGTCGTAACGGCTTTCCGCAGGCCGCATGCGATCGAGGCGATTTTGACGCACGTCGCGCCCGCGCTGGGGTGGCGGTGAGACAATCCACCTGTTCACTGCGCAAGTCAGGCGATCTCCTGCCGACGCCTGATCTTCTCGAGCCAGACCGCTAAACGCGGATGGCTCGCATATCGGCCTTCCAGGCTTGTCAGTTCCTGCTGAAAGACCGGCAACGAAAGCAGCCTTTCGATGTCGGGCTCCCTGATCTTCCAGATCGCCGGCGGAAAGAAACCATGCACCTTGAGCTCATAGAGCTCGAAGATCGAGTGGATGATCTCATGCACGGCCCGCTGCTCTTCCGCGGTAATCTTGATGTCGCCGGCAGCCCCTCGCTCGAGGAATACCGTGACCGGAAGGCGGCGGCGCAGGTCGGAGACCCGGTCGGAATATCGCAGGAAGATGTCCGCACCCAGACGCCGGTTGTTGGTGTGGAGCGCTGCGTAGATCGCAATACTGCCAACGATGATCGACCCGAGCGTCATGAATCTGAGAATATGGTCGAGCACGCGTCTGTCTCCTTGAGCGGGGCATCGGAGCTCCAAATGTAAACCACACCGTGAGGTGATAAAATGGGCCGGCCGGGGCTTGCGGTGACCGCCCGATGCGCTTGCGAAAATCGATCAGGATTCTCAGGATGTGAGCATCAACTGCCATGCAGCCACAATATCAATCAGTCCGTTGATGCCAAGCCTAACCCTTCCAAACCGGCCCCCGGTCTCGTTTGGGCCTCCCCTCACGAGACGGAGGCGAGAGACACAACGCCTGCGATCTTGTGCTGCCGGCGTGTAACGGGCGGCCACCCGTCATGCAGCCTGTGCGGGAGCCGGCCGACTTGCTGCCATCTTTACGGTGCAGGCTGGCGGCCGGTATTCTTCTCAACTGATTCTCGACTGACAAAGCGTGCGGATGCCGCGGCCATCATCGGCGCGGCCATGTCTGGCGGGAACAATCCTGGTGCCGAGGATGATTTCGGCGTCGTCGGGGGAGGACAATTTGCGGGACCGCGAACGCGACTGCAAGTTCGGCTAGCGTCTGCCGAAATGCATCACCATACGGCTTTTCACGATCCCGTTCTGGTCGCGCTATCGATTGTGATCGCGGCACTCGCTTCCTATACGGCGTTGGACCTGGCGACCCGGATGCGAGCTGCTTCGGGGAAGGCTCGCCGGTCCTGGCTCGTCGCCGCTGCGATTGCCATGGGCGGTGGCATCTGGTCCATGCATTTTGTCGGCATGCTGGCCTTCAACCTGCCCGGAATCGAGATCTCATACGATCCATTCCTGACCCTGCTCTCGCTCGTCATTCCCATTGTCGTCGCCGCTGCCGCCTTCACCGTTGTCGGACGACGCAAGCAGGCCCTGCTCGCATCGGGCTTCGCGATGGGGCTTGGTATCGCCGGCATGCACTATACCGGCATGGCCGCGATGCGCATGGCGGCCTTCATGGCGTACGATCCCGGATGGGTCGTGCTCTCGATCGCGATCGCGATCAGCGCCTCGGTGGTGGCGCTCTGGCTTGCTTTTCGCCACACCAGCGCGGTCCAGCGGCTGTTCGCGGGATTCGTGATGGGCCTTGCGATCTCCGGCATGCACTACGCCGCGATGGAAGGCGCCATGTTCCTGCCGACGAGCCCGATGGCAGGGCAGGCAGGACATCTCGGCGTCGGTCAGGCGCCGCTTGGGTTCCTGCTCGCCGGCATCACCATTTTGATCCTGAGCATCGGGATCGCCGCTGCCGTCTATGACAGGGCCTCCGCGGAGCGCGCCCAACGCGAGGCCGACGCACTGAGGCGCAGCGAAGAACGCTTTCGGCTCCTGGTGGAGGGTATCGCCGACCACGCGATCTTCATGCTCGATCCGGATGGGCGCGTGGGCAACTGGAATCTCGGCGCGCGCCGGCTGATGGGCTATCGCGATGACATCGTCGGAACGAGCTACGCGATCTTTCATAGCGAGGAAGATTGTGCGGCCGGGGCGCCCGCGCGCGCGCTGGTTGAAGCCGAGCGGGAAGGCAAATCCGCAATCGAAGGCTGGCGTGTGCGCAAGGACGGCAGCCGATTCTGGGCGGAGACAACCATCGTCGCGGTACGGAACGAAAGCGGCGCAATCGCCGGCTTTGCGAACATCGTGCGCGACGTCAGCGAAAGGCGACGGGCGCAGGAAGCGCTGGATCGGGCGCGCGAAGCACTGACGATGTCGCAGAAGATGGAGACCATCGGCCAGCTGACCGGCGGCGTGGCCCACGATTTCAACAATTTGCTCGCGGCCGTTCTCGGCAGCCTCGAGCTTTTGAAGAAGCGCCTGCCGTCGGGCGATCCGAGGATCCAGCGTCTGGTGGACAACGCGATGCAAGGCGCGCAGCGGGGCGCTTCCCTGACCCAGCGTATGCTTGCTTTCGCGCGTAAGCAGGATCTCAGGCCGGCGGTCGTCGATGTCCGCGAGTTGGTGCATGGCATGGCGTCACTGTTGAAATTCGAGGCCGGAATTCGTGTCGAGACCTTGTTTCCGATGGACCTGCCGAAGGTCAAGGTCGACGCGAACCAGCTCGAACTGGCTGTGCTCAACCTGGCGGTCAACGCGCGTGATGCGATGCCGGACGGTGGCCTGATCACCATCGCCGCTCGCGAGGAGCGGGACGATTGCGGCCTTCCGACGAGCGGCCATGTTGCGCTCTCGGTGAGCGACACCGGCTGCGGCATGGACGATGAGACTCTCAAGCACGCTCAGGAGCCGTTCTTTACGACCAAGGGCGTCGGCAAAGGCACCGGACTCGGCCTGTCAATGGTCCACGGACTTGCCGAGCAGTCTGGCGGCAGGCTCGTACTGAAGAGCCGCCCCGGCGAGGGGACGACTGCAGACATCTGGCTGCCGATAGCCGAAGAGACCGCGGTGCCGGACCTGCGCGCGGAGGCTCCGGCACCCGTGCCTCGGGCCAGCCGGCAGCTTGCCGTGCTTGTCGTCGACGACGACCTCCTGGTGCTCGAGAACACGGCCGTGATGCTGGAGGATCTTGGGCACACAGTGATCGAGGCGCGCTCGGGCGAGGAGGCGCTGGATTTGCTCCGCCGCACGCGTACCGTCGACCTGGTTGTGACCGATTATGCCATGCCCGGCATGACTGGACTGCAGCTTGCAAGCGCTGTCGCTGCGGAGCGCCCCGGGACGGTCATCCTCCTGAGCTCGGGATACGCGGACCTTCCCAGCGACACGCGATCCAGCCTGCCGCGTTTATCAAAGCCTTTCGACCAGGCTGCGCTTGCGAAGGCCGTCGAGGCGGCGATGCACGAAGAAGAGCCGACCGGATCCATCGTCGCGTTTCGGCCGAAGAGCGCGTAAATGCCGAATGATGCGTGGCGCGTGGTTTCGCAGACAGCGATGGCCCCCTCACCCCGTCTTCACGCTCGCATCGATCAACAGCTTTGCCGCCGCGAGCGCTGATTGCGCGGGGCCGTCTTCCGACTGCTGGCCGGTGACGTAGATGCCTTCGATCAGCAGCAGCAGCGCGTCGCCGAGCACGGCCGGCTGGCGTGCGCCCATGTTGGCGGCGAGCTCGCGCAGGCGCTTGCGGAAGACTTTCTTGTGGGCTTCGGCGACCTGGCGCGCCGGATTGTCCCGTGCCGGATATTCCACCGCGGCGTTGCTGAGACCGCAGCCGCGATAGCCCTTGCGCACGGCGCGCGTCGATAGCTGGCCGATATAGGCGAGCACATGATCGCGCGCATCGGGAAACGTCTTGCCGCCGGGGCGCTCGAAATTCTCCCAGAATTTCAGGTCGTAGTCGCGCAAATAAGCGGCGGCGAGATCGTCCTTGGAGGCGAAGCTGCGATAGAGGCTGGGTTTGGTCACCCCGGCCCGGTCCACCACCTCGTCGACGCCGACGGCGCGGATGCCCTCGCGGTAGAATAATTCGCTGGCGGAGGCGCGAATCCGGTCAGCGGCGCGGAGCGGCGCCTGCGCAGGCGTCTCGAGCTTTTTCTTCATCGCTTTCCGATGCCTCCCGGATGGGCTTGACAATGTTACTGACCGGTACGTACTAATACCGCATCGCAATACGTACCGGTAAGTAACATGCCCCCTTCTTCGGTTCAACCTGCCCCCGTTCAATCCGCCTCCGTCGCCAGGCGGCCGTTCGGCCCGAACTACGCTTTCGTGGTCGTCGCCGTGATCTTCCTGGCGCTGCTGGCCGCAGCCGGCCTGCGCTCGACACCGGGCGTGCTGATGCTGCCGCTCCAGAAGACGTTCGGCTGGGACGTCAGCGTGATCTCGTCGTCGGCCGCGGTCGGCATCTTCCTCTATGGCCTCGCGGGCCCGTTCGCCGCGGCCGTGATGCAGCGCTTCGGCATCCGCCGCACCGTGCTCGGCGCGCTGGCGCTGATGTCGGTCTCGACAGGCATAAGTTATTTCATGACCGCGCCGTGGCA
>Ga0307510_10011090_pt1 | contig 10713 bp, 6 predicted proteins | sample 12_EM_MG_FD_207224 | JGI IMG/M metagenome (GOLD analysis project Ga0307510, IMG submission 207224) | Populus trichocarpa ectomycorrhiza microbial communities from riparian zone in the Pacific Northwest, United States - 12_EM | ecosystem: Host-associated > Plants > Roots > Unclassified | place... | reverse complement strand
CCATGTCAATTACAGTTGATAGATTTTGTGATCTCTACAATAAAAAATCATTAATCAAACAGATAAAACCCGATCACACTTCCCTTGCAACTAGAATACACTGGTTCTGGGTGAACATTTTAGCCAACAAAAGTTGAAGTTGAAGTTTTTGTTTTGAACAGATCTAATATTAAACCGCAGTCGAACACTAACCAGCAAGTAAATCTAAATATTTTTGACACAGATCGTCTGTTTCCTGAAGAAAGAGTATAAATCAACTACAAACACAACCATCCTTTTTTAAAATGGAGTAAGATCTAGAAATCTACAACTGAACTGAAATGAAACGAGAGACCGTAGTCATACCTGCAATGTAAGTGGTTTTGGGGGTTTCAAAACCAGCAAGGCAAGTGTCACAGTACACGAGTCCTTGAACACTAAATGGGTTTCTTCCAGGGCGAGCAGCACTTACAAGGGCAGGTAGCACACAGAGAGCAAGAAGCATGAATACGCGAGCCATTTCGTTTGAGACCTAGTGTGAGACAGAGAGATTGAGATCTAAAAGCAAATGCGTTGAGTAGAGAAGACAAAGCGCTATAAAAAAAACCAAAAGGAAGGAGTAGAGATGGGAAAGCAGGTGAAGTAAGAGGGAAGTGTGCAATTACCGAAAGCAATTGCGGTGATTACGCGTTGAGAAATATGTGGGTGCACCAACGCGGCCTTCAGTAGAGCATGTTCTATGGTATTTTCGTCATTTTAAGAGGTGGCATTGTCTTTCGTGGCATCTTCCCATTGGATAGATAACTGAGATGTGCAGGGAGTGGGCTGGGAAGTGGCGTAGTGATTAAAGTATAGCTGGAAATGTCGGTCGGCGCTCACATGGGGGGGAGAGAGATGGCTGTCCAAGGAGGGATGTAAAGGGTGGATCCCTCACTGTATTCCAGCCCATCGCACATGTCTTTGCTTTTTCACATTCACATGTGAGTCGTGACCCAGTTTAATTATGGGCTCTTTGCGGTGAATTAAGAAGCTCCCTTTGTCACCAATTTCCTTTCCAGTTTCCAGGATGAATGATACGACGACACTGCTTTAAAATCTTGTTTCGGTCTGTCACCGAATCATTCGAGTTTTAATCCAAAACAGCTCCTAATTCATGATGTGATCGGAGTTTTAAACTCCGTCCAATACCCTTTCAAGTTATTACGTTTCAAATATTTTCTCTTAACTACACGATTCCTGATCTAGCGCATCTCCAACATTCCTTTTAGTAACAGTGTGTTTAGAAATATAATCTCCAAGTTTTTTTTATTTTAAAATATATTAAAATAATTTTTTTAATTTTAAAAAATTATTTTTAATATCAACGCATTAAAATTATCTGAAAATATTAAAAAAATATTAAATTAAAGCAGAAAAAAAATAAAAAAATAAAAAAAAATTTATTTTTTTTATTTTAAGTTAATATTTTTTTAGTGTTTTCAATTATTTTGATATGCTTATATAAAAAATAATTTTTTTTAAAATATTATTTTAATATATTTTTAAATAAAAAATATTCTAAAAATAATTATAATTACACTTTCAAACAGACGCCACTGTATATTTGGATCTTGTGGTTGAATCGTACATGACAGTGTCTGCGTTTTTCTCTAATCGTGGAGTTGACAAAACTTAGAAATTCCTGCTGTAGTCTTCTCCTGCGTCCGATTACAAGTCAAACAGGGGCCTGGCCCTTGTCAACAGGAGGCATCCAAACTATGCTGCAAGCAAGGCTGGCAGTCCAAGGTAGTTTCGATCGGTGTTGGTTAACAGATCATTCCACCAGGGAACACCGAAGGCACTGGTCAATGCCTTCTCTTGGAGCAAACTAAGTGCATTTTCCAGCGATGTATTTTACTGCTCTGCTAGTATATTACAGCACCTCTTAATTCTTATAATGTTAACGTTTTTTTTTCCAAGTAATTGCAATATTAGAATTTGTTTAATATCAAACTCTATATATCATGTGAAAATTAGTATAAGGAAAACCCAAGTGCTCTACACTCAATTTAATCCGAAAATCCACCAATCTAAATATAACAATCAGATTGGTATAAGGCATAGTTAGAGGCTTATGTTATCAGCTGGCACAGTCTATATACTAATCACTTTTCAAAAGTCGTTTTTGTTCGAGTACAGGCCGAACTCAACTACTTGCCTTCTCCCATGGGAAAGCTTAAAGCTTAAGAAAATTGCAGACGGATTCCATTCAACCGTTGATTGGGTAGTCAACTAGAAATCAATTGATTAGGCTTACAACAAAACCATTTCAAATAAAATAAATACTAATTAAAAAAATAAAAATTAAATTTGAATAATAAAAAAAATTGAAAGCAAATTAAATTAAAAGCAAATCCTAATTTTATAAATTATTACAAATAAAATAAATAGTAATCACAAGAACATAGATCAAATACAAAAAAAAACACATTGAAGAACTATTTTCAAAATTTAAATGATTAGACATGGAATTTAGGAAGGAGAGAAAGAGAAAGAGAGAAAAGGTTATCGACACCATATTAAATACCAGAAAGCCACACACTCCACCTAGAAATGGTGGGACTACCAAGATGATTCCAACCACGTTGAGGCAGCTGTTTTTGGTTACCGAAACACACCGTTTGAGAATAGCAAAGTGGAGAACGTGATAGCATATTGAATTCACGCGTCAATAATTTTTTTATTTTTTTATTGTATTTTTTATTTATTAAATAACAAATTGCCCCTTGATCAATCAACTTAATAACAACAAAAAATCACGATCAAAATATAAAAAAGCTTCTGCATGTTATTAAAGAATTTAAGAATAATTTAGTTATTATAACGTGATTACATATTTGAAAAAACCAATTTGCACTCCCGACCAATCTAAAAATAAGTAGCTGACCTTAAAAAAAAGAGCCGTACTACTCTCAGTAACTAATCAATCGATATTTTTGGAAAAAATAAAATGATAATTATATTATCCAATATAAGAAATCTACAACGCTTGTTTGTAATTAATATGCGAGTTAAAACAGACAAGAGAACTAATGAAAAGTGGCGATATATGCAGCAAGACAGCTGCTGACCATACATGTCGTAGCTCTATCAGTCTGTCTTTCATAAAGGAGAGTAAATCCCAGCTTTAAAGTAAAAAGCAGTTGATCTTGGTGGTTGGCTTGTTACTGAAGACTGGACTAAACCTTCTCTTTTTTTATGGCATCGCCAACCAGTTGGTGCATGCATGATTATAAATAGAGAAAATTACCTTTAGTTTGGTCTAAGCTATAATTGTTCATTATAATTATGCTTTATATTTTAAATTTTATACACTTGCAAACATTTAATGCTATTTTTATTATTTATCGGAATGCTGGCGTGGCTAGAATTGTTTATGTTATTGATCCTGGAGTTGCCTGGAAGAATGTGTATGATATAAAGCAAGGGCTTGATTCCCTAGTTATAAAGCCAATTTCACAGGCGTCTGCCAAGCAACGAGCTGGACATGGCTGGTGCACTGGGCCTGGAAAATGTTATCGTTTCTACACAGAAAGTGCATACCGTAATGAGATGTCTCCCACCTCGATTCCTGAAATCCAAAAGATTAATCTTGGAGCCACTACGCTTGCAAAGAAGACCAGCCATGGAAATTAATGACATATTGTCTTTTGATTTTATGGATCCGCCTTCACCCTTGTCTTTCTTTTATGGAAAAGTCTCTTCCATACTTCTTCAATATATATAATTTTAATATGCTATGTAAAAAATAAAAAAAAAATATATGACAAAATAATACATTTTCAATTAAAAAATACTTTTAAAAAATCGATTACATAAACACACTTTAGGGCAAGGAAAACTATAATGGATAATTGCATTTTATTCCAAATTACGAGATTCTAAATGTAATTTCCCCTATTTGTTCTGTCACTTTTTTTTTACTCTTTTCGGTTGATGATTATCGCAGATCATGATTTTCATTTTTTGTCAACTTCTCTAGGATGGACCTGGACTGCAGTTTAAATCAGGATGTAAAGTGTAATCCAAGCTTGTTGTTTGTCGACATTGCAGTTACGGAGGATCAATGCAACGAATTTCAACCTCAGGCTCTTGAACAAACTATTCGTGGGCTTGGACGCCAATGCCAATGGGATTGACATCTGGAAGATCTGAAAAACTTGAGATTGTGAGAAACTCGAACGACTCCATTCGTGTTAGAATCAAAGCATCCAAAGGATTCTTCTTGCAGGTGACTTACTTTTTCTCCCTCTATTCATAACCACAAGTCTGCAAATCATTATATTTGGTCGGGCTTAAGACAAGCAACTATGATTAATTTGTAGGATATGTAAATAAGTAAAAGCAAATACAGTATTTTGTAACCATCTTAAGCATAGGCTATATTGTCAACTGCTGGCAAAAACAGAGGAGCTGGTAAGACCTGATAATGCAAGTGACAGCAAATGGGGAGACGATGTACACGTCAGTATTTGTGATGACCATTGCTGGAGGGTTTCAAGTCACTAATGGTTATGGTCCAAAACTAGCCCCACAAGTTGTGAGGGTAAGAGCCTACTAAATTTACAGGTTCATGATTTCCCGTCAATCTTTAGCTTCCAAAAACTATAACGAGCTAAGCACAAGGCAGAAGTCTCTACAGTGCTTTTGGTTGACTGGATGTTCCTAGAATCGATCACCGGAAGTTTCTGTTTTTGGTCAACAACGATTAATTTCGAAATGAATATATTAAGATTTTCATCACTACTCGAAAGTCTATATCTGCCATCTAAAATAATGTAAAGATTGTTTCAGTAATCTATATCTGTTTCTTAAAACCGAAGGCATTGTAGAAAAGTATTATCCCATTTCACCTTTCGCGTGCCCTGGACGAGTTGACTTTGAATCTTTTAATTTTTTTTTTTGCTGTTGAATCCTTCATATGTGGATCAGATCCAAGCGTGGACTTAGTATAGCAGATTTATGTTTTTAAAAAGCCTAGAAGATTTAGTTAAGCTGAATTTTACCTCTTAGAACTTCCATTAGTGTCCAACATTTACTTGGATAACGACTGCATGTGACGTGAAGATGTAGTAATTAAAGCCAGTCACGTAGAAAATAATCGATGTACTAACTGATGATGTCCATAACAGGATCACTGGAGAGCATTCATTGTTGAAGATGACTTCAAGTTCATATCTCAAAAGAGAATTAATTCTGTGAGAATACCGGTTGGATGGTGGATAGCAAGTGATCCCACCCCTCCACAGCCTTGCGTTGGCGGATCTTTGAAAGCATTAGACAATGCTTTCTTATGGGCACTGTATGCCCATCTCTATCTAACCCATGCAATTCGTTGCAAAATCAGAAACACCCACCCACCCACACACACACACATATATAGCCAAGAAATTAGTACTTTTAGAGTTCATGGGTCATGTTCTTAAGATTTACTGGGCTGCTATTTAAGGCCACTGTTGTTCGAGTTGGTCTTCATTAGGTTTGGTAACTGGTACACGAAACTCGAATTCTAGTCACCAACTTCATTAATAGCCATCTAACATGGTAACGTGAATTTTCTAGAGAACGGGAGTTAATAACCTTAAAACTCTACAACAATTCTAACATGAGATATTAGATCTTGACAGATTGTGTTGGCAGTCTACAGAAACAGCTGAGTTATGCTTCATGTACGGGAGGAAAACTTTTTGTGCTATCTGTAATTGGTATTTTATCCCACCACTAATCTTAATGCTATATACTACAATCCCCATGTAATTTGGCAGCGTAAACTTGCAGAAAATATGAATCGAAGGTTGTAATTGATCAGCATGCTGCCCCTGACTCCCAAAATGGTTGGGAACTTAGCTCTTCTACAGATGGCTCTCAAGAATGGGATCAAACGGATGCAAATGCAGAACAAACAGTTGATGTCATAGACTTCTTAACTGCCGGTAAATGAAATATGAATGAAAATATCCTGGGACTCCCCAGCAGGTAGTTTTGTGGTACAAATGCATGCGAGTATTTAGGTATGCAAAAGAGCCCAAGCCTTTATGCAGTTGAACTCATGAATGAGCGGCGGGCACCAGGAGCATCTCTAGACAGTGCGACCAAATATTACAAGGCCGGTGACGACGCTGTCCGCAAGCATTCCCCAGCAGCTTATGTGGTGATGTCAAATAGGCTGAGCTCGGATGGTCCAAGAGAACTCTTTCCTCGAGCTGGTGGCTTAACTGGATCTGTTATTGATGTCCATTATTACAACCTCTTCTCTGATGTTTTTAACGGCATGAGAGTCCAACAGAACATTGATTTCATCCACACAAATAGGTCGGCCCAACTGAATTATGTGACCACAGCAGGATTACCAAAGATTTGCTAAGGCCCAATTGGAGGTCTGTGGCAGAGCTACTTTTGCGCGGGCTTATTGGACGCTAAAGAATATGAACAATGATTGGAGCCAGGAGAAGATGATCAACAATGTGACATCAGGCTGAGACTTCGACAAGGAACATCCAGTTCAGTGAAAAAAAAAAAAAAACGGAAGGATGCTGTTCAACCGTTGACTGTTGTAGTGTGAGTTTTTTTTTTTTTTAATTTTGATCCCCAAATCTTATTTATTATTTATTAAGTCATTCAATTGCAAAATTAATAGTCAGTTGCATTCTATTTGTTGACCATGGGAAAAATTAAAAGGAGGACTAAGCTAGAAAAGACGTAAAAAATCAATAGCGTTCAAAGCTAGTGCGAAAAGTTCAATTTAGTCAACACATTTTCAAAATTATACCTTTTATGTTCTTTTTTTTTTCAATTCCAGTTTTTATAAAAAAAAATATTTTTACTATTTCTCAATCCCTAGTTTGTGAGAGAAAAGAGACCTTTACTAAATTTCGATGTACAAAGATAAAGTCACAATGGTCGTCAATTCCGACCACCAAAATAATTGATCTTGATGTCCACGAGTTTTGTTTTATCAAAGGAGTTTGATGGTGGTTTTTTAAAATCTCAATTTTGCCTAAAAAAATAGATTCAAGTCAGGGAAGAAAAATCTAATACAGTTTGATTTTGTATTTTTGGACCATTTTTTTTTAGTTTTTTAGGCTAATAAATTGATTGATAGATGCTTTTAAGTGTGTTTATGAGCTTTTTTGTTGTTAAAATGGTATAGAAAAAGTTTTTCAGGGGAAAAAACTCTCTCCTCTATTTTTCTAACCACTATAGTGGTGGCCTAAAATTGAGTAGATAAATTACAAGTCACCTACCTCAGCAAACAACGTGTCACCTAATTATTATTATTATTTTTAAAATAGGGATAAACAATAGGTCATTTTCCCCTTAAAAAGATTAAAAAAATATGTCAAGTCCGGGTGTGCAGGCCTGGGCTTAAAGGCCAACGAGTATGAGTTTTTTAGAGGCTTGGGAAAGTTGGGCCATCAAGACCGTGTGTTTGAGCTTTTTTTAGGCCTTTTTTTATAACAATTTTGTTATTCTATATTTACATGCAAAATAAATTTTTTAAAAAACATATTTGACCTAGTCGAGTTCATGACCTGGATTGTAGGTTCGAAGAGTTAAGCCATAATCTTATCTCTCAATCTTAAAAAAATACAATTTAATCCTTTGTAAAAAATTATCTATTTTTTTTATTTAACTTAAAATAGAAAAATAAATTTCACACTTTCTTATCATTTTAACTTGAAAAAATTATGCATGTTTTTGCTATTATAGTCCTATACACATGTCATGGTAAAAACTAAAATTGAAGGGTTTTTTTTTTTCTAAAGTATAAAAAAATAATGCTTAAACACTCAAAACATATAATGTTTTTTTTTAGCTTGTTACACATATCTCAAGATAAAAGAGAAAAAAGGAAGGAAATAAAGAAAAGGTCATCGAGGCCATGTTGGGAGTCTAACAACGACACTCACACCACCCTAAAAGAAAGAGCTGGTTGAGATAATTCATGGGTTGCTTGTGAGGTTAGGGCAACCCTGTAAAAAAAAAAACAATGGAGGTCAACTTTTAAGCAAGCTAAATAATGAAAGATAGAAGTAAAAAAAAAATTAATTAAAAAAATTAAAGAAAAAACTAGAGTTAACCAGGTTCAACTCGGATAACCCATAACTCGGGATATAAGATTGAGATAACTGCTTAGAAAAAAACTAACAAAAATCACAAAGTTGAAGGTCCAATAATCTAATGTTGAATGATGAAATTAAAAAAAATAAATCTAAAAAATATCATAATCAAATCAAGTCAATCTTCAAAACCTGTGACCTTATTCATTAGACTGGGTTGCCCTATAGAAAGCAAACCCATAAAAATCACGAAGAAAAATTTTCAAACATTCAAAATTAAGAAACAAAATAAATATAGAAAGATCTAAAAATTAAATTAAATAATATAATAAGGGATGAGATTTAAAAATTAAAAAAAAAGATAAAAAAAATAGCAATTAAAAGAATTGAAATCAAATTTGATAGATAAAAAAAATAAAGAAAGATAAAATTAAAAAAGATCTAATTTTATAAATTATTTCAAATAAAAAAAAATAACAAAGAATAATCCAACTCACAACCTTCAAGTTAAGAGAGTCACGACCGCAATCAAAAGAACATGGATGAAATTTAAAGAAAAACAAAATTGAAAGGTTGGTTTGAAAAATTAAAGGGTTTGACACGAGAATCGAGTATAAGAGAGAGAGAGAGAAAAAGATCATCAGCATCAAACCTAAGGTCCGTTCCTCACAAGCATTGCCCAAACATGCAAAGCCACCAAGTAGATTTCAACGTTGCCCCAAAAGTTGAAGCTTAGTTGCCAGGTGACACTGTATGCATCACTTAAATTTCACGGTTAAACCCCAAGTTGACATGAGCAATGCACTTATCAACCAATTTTTTTAATAATATTTATGTTTATTAAAATAATAATTTGCAACTCAATGCACTTGTTTTTTTTTAAAAAAAAAACCATAATGAAAATACTAAATAGCCCTTGAAAGTCATTTTAGTAAATTTTGTTTGTAGGGGTACTTCAATCATTTTACTGATTGGAAGAAGGTGAAAGGACTAAAAGCACTTGGACAACAATTTATTTTTCTATTGTTTTTAAGAATAATTAAATAATTTTATTGTGCTAAAAAATAAAAATTCAATTTACTTTCTATTTTCATTTCATTGGCTATCACGCTAGAGGGAAAAAAAATGGTATTATACTATAGTAATCTACAATATAATCGGTCTTGATTCACTGTAAAACACTGATTTTTGTAGTTTTTTTTTTTAATTTAATTCCTGGCAGAGTGTAGCCTTTTTACAAATATCCTAAGTTTTTGTTCATGTCGATGTTTAGTGGCTAACATCAATCATTACATGACAAAACAAGTTATAACGTATGTTTCTGCTGAATTTCAACCAATTCAAAATTTCACGCTTCTACATAATATACTCATCGTTAAGTCTGATTTGAAGGGTCACTCTCCAGATAACAATTATGATTATTGTAGAAATATCGAATTCTTCAGCTGGTGGGCGCCCTTCAAGTGCTGTGTAAAGGAGATATTTTGCTTGTGATCGTGGCTGACATCCCTTCATTGGCCATTGTTAGCAGAAGCAACTCAACTCAACGAACAGATATTTATATATATATATATATATATATATATATATATTTGACCACTTGCAGAAAAACGTTGTTCTAAAGCAATACCTTGCTTGGCTACTTCTTTTGGTAAATTATTACGAAACAAAAACAGCTATTTTATGGCAATAAAGCTATGATACCTCAATTTCAAGGAATAAGCTGCTCAGACGAGTGGGTTCCAATTTCCAAAGTCCAGCCAGGATATTAGACCGCAGTCGCTATCCCTCGCAGGACACCTCATAAGTCTTGAAGTAATTGGTGTACCTAGCAATCATTATCATTAAAAACAAAATATGTAAATAAATAAATAAAAATCATCAATATAACTTGGGAATAAAAGCTTTGGAAACATAAAATTAGATAAAAAAAACAAAAAAAAAACCAATCCGAGTCAATCCAGTTTAACATGATAAACATGTAATTTGGGTAATAAAGAGATAGTCAACCAGGTTATCCTGCAACACTCGTGACTCGAATAATAAAATTTGGATAACCCAATAGAAAAGAAATCGAAGAAAACCATAAAGCTAATTTTTTTTTATAAAAAAAACCTAATATTGAACGATAAAATTGAAAAAAAAAATAAGCATGAAAAAGAATATTAACCCGCGTTAACTTTTCAATCTTATAAGCCGGACATTAGACCGGAAGTAGCATACACGAAGAAAATGTGAAGTCCAATCCCTAGCAAATCAAATGTTGAAAGATGAAATCGGATAAAAAAAATAATTACACAAAATAATCTAAGATAAAAATGAAAATTAAAAGAATGAGAGTGAAAATCAAAATAAAAAATAAATTAGAGGAAAATAATTTATTTTTAATTAGTGGGTTAAATTGAAAAGAAAAAAAAACTTTAACAAAACAAAAAAATCAAAAGAACGATAACCAAATTGAAAATCAATAAAAAATTTACAAAAAAAACCAAGAAAAAATATTATAAATTAAAATAATAAGAGCTAAATTGAAAAAAAAATAAAACATACTAAAAAGACCAAGAGCCCCCTAGATCCATGTTTTATTTTTTTGGATTCTAAGGGCAAAGCTATCTTTTTACTGTATTTTAAAAAT
>Ga0307510_10011089_pt1 | contig 10713 bp, 1 predicted proteins | sample 12_EM_MG_FD_207224 | JGI IMG/M metagenome (GOLD analysis project Ga0307510, IMG submission 207224) | Populus trichocarpa ectomycorrhiza microbial communities from riparian zone in the Pacific Northwest, United States - 12_EM | ecosystem: Host-associated > Plants > Roots > Unclassified | place... | reverse complement strand
ACAATACAAGGATGGCCAAAATGCAAAATTTTTGTTGATAGTCCCTAAACAGAACCAGAGCAGATGCAACAACGATGATAAATAAAAGCCACCCTGATAAATCTAAAGTTTTGAATGTCAAAGTACAGAAGGCCCGGATAAAAAAAAAACTAAAAAGATCGAGTTTGTTTCAATGACTGATAACAATTTAGGAGAAAAGGATGTGAAAATATGTGAACTTCGAGTGGATTGCAGTTGAAGGCAGAAGAGAAGATTGAATGCAAGAGTGATGATTATTGTGATTAGTTTTGAAAGTTATGTGAACCAGAAGTCACGAGAAACTAAAGAAGTAAGGGTGGGTTTGAATATTCTACAGAAAGATTTGCAGGAGAGAATCACTTGTGATCACTATGCATGCCACTCTTAACTCCTCAGTCTGCGGCTGCCAGTCTTCTATAGTACTTGAAAGTTGAAACAGTCCTTCTGCCCGTATGTGTGGTAGTTACGGTGTTAACTTTTACCGTCACGGTTAAAAAAAATATTTTTTGTTATAATTTTTAAAATTTAAGCTTAAAATATTTATTTGATTAAAATTATTGTAAAATAAAGTTTTACATGCGAAATAAATAAAGAATAGATTTTTATTAATAAAAATCATGTTATTTTTGCTTTTATAAAATCAAAATTTAAAACATAATTATATATGTAATTATATGTGAGGCTCTGTGTAAAAAAATTTATTTTACTAACCATCCGATTTTTTTATGTAGTTAGGCAAAGAAAAAATACCACAATAGCAATTATGCCTTAAGTGTATGTTTAGTATTGTAATAGTTTTTGTGTCTATAGTTTTAAAAGATATTTTAAGAAAATATATAAATTGTAATTTTTTTCATAATTAAATTTTAAGAGTGTTTTTAGAATAATCAATGCAAAAATTATGATATATATTAATTAATCGAATACTTTTAAAATTATGATTGAAGCAAAATGTGATCTCAACCCCATCTCATTACACAAACAAGCAGATCTTTAAAGGTATGTTTGGCATTGCGGTATTATCATATTTAAAAAAAAATATATAAGTTTTTTAGCTTTAAATTATTATTTTTAATTGTTTTGATGTGTTGGTGTTAGAAATAATTTTTTAAAATAAAAAAATAAAATTAATTTATTATTAAAAAAAAAAACATTTTAAAAAGCAATATCTATCTATCGCACTCTTAAGCAATACTAAGTGTACCTTTTATCTAGCACTGAGGGTCTTGGCCTGGCGGTAGAAGGGGCTTGTCTCCTCCTGCTGCTCCTGGGTTCGAGTCCTCATGTGCACGCCTGTCACCCCCGTGGTGCCTTACATGCCCACTGGGTTTGCAGGGTGTTCAGTGGGCCGCGGGATTAGTCGTGGTGCGCGCAAGCTGGCCCGGACACCCACGTAAATCAAAAAAAAAAAAAAAAGTGTACCTTTTATCTAGCTCTCCTATTTCAATCCCAAGAAGTGTTTAATATAATATTTCTACCAAATTAAATATTTATTTTCAAAGAAGAGGGCTCAAATTGAACTATATAGATCTGATTAAAATTTTATTAAAGTGATGATTTGAACATTAAAAAAGAATTAATGTCGTTAAAAGGATCTTAAAAGGAATGTATGACAAGATCAGAGACTTTATGGTACAGAATGAGTAATTATTCATTTTCACTCTATTGAGAGATAGACACAAAGAATAAAATAATAAATAAAACAAAATAAAATAAAAATCAGTTTAGTTGAGAATATATATATATATATATATATATATATATATATATATATATAGGTCTTCAATTTATTTTTTTCTTTTATCATCTATCTATGTTTTTTTAAACAGACACAGAAACTTATATTTACTGTGCTACCAAATCTCAAGAATGATTCTTATAGCTATCAATATATGAATGTATTTCTTTTTTTTTTCTTTTTAAATTCATACATTGAAATGCATTCTTAATTAATCAGGATAGACTATTTAATTACTGATTAAAATCAACATTAAATTAGCATTTATTATTAGAATGTGTTTGCCATGATTCATTGATTTCTCTAGCTCATAGGTAGTGTGATATATATCAGGATCATATATATATATATACACCCCAAATTCCGAGCAAAATCTACCAGAAATATGTAGATCATCAGCAACTAATCACTTGAATCCACATGGGTAAAGAAACACGGCGAGAGTCATCAACTTCGACAGTGTATTCGTGCCACGGCTCTGAGAGGAAGGGTGGCGGGTGAGCCAGCAATTCACATACACAGTCATGCATCTTTCAACCACAGGCAACAGTGATCTCCATGCATTAATCAGGAGAAAATGTAAAAATGTTAGACACAAGTAATAAAAATATTACTGAAAAATGTAAACTCAAGCATTGAGATTCTTAGAGGGTGTTGAGTGCGTTTGAAATGCTTTTAAAAAGTGCATTTAAGAAAATAAAAAAATAGTATTTTTTTAGTGTTTTTAATGATTTTGATGTGCTAATATCTTAAATGAGAAAAATCTAAAAAAAAATAATTTTGATATATTTTCAAATAAAAAACTATTTTGAAACGTATCACTACTAGAAATTCGTTTAACACCAACGACATTATCGATGGAATAATTCTGTCAGTAAATTGCGGAGATAATTACCTACGGACATTATTTTGTCCGTAATTCAGTCGGTATATACCGACGGAATACTGCGGTCGGTATATACTGATAGAATATTCAGAATTAAAAAAAAAAAACGATTCGCTGACGTAGAAGTTTTTTCCAGCAATTTTACCAATGGAATCACTGATGAATACCAATTGAGATCTCCGTAAAATGACATAACCAATTAAACTCTTAAAAAAGGTTTTAACAGCAGAGAGTTAGTTTTAAATATTGAATATCTTTTGAAACTGTTTATTTATATATACAATTTTGATAATTAATTTCAACTAAATATATATATATTTTTAAGAATCTAACACACACAACTTTTTCTGTTTTAAAAGGGTATAATTTTTTTATTTTTTTAAAATAAATTCATTTTAAATTCAATTTCTCATTCACCCTTCATGCCATCATTTTAACTCTTAACGCCACCATATAGAATTTAGATTCAATATCAAATATTATTTCGTTACGAGAGACCTAATTTAAGTATAGCCGACAAAAATGGATTTTTTTTATTGTCAAACAGGCAACATGTACGGTCGGTATTGATTCACATGAAGGGGCAGATTCTCTGTGTTCGGGCTACGAGAAATATCACGCTGGCGCTGAAAATGTGGGTTTTTGAGTGCCATGTTTGGTTGTAGTGTGACAGGTGGACATGGACGTGAGGATGATATTTACTTTAGAAAGCACTAAGCAATGGTACGACCCCACGTGGATGGCACCTCTCCGTCTTGTCACACTGACTCTGGTCCCTTGAACCTGAGGTGGCGTTGGGAGTACATTGTCTGCAATTTGAATTAATACGGGTTTTGGCTCCGTTTTTACGGTGACGGGAGAAGCAATTGAAATTGTGTTTTTCTTCTTGTAAAAGTATCTGATTTCTCGTGATTTTATACGAGTTTTATTGTTTTTTTTATTAAAACCTTGATGATAAAAAGCTATAATTTTTATATATATTTTTTTAATTTATATTTTTAAATTATAAATTTAAAAACTATTACATATGAGAGGATATTTGGTAAAACGATGCATATATTTTTATAAAATTAATTTTTAATTAAAAATATGTTAAAATAATATTTTTAAGATGTTTTTTTTTTATTTTTCACATCAACATATTAAAAATATTAAAAAACACTCGTTAGAAGAAAAAAAACAGTTTTAAAAACATTTTATAATTGTTATTAAGGTGATTTTGTATGTGAATTGAATGGACACAGATCAAATATTACACGCAAAATAGAACCAAGTTGATGATAAGTTTTATACTTTAATATTGTTCGTCGTTAAGGGCAGAAAGGATTGAGAGAATTATAGACAAGAGGAAAAGGATTAAAAAAGAGAGAGGTTAGATGTATATATCTTTCATTTAGTAAAAAAATAAAATAAAATAAAATTCAATAGAGATTGGAGAAATTCATATAATATTTAATTTCTCATTTATATATATATACTTCTCAGTCTTTTCTATTCTATATGGATTGACTCTCTCGTTCTTTTTCTTTTTTGCTAGCTGCAAGTCATCCATCCTCTCTATATATGTTCATCCCCCCACTTTACCCCATTCCATCAATTTTTTACAAACATTGCTCAAAAGTAATTAATTACTAATATAAATAAGAGAGAGGTTTTAAAAAATATATTTCTGATCATAATGGATGAATTTTTATTATTTTTATGTATTTGAATATTATTTTTCTTAATCTTCAGATCTGTTTCTCTCCCCAAAACAACTCATGGGATAGCAACTAGTAGCTAGCTACTCTACGAGTGCTCGAATTGTTTTTTCAAATTGATCGAGGGCACTACACGAGTCATCATGCATAAAAGTAATAATTATAATAATGGGATTTGGACAATGGATACATGAATTCCAAGGTAGAGAGAGATGTCTGTCCACTTCTATTTTTTAAGTATTTGTTATGAATTTAATGAGCCGACATGATCTTTCGTAAGCTTGGCATAACGGTATGGAATCATTCTCTCTACAAAATCCCATATGTCGTCTTGTAAGAGTATAATATCGAGCAAGGCGTCTCCTCAACGTGTCCATGCAGACAAGTGCTCCGTTTCATGGCTGTGCTTGCTGCATCGGTGACCGTTCACGTTGCGGCCTCTTACTATTTATATGCCTCCACCACTCACCGGTTGCTCGATGTTTTGAGATTGTTGCTGGACTTGTCATCGCCGTTTTCCTCCTTACACGCCTTGCTCGGACAATATTTGTGTCCTAGGAAGGAAAGGAAAAGGAAGAAAAACCAGTTTGCTGTGAGCGATGAATCTTGTCTTGTGCAACCATTCCTTTTCTTATTTTTGAAATCTTGATTTGAATAAATTGGTTAAAATAACTTTTAATTTCAATCAATAACTTATAAATATACTTATAACTTAAAGTTGTTTCAATTTATTTCGCTTATATATGAATCGAATTATGTATTATTTATAAAATATAGTTTTTGAATTATAAATTAAAGTAAAAGGACATGATTTAAAAGTCGCGTGAAGAGATATTTTAATCTCCTTAATTTATCAATCTTAACTAATAATAAGCTTAAAGTAAGGTAAGATATAAAGTAGTCTCAAAAGCTATGACGGTTGAATGACCCGTACGTCTATTTTGGTTACTCAGCAATTTTGATCATATCGTTAAGTTGGTAACAACGTCTTAAACACATAAAAATCCTGGCCAAATCAAGAAATCATGATTGCATGGGCCAAAGAATCTGAAAATGCAGCTTGAAAGATATTGCTGTTCGGCAAATTGTATGTATGCAGACGAAAATACTCGAGAAAACCCCACTTCAAATTCAGTGTCCCTGTGTACAAGTTCCGCTTCGGCGCGCTTCACTCAATATTATAGTTATTAAACCCGGTTCGGGATTGATTCGGTTAAGAAATTAGATTTCAGGTTTTATAGGTCAACCCGGATCAACTCGGAAAAATTTAAAATTTTAATATTTTATATGAAAAAATTAAGAAAATCCATGTAAATATAGGCTATACATATTGTAAATAATGAAGTTTAAAATAATATTTTAAAAATTTTTTTATCCAACATTAAAAAGATATTATATTAAGCTTTTAAGTTAAAAGATTATTTTGATGCGTTGATGTCAAAAATAATTTTTTAAAAATAAAAAAAATATTATTTTAATATATTTCCGAGTAAAAAACACTTTAAAAAATAATTATAATCATACTCCAAACAGAATAAAGCATTAACGCAGCTAAAAGCCCACTAGAAAATTTATCTATGATTTTTAAACATTTTCAAGATATAAAAGATAATTAAAAAAAAAAAGAGTTCTTAACTTCTTCGAATTACTTACCATAACATTTTGATGCGTTACAGGCCTGCCTGGCCCAAAACAATCATAAATACTGACCCAAATTGACCCAATCAACACCAAAAAGCCCATGACCACAAATAGCTTTATCTTCAACAAATAGACCATCACCATCCCCTCTTCTCTCTTCTTCACAAAAAAATAAAAAAAGAAATGGCGCTTAGTCTAACCATCACATCCCTCCAAATCAAATCGATCGCTCCTCCTCTCCTACCTATCAAAAAGGTAGGTTCCATTTCAATAACTTCTATTCTACCTGGCTGGATAACTATAAGTTAGGATTCTTTTTTAGGGTTGTGACATATTTAGGCAAATCGTACAAGGTTTATGAGAGATTTAAGGAAAATATGACTTCTGCATTGTTGCATGATCCGCTGTTTAGATGGAAACATGTGTAGAAATCATTCTCGTTGGATACATCATACATGGAGCATGTTATGGAATTCCTTTCAAATGTTAACAGTGAGTGCTAATCTCTCTGATGATATTCTGTTTCTTTCAACTTTCATGGGAATGGGAATCGTAGATTGTAAGTTGTTGATGTTCTAGAAAAGAGTTAAGGGTGGTGGAACTTTTATTTTCCTCTTGCAAAGGACTATCACAGATAAAAGAAAGGGATACTCGTAAGAACAATTTATTACATTGATAGGACGGTTTAGATTGACTTGAAGGACATAAATGAAACCCTTAGTGGCCATAGATGGCTTATTTGATAGATACAAAGCACACAGTAGGGATGATCATCGTCCAGCCATAGTGCTCAAGACTTAATTAACAGTTGAAGTAACAGAAACATGCAAATCCTGGGAACTGTGCAAGCCAAGCTCCGTGAACAGCCTTTTGCAATGCCTTGCATTTTCAAGTTGAACCCAATAAAGTTGGGTTTGATATCTTACCAGACTTATAAATGCTTGGGCCTGATGTATAGTCGAGCCTAATGGAGCTGAGTCTAGCATCTTGCCAGATTCTCAGGCGCTTGGGCCAAGCTTGTAATCGAGCTCAAAAGAGTTAGGCCTGACATTTCGCTAGATCCACATGCATTCGGGTTTAGCGTGTAACCGAGTAAAATGGAGTTGGGTATGACATTTTGCCAATGCCAGACCCACATGCACTTGGACCTGACTTGCAGACGAGCCCAAGGAAGTTGAATCTAGCATCTTGCTAGACCATCAGATGCTTAGGCCTCGCGCGTAGTCAAGTTTAAGGGAGTTGAGTTTGACATCTTGCCAGACCCATAGGCGCCCAGGCCTAGTGTGTAGTCGAGCACGATGAAGTTGAGTTTGGTATCTTGCCAGACCCATGGGTGCTTAGGCTTAGCGTATAGCCAAGTTAAAGAGAGTTAGGTTTGACATCTTGCCACATTCACAGGTCCTTGGGCCTGACGTGTAACAAAACACAAGGGAATTTGATTTGACGGACCCTCTTCTCATGGATTTTGACTTTCATCAAGCTTTTATAATGAGTCAATTTTTTCTTCGCTCCTTTAGCCATAAGCTCCGTGATGAAATGAATTTTAGTATGAAATACACCGTTCCATAACCTATAAAATCAAAATTGAGGGGTGTAGATCAACTGGTTAGGTCCTGGATTTGCTCCCTAGATATCACTACTTCGGGTCCCAGAAATCTTAGGGCCATTGGAAACTTACATGGTTGTTAATTTTAGGACCTCGAAAGATTAGTCGAGGTGTGCGTAAGCTGACCCGGACACCCACGAATACCAAAAAAAAAAAAAAAAAAAGAAGAAGAAGATTGAGGGAAGATATGCAGCGACTAAAAATCTACATGTGTTGGCTATCATTGAGGTTGAGTGGCGTTGCCCGAGAGAGAACCTATAAGAGACACATTAAGAATACAAAGGGAAATTTTAAGGAAAAAAAAATAAGGGAACAATCAGTAATGAATTGCTGTTTTAATTTTTTTAATAATGAAGAAACCCGTCTCATTATTAGCAAAAAATACATGTATATATATTGACGGTCACGAAAAAAAATTGAAATAATTAAATTTGAAGGGTATGATCTTCACTTGTTTATTATGCTTACGGGGCATTGAAAATGAATTTGCTACTGTATTACTATTAAGTGTGTGTTTTGTATTTTGATATATAATGTTTTTTAAAAGTAATTTTTTTATTTAAAAACACATTAAAATAATATTTTTTTCAATTTATTTTTACACCAGCAAATCAAATCTATCAAAAAAAAAAAATACTAAAAAAATTATTTATTTGACATTTCCTTCTTCTCTTACGAAATTAAGAGTTAGAGGCGTGACCTATTCTATTATACAGGAATTGCCTCTGGGCCATCGAGACCCTCTAAACGATCTCACATGCAAGAAGATTGGCACAGAGAGATCACTCATTCACGCAGAGTCGAGCTTTTGTAATGAGTCACGCAGAGTCTTCAAAAAGGAGTTCTCGATCGTCTCTTCTGAGCGATCAGCCTCACCACGAGCCATTCGGGCGATTTTTGCCTTCTTCTCTTTTTTCTTTTTATTACATACAGTTTCATGCTTTGGAGGAGAGAAAGGATTGGTCGAGCGTCTTCAAACTTTTCATGCCAAATAAACTTTTAAGACATACTCAAAACACATGTAGAAATGCAATGTCAAACAGCCTCCTTGATGCGGCGGTGCCCATTTGCTTGGATCAAGGAAATCTATATAGCCTGTATCGCCAAAGTAGAGCAACTTTTTCTTGGGTCATGGGCTTTGTTGGTAGTGAATAATTGCTTACTTATTCTGTGCCTCGTTTCTCTATGGAATTTTATAAAATAAAATTAAAAGAGATTAGATATAAAAAAATATAGTAATGTATTCAATTGAAGTGTTAAAAAAAAAGATATGAAAATATATTTAGAAGGGATTTTTCATGCTGTAAGCTAAATCTTAGCAGTCAGATACGAAGCTTATTATGGATTATCTGGCAGAGTATGTTTCACTCCTTCGGCTGGAAGAAAACATGTTAATCTGACAAATCGTAGAGCACAAGGTTCATGATTTTGACACATAGCACATCCAAGGAACACAAGAGTTGACTGCAATTATAATTGCTGCGCCTTCTTCACTCTAGCACTTCAGCTCACGGCAAAGTGGAATCTTCTTCGTGACTAGACTTTTATTTCCACTCTGTCAATTCTCAAAGAAAAGAAAAAAACTCGATGAACCGCGTAATATCATGAAATTATACCCATTTTCAAGTCATATTTCTTCATTTAATTGTGAAAAAGAAAGAAATTGTAGTTAATTCTCTGCTGGATCTTCCATCATTGAGCAGTAAAATATTGAAAGAACAGGTAAATCTTGCAAAAACCTACACGATGGATAATTTCTTTATCAGAAAAGATAAGAGAATCGTAGAAATACTTTGTGTTCTTATCCAATATCTACCATTGTAGTCTTATCTAGTCTAAAGTTAACAAAAGCTATGACCTTTTCATCTCTCCCCCTCTTCACCTTCTTTCTTTATTTTTTCTTCTTGAAGGGGGCAAGCTCCTAGGAATGCCACGAGTTAGGACATTCAAGATAAGATTTTATCTAAACAATCACCATGATATCTTCAAATTCATCACCATGATATCTTCAAATTCCTTACTTGTTAGCTTCATATTTTAACTTAATTGTAACCGACCAGTTTTTTCACAACCAACAAAAATGACAGGGACAGCTTATTTCAATATAAGAATGTGAAGAAAATAAGAATATCTAATATAATTTTCCACGAAATCTCTTGCTTGTCAAAACTAAGATGTAGAGGAGACCTCGATGCTCTTTTTTATTTCGTTCTCTAATCTATGCAAGACTTGTGTTCCCGAACCGTTGGCTGTTTTCTACCTAGTCAAAGTTTATTACGCAAACAAAAAGTTAGCATGACTGTGACTAATGATCTTATAATGCATATATACTCTTTCAGAACCCATGAATTAGTTAATCCAAACATGCAGGGTTGGTGAATACTTTCTATATGCCTTGCTAGCCTTGATCACTCTTAGAAGCTTAGTCCAAGATTGCAAGTGGACATGCATGTCAAGTAAATTAGTAGGTATACTGAATCTATCATATTATTGTTCATAAACTTTATACAATTGAAAAGGAAAATTTAACATCTTAAGAAACTAACCACTAAATTAAAAAAATGTTGAATTCAAAGGTGTGCGTGAATTGCCCTTACACAATTATAAATACCCTAGCAAATCAATTTAAGATTCAATTGATCTGTCTCATGGCTCGTGCTGGTTATAAAAAAAATCAACTTGGAGTTGATTTGGTTTAACTTAATCAACCTCGTATATTAATCTTAGACTTGACTGAAATAATTAAAACTCAAATTAATTTTTTTAAAAAATTCAAAATAATATTATTTTAACTTATTAAAAATTATTGATACAAATTAACTTAGATTAACTTAATCAGTTATTCAAATTTTATACCGATTTGACTCCTTAGATTTAACTATGACACGAAACTAACTTAAGAGTAAAGTGTTTTTTTTTTGTTTCAATAGTGTTTCAGTAACAAAGATAACTATTGCAACTTCAAGTGGCAGGCAATATGATTTCAAAGGAGATGGGATCCTGTTTGTTTTTGTGTTTTAAAGTATTTTTGAAAAAAATTATTTATTATTTATTATTTTCTTTGCTTCAAATTAATATTTTTTTTGGTGTTTTTAGATCATTTTGATGCGCTGATATCAAAAAT
>Ga0307510_10011088_pt1 | contig 10714 bp, 17 predicted proteins | sample 12_EM_MG_FD_207224 | JGI IMG/M metagenome (GOLD analysis project Ga0307510, IMG submission 207224) | Populus trichocarpa ectomycorrhiza microbial communities from riparian zone in the Pacific Northwest, United States - 12_EM | ecosystem: Host-associated > Plants > Roots > Unclassified | place... | reverse complement strand
CATGTTGTACTGACTAGATCGCAGCATGATAAACGCAGAATACGAATATGTTGCGCTGCATCGCGATGTCAGTGAGACGGAGCTCAAGCAGGGTCGGGAAATCCGAGAGGGAGGAAACCTTGTGTACGTCGACAGTCCCACCATACGTGCTGTCAAAGCAGGGCGTATCCTCATCATCGAGGGAATTGAGAAGGCAGAGCGTGGAATTATGCCGGTGCGCTTTGACCCCGCCTTGTCCTTTGTTCGTAACTGATGCTACTCATAGGTACTCAATAATCTACTTGAGAACCGTGAAATGTAAATCCCATGCTCATTTCTGTAAAAAACCGCTTAGTTGATCAACCATGTTGATAGAAACCTCGACGATGGCACACACATCCTCCACCCACACCGACACATGCTTCTCCCACCTGCCGACGCAGCTGATGTGCGTTTTGTGCCCGCACATCGGTCCTTCCGCGTCATCGCCATTGGCGCACCCGTCCCGCCTTACACGGGTTACCCACTCGATCCACCCTTCCGTTCACGCTTCCAAGCACGCTTCCTCGACCCTACCAGCGCCCTCCTCGCGTTTCCAAACTCCTCACAGAACTCACTTCCTCCGTTCTCCGTCGCGCTGTGGAATATCCTGCGCGACCTCATGCTCGCAACGCAATACGCGAGCGAGGCACGCCACGTACTCGACAGCGTCGCTCGCCCAGCGCTTCCTCAATTCCCGCAGACGGCGCTGGCCAAGCTGTACATGCTACTCGTCGCCTTCCCTCCCCCGTCCCCGCCTGCATCCGGGGTTCCTCCCCTGTCGCCGCGCGCTATGGGGAGACTTCTGATGGTTCTTCACCCGGAGTTGCTGCATGCACCGTTCCGAGCTTGGGCTCTGCTCAGCGAGCGGTTTGAGGAGTCCGGCCTGGGTCCTCTCGCCGCACCTCTCGCGACGGAGGACATGGACGAGGCGGGTACGGCGGCAGAGGACGCGGCTGGGCTCCTTGGATACACCGTCCGTTCCATCACACGTACTGACAAGCACACTGCCCGCGTCGTCTTTGCAAACCTTGGAGTCGCGGATGAGGTGACACTGGAAGTCCCAGCAGGAGACGGGCCATTTCGGCAATTCCCGCTTGAGGAGAGCCCGGATTTTGTCCCGAGCGCCCGGTTTGTGGGCCTTTTGACGAGCTGTCTCCAAGCGCATGCTCTAGGGTGGGACATCTCACTCGTTCCGCCCGCACAACCTGCCACTGCAAGCGCATCGACGTCATTGTTGGTACATGTGTTCGGTGGTGTGTTGGGTTATGTGCGCGAAGCAGTACATGTTTACAAAGAGCTGGGAGGCCGTGAGCTGCTCATGAGGCGTGTGGTGGGCGAAGGAGGAGCGACTAGCTGGGAGCCAAGGTATGTTGGCTCTATCCTACTAATCGCATCTGTGGTTGAGTGATTGTCCGTCGGCCCACCTAGCCCTCTGGTCCAAGGCGCCTGGGCGGGGCGTCTTGTCCACTTCTCTGGGCTAGATGTTCTCGGCCCGACCGCTGGTGCGATCGCGCGGCTGCTCCAAGATAGAGAAGTCGAGCTCTGGGAAGGCAAGCGAATCGTTGCGACACTTGAAGACGACAAGGTGCGCCTCCACTCTACCTACAATTCCTGCTTCCGTCTTTGAGCAATATACCACTCTTCAGACGAGCCCAGATCTTTCTGCAGCTCACCCTGCTTTCCGCGTAATTAGCACCGCCTCGCGGGCTGCTCCTCTCCGCGACTGGCTCTCTGCAGAGCACGCAAACATGTTCTTCCCCGTGCCCGCGCAACCCATGGGTCGCTCGGAGGAGGCTGCGCTTCTGCTCCGCACTGGGTGCCTGCCCACCCACGTCGACGCGCTGCTGGGCTTCGCAGCAGCTTACCGCACGCGCATGGCTCCGGCTGACGGGGCACTACGTGTTCGTCGTCTGGGGACGCGAGCTCTGCTGCGCATAGCGCGGAGGCTCGCCCGCTTTCCTTGGGACCTGGACGTACGGAGCATGCTGGAGAGAGCGTTGCTAGCCGAATTTTTGCCAGCCACAGAGAAGGCGGGCGTCGAGGAGCTGCTCGAAGAGAGCGGAATTGAGAAGATTTCGCCTGCGGTGCGTGTGCTACTAATTCTCGCTATGTAAACCTGAATCCGACCCTGAGCGTGCGAACGTGATATGTAGTTCCATCCACCACCCGTGGTAGAGGATAGAATGTTGTTGTTCCCGGCACCGACGAACCCGCTGCGGAAGATGGAAGACACTCGCATACCGCGCTTTGATGCTACGCGGGACCCGGAAGGCGTCGCATCATACGTGCCCCATATGGACCATTTCTATGATAACAGTGTTCAGTCCGCACAGATGCGCGACTTGGCGGTCGACTTTGAGCTGCTGGATGAGCACCTAGTACTTCTAGGTAACCAGGTGCGCTTCAACGTCAACATCCACACATGCCTACGGTCTGCTAAACAACTGCGTAGGGCGTGGGCAAGAATAAGATCATCGATAGGTTATGCCAGGTAGTGACACTGGCCTACCCTCACGTCGCATGCTGCTAATATCGATGGCACGTCTACCCCTCGCAGCTTCTCCAACGACCGCGGGAGTATATACAACTTCACCGCGACTCGACCGTGCAGCAACTCATGTTCCAGACCACACTTGAACGCGGCGTGATCCGCTACGCGGACTCCCCGCTGCTTCGTGCCGTTGCGCATGGACGCATTCTCGTTGTCGACGAGGCCGACAAAGCACCCGAGCACGTCGTCGCGATATTCCGCAGCCTCGCGGGCCAGGGAGAGCTCACTCTCTCAGACGGCCGGCGGCTCACGCGCACTGTGGAACGCGAAGGTGACCTGCCCATCCACCCGGGTTTTCGTCTCATCTTACTCGCGAACCGACCCGGATATCGTAAGGCTGGCTGCTGTTGAGTCTGTGGAGAGTTGCAATTGTTGATGATGACACTTGGTACAGCTTTCCTTGGGAACCATTTCATGCAAGTACTAGGAGACAATTTTAGCTGGTGCGTCGGACGACCTTCATATAGATCGACCAGGGACATTCTGATGCCCTGCTCCAGCCACGCCATTTCGAACCCCGACATGGAATCTGAGCGTAGACTGTTGACCCAGCTCGCGCCAGAGGTTAGCGAAGATCTGGTCGCGCGCCTCATTAGCGCCTTCCACGGCCTCAGGCAAGGTTATGAGAATGGATCATTGACATACCCGTACTCTCTCCGCGGTGCGCACCATATTCCCTAAATCTATTGAGGCTAATTTCGGCTTCATAGAGTTGATTGCCATAGTTCGCCATATGCAAGCTTATCCGGGTGATGACTTAGACGATACCCTGCGCAATGTCTTTGATTTCGACGTGTATCGTGTCGAGACTGTAGAGAAGCTTGATGAGATCCTTCGAAAACACCGGTTCGTACAAGCATCATCCAAGCGCCTCTTCTTGCTGTAGACCTTATGAGACACAGGTTACACACACAAGCCACCGACTCGAGGACGGTACAGAAGGTGAAAAAGAAGCAGCTAGATATGCAATTCGACCCACAGGAAACTGCCCTTGATCAGCCGAAACATGGACAAGAGGATCCGAGCGGCGGGGCGCACTCTGGTGGGAACACGTTCGCTGGTGGTGTAAGGTTCCCATAGTAGACCTTTGACGATACACATACTCATGTTATATAGACTGGTGGGCGCGACACTGCCGGCATGGGCGGTCGAGGGGGGTTCAAACGTCTCTACAAGAAGGGCCATGACATCTATCAGGTGGGTCATTCCTCTCCTATGCGATCGTGTTTCTTAGTCGGGCGATTTAGGTATCTAACAAGCTCAAAGAGGATGTTCCCGATTCGGTGCAGGCGCAGGCCCGCCTGATGGCCCGCAGGGAACTCGAAGCTCGCCTGGCCGAGTTGAACATGACCTCTGCAGGCGCAGACAGTTATGGGGCGCTACTGGCCGCTGTCCAGGCTCACATTGCTCAGCTACGGGATCTTCTCGAGCGTGCGTTCCCGCCTTGCTTTTCATCAGCCTGTATACCTATTGATGTGAACACTATTACAGACCTGGCTACCCGGGAGGAAGAGCGCGTCTGGGTGAAGCGCCAGACCGATGGTGAGCTGGACGACACGCGCCTCACAGAGGGCCTCACGGGCGAGGCCACCGTGTATAAACGTCGAGGGATGGCAAAGCCTGAGCCCGGGCGACCCCAAGTCAAGTAAATGACCTACATTAATCTCCCAGACACTGATTAGCTGAAGAATACCGGACTTCTTGCAGGCCAAAGCGGATTCGATTTTTGTTCGATATCAGCGCATCGATGTCAGTACCCTGGAGTCGACGTAGACAGAGAAGAGCTGATAGATTCGCAGGTACCGTTTTCAATATGATGGGAGGTTGCAGAGGAGCCTTGAGACAGGTCGGCGCTTTGATGCGACTTAGTGCGATTTCTCGTCACTGAACGTTCTTTCCAGCCGTCATGCTCATGGAGAGCTTCAATCTCCTCTCTAGAAAGGACAAATATACCTGGGATGTATGTTAATATTGTCTCTTGGACTCCTGTTCTCGACTCTGACCAGTTCGTCGACGCAGATGTATGGCCACGTAAGTGTGACCACCCAAACAAATGCCACTTTGGTTGACCTTGCTATTTATAGTCAGGGGACGAACCAGAAATTCCACTCGTCAAAGTCGGCGACTCTATCGAAGAGGTCTCGGAGCGCTGGGCCGTCACACAAAAGATGAAGTTCACATCACAATATACATGGAGTGGCGATTCGACAGGTTAGCTATGATCCTCCCCTCGTCTTTGCTTTTGAAGAAACTGATATTTGGCCTAGTCGCGGCAATTGAGAAGGCTGTCAACGAGGTCTCGGCATTTGACGGCGGTACGTCGATCCCCGCCATCAGCCCACTTTCCCCAAATACCAGCTCACACAAACGTCCAGATGACCACTTTGTCATCGCACTGACCGACGCGAATTTCGGGCAGTACAACATCACGGCAGAGGACCTCGGGCGCGCAATGAACCGACACCCGAAGGTCAAAACGGCCTTGATCTGCATCTGCGAGGACTCCGAGGCATCCTGGTAAGGCATCCTCCCCGTTATGCTAGCAGCTGACAAATCACATTCCTGCCTTTTTCTCGCTCGCGCTCGCTTGCTTGTTGGATGTTGCCAAAAATCAGGGTCAAGATGCATTTTTCAGGTCGTGCGTTCCTCGTCACAAATACTGCAGATATTCCAAAGGTTTTGAGAGGATTCTTGACTGCCATGGTGGACCGTTAAACCGATAGAGACTCCTAGACTAAGTTGTTGTAATCCATGTAGATGTAAGGGTCAGTACCCCTCCCTATCGTTAAACACCTCGCGTAAGCATCTCTTAATTAGAAGTAATCCTACTCTTTCTCGGTCCCGATGCAAGGCCAAAATGCAAAATATACAAACAAGTATTGCTGGTAGTAGTAAGTAGAACAAGTACACTAATAACTAATTCTAGATGAGATGGGAAAAGATGAGGGGTGGGCAAAGTCAGTTATAACACTATACAGAGCGACGGAGTAGGCGCGTACCTCTGGTATCCTGAAAACGGTGATTTCCTGGTGCAACGTCTTTCAACTGTCACAGGGGATGGAAAGCCCAAATGTACGTACCTGCTGCTTGAAGTAACGTCGGTTCTCTTCGTCGATGAGGACGAGGTTAAGATAATAACGCGTGCTGAACTTTTTGTTCACGTCGCGGAATGTCGGCGTCAGGTCAAACCCGCCTAAAAACAACCGAATCGGGATCGTTTCGCCTGGAACAGACATGCAATTAATCGTGATATATCAGAGGACATAAAGACGAGAGAGATTCGTACCTCGCACGGGCGCACCGTCCATGATCTCAAACTTTGTGATGGTCTCACTCTCGTTGTATTGATTTGGTGGAGAACCGGTCGTCTCGCGGCGGATAATCGATAGTTCCATGTGCTTGATTTTGATGCGCACAAGCAAAAAGTAGATCTTTCCGACAATCACATCCTTTAAATGATATCTGTGGGGACCATCCTTGTCAGACTCGGCAGCTTTCCAGACGTCGGTCGTGTCACCCTCACTTTGACTTGTTGTACTCGAATTCGATGTGTAGACAGTCCTCGATGCCGACCTCCATCTTGATCGAATTGTTGCTATCTGGTGGCATGCGGAAGGAATGCACCCATATATCCCTTTCCTTCACCACATCCGACATTCGCCTCGATATTGTTACGCGAATAAAGTACCTAGCACACCGAGATGTGAGACGGGGCCTTAATCAATGGCATACACCATCGTCACGCACCGCAACTTGACGTTGATACCCAGGTAGCTCTCATATTGCTTCTCCACATTTTTGAATAAAAAGTCGAACGTCTGGGCCTGTCGTAGCTCGCCCGGTGCAGCCAACTCTTGCGAGAGGGAAAGGAACTCGTGGTGATGGCCGCGGTCATAAAATAGCTCTATTTCCGGTCTCAATTATCCGAATAGAAATGGAACACGGAGCGCAAAGAAGAAACCGCACCTATGTTCCCCACAAACTCGACTTTGATTCCATCATGCGTCGTGCGCTTACCGTCTCGAACACGAACCGTGACCTACCATTTGCTGTCAGCGGAACCGGACCAAGGAAGAGAGAGGCCGAGAACAGGACTAAACTAAAAAGGAAGATACGCAAGAGCGAACGCACCTGTCCCGAGACCGACTCCCCGTCATAGTAAACGGGACAAGAGACGGGGCGATCCTTCTCCGCCTTGGACTCTACTTGTTTTCGGAGTTCCTCGCCTTCGAGCTTGATGTCGACGTCGACGGGGGATGAGAAGAAGTAGGTGGCCATGTCGCTTCAAGAGCTGAGCCTCTGGGTTTGATTGGGTCCGCTTGGGAGTGTGTTGTTGCCTGAGCCGGAGACGACTGCGAGTTCCAGTTATGAGTCCCGGACCGGGCCCGGGCCGGGCCGACTGGAGTCACTCTTTTTTTTTGTAATGTTTGGCTTTGGCTTCACCGTTATAATTTAGCTCATCAGCGCGCACTGGCAGTAGCAGTAGATTCAAAAATGGGTCTTGGCATACAAGATAAAGAGAATAAATAAGAATAGAGTCACAAACCCGCATCCCAGCGACCAAGCTGCCTAGAAAATCCCTACAGTATCAAATTATAACTGAATGTCCTTCAATTGCAGTTGCGCAAGCTAGTGGCTAATAACCGCCCTAGCTATCATTCCACTCTATCCAATACTTGAGATGTTTTCGCTGAACAAAGGGTGAACGGAGCAGTGGAAGGTCCAAATATAACAGAAGTCAGAAGAAGAAAAAAAAGGAATTCCCATTCGTGGGTCATTACGGCCTTAGCGACGCTCGCGCTAGCGCTAGATCATCCATACCCAGCACGCCCGAGTCCTTGCGCGCCATCTCCCGGCGTGACCGGCCCCGCGGGCGCGTCCCCGCCAGAGTCTCGTGGCGCTCCAGCACGACGCTATTGCGCACGGGACCAGCACTCGTCGGGGTAGGCGTCGTCTTGCGCGGCACAGCACCGACGCTCTTGATACGCGTCACCCTGCTCTCACCCTGAGCCTCCGGCGCGATCCAGTCAATCAAGTAGCAGCCGAGCGTGCTCTGGCTCTCGTTCCCTCGGCTCCTTGGGGAAACGGCCGACGTCTGCGGAGTTTCGTGGGTCTCCGAGCTTTCGTGTTCTACTGACGGCCACGAGTAGGATACTGGATGTGCTGGCGCGGAGGCGCGAGAGATGTTGAAGGCGACTGGCGGAACCGCGGGGGGCAAGGATCTGCGTCGCGATGACCGCGTGCGGGAGCGTCCTTGTGGGGGTCGTGGACCGTCGTTCTCTGGGAAATCAGAGGGAATCCCCGGCGGAGGGCTGGTAATCAATGGAGGAAGGAGTGCTCTGCGCTGCAGTGGGGCAGAATGAGGCATAGGGACCGCTCCAATGTGGTTTACGTTGATCGTCGATGTGCGTGTCTGATTTTCGGTCCTCCTGTTCATTACTGCGAATATATCGCTGCTAGGCAGGTCCATCGGAGAGAGGTTTAGAACGAGGGTTGGGGCGGCATTGTAGCCACGAATGACCGAGACATGGCTCTCGGAGGAGAAACGTTCGATTTTCAGTGGTTCGGGACGAGGTCTTGTCGTTGCAACAGACATGCGTGTTGGCCAGTCAGGCGGGAGGTCGCTCGAAGCCCGTGTGACAAAGGGTGTTCGCTCCGCATCAGATAAACTTGGGGATTCAGCACGGGGCAATCCGAATGTCGCGAGAGACGGCCGCAGGGAGGTCATTCGGGACATGCGCTGTGTCATTGAACTATGTAAAAGGCGTGGACTTGAGATAGTTTGCCGCTTCGCGGAGAGTCTGAGCTTGCGTGTGCCAGATAGGAACTCGTTATCCCTGTCACTGTCAAGAATAAAGAATTCCTCTCTGCGGTCAACTCTGAAACGCACAATGTCAGAACAAAGGACACCAAGGGGGAAACACACGAACCCCTTTACAACACCGATGACGATACAAGCACGCCCCAGCATCCGCAATATTCGGCGCGTGAGTATAATACCGAAGCTCGTGGAGGCGAATCCGATGGCAGTTTCGATAGTGGAAATCTTCATTCCGATCACTAGCCAGCCTATTCCACGGAATAGTATACCTTCGCGCTCGGCTGCAGCACGAACCTCGATATTACGCTGTTCCAGGAAGCAGGAAGCCAGTCGCATGAAGAACAGCAAGAAGGTTATTGTCTGGTAAATAGCGAGGAGTGCGAGTGAAGTGCTTCTCAAGAAATCGCGCCCAAATTGGAAAGAGAACAAATAAGGTTCAACTGCGACCTGCTTGCCAACAACGAGGTTTTCGGGGTTAGGAACCTCGCCTACAATGGAGGTCAGTTTGTGTCGGGACGTCATAGACCGGTACTAACGATATCTGATTCCCAAGAACGACACAATCTCATTGGTGACAATGATGACTGGTATCACTGCCAACGCAAAGGTGTTCGCGAAAAGTATGAAGCGCTGAGGAAGATTGGGAAAGAATTCCTTTCGCTTGAAAAGATAGAGATAGAACATGTAGAGAAGCATAGGTATGAACGATGCAGCGCCTGTTCGTGACACCAGGGCGTTGAGTAACGCTGATGATAGAAGATGGATGGCAACACTTACCTATTGCAATGTCCAAGATCTTATGCGCCTCGAGAGAGTATTCGAAGAGTGGGACGACTCGATTGAGTAGGCTGAGAACGACGAGAAATAGATAGGTTGGGCCCTCTGCTGCAAGAATATATCGAATTCTGGGTGAGGCGAGCGAAGCATCGGTAAAGCATCCCACAGCCCCACAAGAACGAACTGAGCACGCACCTGCCTGCGTCGCACTCCACGAAAATGAGTCCCAAAGAAAATATCACCTCAAGGGCTGTGGGAACGAGAGTGATGATCTCTTCACGGAGCGAGAGTCCCACGCAGCGAAGAGCAGGGGCAGGTGAAAGGCAGACGGTGCCCATGTACTACCAATGGAGAGAAGGAAGGATCAGCACAGTTGACGACGCGAACGATCAATGCAACAGCATATCCAGGCTGGGGCCAGCCAGCAAACAAAGGCACGAAAGGGGGTTAACGTTAACACAAACGAGTGGACTGCAGACTCGCTGCAAAGAAAAGGGCTCGGCCGCGGAGAAAGGGAAGGAGAAGAAGTGAGAAGTGATGCTAGTGATGGCTCACAAAGCCTCGGACGACAAAAGTTACAAGGCACAGGAGCGAGATCAGATTCAATACAGTGACCTTCCGTAAGGGTCGGGTCCTCGACAGCCGTTGCCATACTGTCAAATGTGGCTGAGGAAAATTTGGCTCGGGAACCCGTGGCCTGCACGTAGCATTTGTGGCGCCTTCTCCAGCCGCGGAGTTCTCCCACGAGAAGGCCTTTTTCTTCCGTGATTCATCCCCCCTTCGCACCAATTTTGACGATTCAAATTTAAGAACGTTGATGCATTGATGAGCCGCGATAATGAGTTGTCAGCCTGGGTGCATTGGGCCCCCAAAAAGGGTATACGTTTACACGTGTAATACAAATAGAGTATCGCGGGGGCAACAACGATCAGGTGACCATTATATGACCAACGCGACTGTCACCACCACGACCACGACCAGGTATCTGCTCACAGAGGGATTTTTTGGTTGTTGGGAAGATGATTGGAGGGTGTGGTCATGACTTCGAGTGTCTGTGGATAACGACATCACATGGTGATACGACGGTGATGCGACACACTCTGATAAGGCGATCTTTAATTGCTGGATGGTTGGATGTGTGAAATAGAAGATGTTGAGCGTGTTCTCCGATGATAGCACGTTGCTAGTGACTCGAAGACATCAGCGCAAAAAAAGATGGGATATCAAAGTGCCTTTCTAGTTCTACAGCAATCACTGCTGTACCCCACTGGCGGCCTGTGGTACAGTACCTCATCTCATCAGCTGCCCCAGACTACAGGCACTGATTAATTACACTGTACGAGGGTCGCAGGGCAAATGCCCTTATTTACTCTTAAGTTCCCCTTCTTACAGGGGAGACCCTGCCAAATGTGAAATTGCATCCACAAACCGACATCATTTAGGTTGCGTTTGTCTTATGTTCTCATTTAGAGGTCTTATCCCAACTTCAATGCGATAGGGTCCTATACTTGAGATCTAGCAGAACCCGCCTGGGCCCAAGCAGC
>Ga0307510_10011087_pt1 | contig 10714 bp, 9 predicted proteins | sample 12_EM_MG_FD_207224 | JGI IMG/M metagenome (GOLD analysis project Ga0307510, IMG submission 207224) | Populus trichocarpa ectomycorrhiza microbial communities from riparian zone in the Pacific Northwest, United States - 12_EM | ecosystem: Host-associated > Plants > Roots > Unclassified | place... | reverse complement strand
AAATGAAAAAGGCATCAAGATCTGGGGTTGAACTTGAAGTTTGCTAGGGGCTGAAATGCACAAAATTAAAAATTTGAAGCCAATTATGGATGTAATTGAGAGAAATCAGAAATTGAAGGACCACATTGAACTTTATTAAAACGGCGCTGTTTTGGTTATTGTTCATCTTCTTCTTCAATTTTCTCTGAAATGATAGTTCGGGAGAGCTACTTTGTAAGTGCATTTAATGCCTCTAATCTCCACCAAATTTAACAACATATGCACCAAAATGATCACCTGACATTTCTCTACACTCGGGTATGGTCTGTTCTGGCCGATTGATACCACAACAAGCCATGACGCTGGCTTAAAGAGGCCAACTCAGGAAACCTTCAACTGTTAAATTTAACAATTCATGATGTCTACTTTGAGCCAACGGTTGAAATCTTTCCCAGATGAATCAAGGGTCGAAATTTTTTCCTAAATGAAAAAAAGATTGCGCTCTTGCAACCCCTATAAATAGTGATGGATTTCATGGACTGAGGATCAAGAAATTTGGGTCCAAAGTTGGCGAAAAATCAGCTTCCCTACCAGTTTTTCTGCCATTATTTTCTTTTCCTTTCTCCGCCGTTCCAGCCACTAACCGCCATCACCTCCTGCTTGTCCACCACCATTTTCCCCACAAGCCGCCAGCACAAGTCATCTCCACATTAGGAATCATTACGCTAACTTTTCTTTCTCCTCCGCCAGTTTTTCTTCTTTCTCCAGCACCGACAACAGTGAACCGTCATGCTAGCTCCTCTATGAATGACTTTCATCAGCTTCGCGTTGACCTCCCAGACCAGCAACTCCTTCTCCTCCTCATCCTCCTCCTCATCCTCCTCCTCCTCCTCCTCCTCCTCTTTTTCTTCAGGTTCCACTGTTTTTGAACAGTGGAACGTGAAATATAATTCATGCCTTGTTCATGCAACCCAGTCACTGGGTTGGGCCAATGACTGAGTTGTGCTGGGGTGGACCTGTCTCAGCCCAGCCTAGATGGTTGGGCCAAGTCCTTCCTAGTCCAAAAAAAAGAGAAGATTTGTTGGTAGACATCGGCTCAACCCCCTTTTTGGGTCGATCTCGACCAAACCAGGATGGGCTTGGCCTATATAGTTGGGTCAAACCCAGGCCAATATATTTAATAATAATATAATTATAATAATATAATGATAATTTATTATATATAAAAAAATTAAAAAATCCTTTCAAAAGATTATGATTCTTTCACATGTATTTTTACCAATTTTGCATAACATCGGACTGTATATTTACACTATAAGATACAGATCCGATATTAAAACACTCGGTTTTCTGTTAAACGATTCTAAAAAAAAATTCAAATTAATTTCCTCTTTAATGTTTTTTTGTTTTTATGTATATGTCCAAATCCTAAAATTTTTCCAAGAATATTTTCATAAAAAAAAACAAAAATTGTATCTTTCTCATATTTTTAAAATGCAAAAAATAGATATCATAACTAGTTTATGATTATTCGTTAGGATTTGGCTAAAATGTCAAAAATCTTTCACCATTCATTTTGGTCATTTTTTATTAGAGTTTAGATGTAGACTTTAATATTTGGAGGTATAAAATTACATGGCAGAGTATATCATCAAGTATTAAAAATACTAAGTTCAAAATAAATGCGATACTAAAATTCAGATTTTAGAATGGTTAGGATTAAACTTAATAAGGTAGAGATTTTTCCACGAAGAGAGATTTGCCTTGAACTTTAGACGAGACCAACGAATAAAAATATGACATAGAAAAACAATCAAACAGCAATGCATCCTATCTCAGGTAGGTTGCACTGGGGATGATGCGTCTTTCCCTTGCACAATCAGTGTTTTACCCAAACTCTCGCATACCATAGGGTTCTTAATAACCATAATACTAGGTGGCGACTCTTGAACCTTAATAATAATTTTATGATTAAATCAAAAATCATTTCCTTCCCAACTACAATACCTCTCATGAGGCATAAAAAACACGTCAACCCGACGTTGCCCCGCAAAAACAGGCACGAGCTACCAATCACTTTGACTTACCAGAAGCCATCTACTACTACCACGGCTACCAGCCACCTTGGCTTACTAAGTATCATTTGTTACTACCAACCACCTTAGCTTTTCATATTAAGCTGAAAGACACATTGGTTTAGGAGAACAAATCAAATTGCTTGAATTATAAGATTAACTAATTATCCAACACATCAATTTTATTTCAAAGCATCTTGTATTTTGGGACTCATCATCAAGCAATGTAAAAATTCCACTGATTATGTTTATATATATATATATATATATATAAATTTTCCTTCACTATGTTTGTTAGTCTATTATAATTTCATCATCTCCTTGGACTCATTAAAAAAACAAAAAAGGCAGACTTGGTCAATCCAACATTGATCACTTCAATTATAAAGTGTTATGACGCCGTGTATTTAATGGTCATCATTGTAGTTTGTAAAGTTATTACATATGGTATAGTTTTTGACCCAATTTACAGTTTACAATAGGTTAGTTAACTTTGGAGATCAAAGTAAATTTGAAATGGCATTATTTTTTTTAAAAAATTAAATAATATTTTTTTAATTTTTTTAAATTAAACTATATTTTAACTAGATATATAAAATTAGAGGTTGATCCGGAAAGTGAACTTGAGGTTGACGTGGTTGGTTCTAAAAATGTGATAGTCTGTCAAAATATTACAATTTTAACTATAACAAGTACATTTACCAAAGGAAAGAAAGGAAGAAGTACATTAATATATTGAGCGATTTTCCTGGAAAGAAATATATATTTTGCTGCCAAGACAACCTGAAACGTGCAGTCAATTTTCCTTGATAAAAAAAAAATACTATATTTGCACGTGTCTCAAAAAGGAGATGGGAAGCGTGGGTCTGGACAGGACGAAAGCTGGGCAACCTAAGATTCATGGGAAATAAAATTAGAAAAAGGTTTAATTGCTGACAACCATGGGGCGGGACACTACAGTTATATGCTCCTCAGAGACCCATTAAGGGTTCATACAGCCAATAACAGCACCGAGTATCTTGATTTCTCTTTCAACTCGAACTCCATAAAAGGGTTTTTCAGTTTCTTGATCTCTAGCCTTGTAAAACTCGATCTTGTCACCCACTTCAAGTTTCTTCTTCCTCGCAAATGCAAGCCAACCCCTGGAAAGAACTGGCTTCTGATACGGCCCTTTCTTGCGAGTGGAGCACTGAAAAGTCCAGACTTTGCCTCTCTCCTCTTTAGCTTGAAAAAACACCGCATGGCCGCCTTTGAATGGTGGGAGAGACTTGAGAAACTTGGAAGGCACTGACAGTCTCTTCTCAGTATCTGTCTTGGTGAGGATCTTGGAGCAGCTAGCCATTTCTTAGGACAAACGAGAAGGACAATAAAAAAGAAAAATGATCTCTGTTTGTTTATTCGACCTTCTTAATTTGTGTACATATTTATAGATATACCAGAATGTTCCGAAATGATAAAATCATTTCTCATACATGCTCTGTGTCGCAATCCGGTCATCTCAAGACGACGTCACAGCATCTCCATCGAAGACTTTCTGGAAAAAAAAAAAAAAAAAGAGCCTTGGAAGATATATATTAGGATCGGGCGATCTAGTAAGCAATCGAGCGAGGTCTTGTTGTAGAAAAAAAAGGTATCGCACGATGTGGAATGGATTTCATTAATCACTTCTTTTCCTGGGGTAAATGTATAAATGTAATTAAATAATTGTGTGATTCTGGATTGAAATTATAATAACTCATTTGGGTTATTCATGAGTTGGATTAATTTAATTGACAAATATTCTTGCAATGAAACTAGTGGTTACATGTCGCTATCTCAACTTCTATGCATATTTATAAAACATTTTCATGTCTATCGGGTCTCTTCCGTGACTTTTTGACTCAAAATATCTAGCTTGAGCAGGTTGAATTTTAAATTTAATTTTTCAATTAAAATAATATATTTATAGACCAATAAAATTAATACACACACACACAACTATGTTTTTATATACATAACACCTTTTTTTTACTAGAAAAATAGTTTTTTATATTTAATATACCAATAAAATTAATTCTCTATTATTAAATCTGATTCTCTCTTCCATCTAGCACTAACAATTAATTATATATATATATATATATATATAATAATAATAAAATTTACAAAAACAATTAATTAGGTCTTATATATGGGGTAGTTTATTTGGCAAAACCACTAGCTATCTAGTTGTTACCTTAATTATCTTCCTGTATTAAACATGAACTTTGTTATTATTCTTGGTAAATATAATTTGCTAATAATATCAACTCTTGAAATTTGTTTCTTTGTTTCATCACAAATAAGTTTTGAAATTTACTTTTTAATTATTATTTTAAAACTTGTTTTTATCATGTAAAATATTTGAAAATATAGTTGTGATTGCAGCGTAATATATTTTTTATTTAAAAAAATATTAAAATAATAATTTTTTGTTTTTAAAAAAATATTTTTAATATTATCACATTAAAATAATTAAAAATATATAAATAAATAATAAATAAATTAATTTAAAAAAAAAACACGGCCCAACAGTTCCAAACACGCTCTTAGAAAATAAATTAATATGTTATAATTCTATCTGCTTTGAAACTTGCGTAGTTACACGGCCGCCCACACCCTTTGATTGACTATGCAACCCTTTTCTTGACTACGAAGTCTCTGATTTTCTCCTTTTATTTTTTCTTATAAAAGAAATGGATAAACATCAGAAATAGCGCACGCTTATTTGCCCACGACATCTTCTTCTGGAAACATAGAATCTTTTTTAGCGTAAATACAAGTTGGTTAATTTGTTTTTTATTTAAAATTAAATTTTTTTATATTTTTAAATTATTTTAATAAATCAATATCAAAAATAAATTTAATAAATAAAAAAATATATTATTTTAATATATTTTTAAACAAAATATATTTTAAAAAACAATTATTATCCCATATAAAAAACTACAGCTCGTAGCTTGCCAGCCAATCCTATCACTTGCATGTGTCACCAGCCAGTTTCAAACTTTGAACATTGAATCATTTGTCTGGTGGTCGTGTGTTGCAAGATCACATTTGTGGTCTTGGAGAAAGTCCACCACTCCACCGGCGACTCTTCTTTCTCTTCCCTATTTTATTTATTTTAAACTGTGCTTTCTTTCTTTCTCTTGTCCAATCATATTTTATAATCATCCATATCCATCGTGACCAAATTATTAATTGCATTCATAATTGTATCCTTCGTTATGAAATCTATCCTAAAAAATTATCGTAATATTTTTTATATATCTTATTTTTTTTTAATTTCATCGATGATATATGTGATTTTATACAACATGTACCGGCTCATGAGAATCACAAGTGAACATATATATATGTGTGTGTGTATTAATTTTTTTTTAGTGATTAAAATTATGGATCTCTCCCTTTTGAATAAATATCCAACACCTATAATTTTCGGTTAATAAAAAACCATAATTCTTTTTTTTTTTCAATGTTAAGTTTGGCTTATAAACTTAATATGATTGGGTTGGGAAACCTATTAATTATACGATAATAAGAAAAAATTCTAATAATAAAAGGAAAAAAACAGCATTTTAATTGAAATTCTTGTAATCATTGGTTATTTTTGTCTTTCTGGTAGACATTTAACTTCCTAGTGGGGATGTAGAATTTTTCCATCTATATATAGCATGTGCATGTGCGAATCGGTCTCTGTACTTTTCTTTAGAGAAAAAATCAACTTAAAAAGGAATCTGTGCTCAACTTGGACTTGGGAGCTATGACTATGGATTGGCCCCAAATTAACAAGTACGGATGGAGTTTTTCAAATTTCTATCCACTTTGATTAATTTACCATTTTACGACAGAGATTTTGCACTCCTATGAAAAGATAGGCTGGAAATAATTAATAAAAAAAACAAAATAAATCATGACCATATATTTCCCTCGTTATCTGACAAAGAAAAAGAAACCCAATTAGGTCCTACACGGTACATGCCATGAACTTGGTCCGGTGATTAATCTGTAATTAATGATGTGACTCAGATTTAAACACAATTAGTTGTCAATTGATTTGCTATGAGGCACATTATATATATATATATATGCGCTACTGTGAAGCACTTGATGCAAGACCATCATGGGGCAATAAAAATTATCTTTTAATTAATACACTCATTTATTATATATACAAAAAAATAATAAACTATGAAGAACATATGACTAATGCAGTATAGGGGGGAAAAACCCATCACCTATCATGTGTGTGTGAGGTCGCTGGGTCCCCAAGATTTACAGAATTTTCAAACCCCCCTGTAGTTCGGAATAAATTTTCAAGTCAATTCTCTAAATGGGCCCACCTAAAATTGAAATGTTACACTCCCTTTGAATTCGTCCCTACAGAGAAGGGCTGGCTCCGAGAAGAAGTGTACTAGACATTCTAATGAGCCTTCTGCTAAACTTTGTGTTCAGCTCTGCAGGTTCCTCTCTCGATTTCCAATCCCGATGCGACGATACTGTTTAGGAAGCCCTCGTGGCTTTCAGACTTCAGTATCCCCTACCGTGGCTTTTGTAATAAACTAATATGATAGTTGAATATGTGCCTCTTGAATTTATTGAAAATAAATTTATATTTAATTTAAATACACAAAAATTAGATTTAAAAATAATGACCACTAACTTAATTTTTAATAAAAAAAAATATAAAAACCTAAAAGTAATAGGTTCATGTGAACCTAGAATGAATCAAAAAGTTAGAAAAAAAAACATAGATATATTTTATTTTTATTTATTTAATTGTATTTTTAGTGAAAAGTAATAGAAACATAGTATTGAAAAAGATATTTATGATCCTAAATGTGAAAGATGATCCAAAAATATTTTGTGAAGCTGTATCTTCTAGAGACGTTATCTTTTAGAAATAAACGGTACATGATAAAACGGATTTAATATTGTCTTATAATACTTGGGTTCTAGTAGATTACCTTCAGGTTCTAAGCCAATAGGATGCAAATTGATGTTTAGAAGAAAATACAATATTGATGGTTCTTCACAAACCTTTAAGGCAAGATTAGTGGCCAAAGGTTTTACTCAAAAAAAGGATGTTGCTTATTTTAACACTTATTTTTCAGTGGCAAGAATTACATACATTAGAGTTTTATTTGCATTAAGATTAATTTATAAATTGTATGTTCATCAAATGGATGTTAAGATGACTTTCTTAAATGGAGATTTAAAGAAGTAAGTGTATATGAAACAATCTGAGAGTTTTATACTTCATGGAAATGATAAAAAGGTATATAAATTGATAAAGTCTTTATATGTTTTAAAGTAAGGGGGCGTTTGTTTCATGGAAAATGGTTTTCTAGAAACCACTTTCCAAACTTTCCTGTGTTTGTTTGTCATTAGAAAAGTTAGTCAACGGAAAACACTTTCCAGTCAAAGAAAAATTTGGCTTGGTTTACAGGAAAGTGTTTTCCTTTTATTTTGGGCGAAAAACACTTTCCAGAAGTTGTAAAATTTTTTAGAAAAGTCATATTATTTACTGATTATATCAAATTTGGTCCTCAAACTTTTGATTGTTATATATATTTTGTTTTGAATATTTTTTTTTCAATTTCATCCCTTAGAATTTAATTTTTATATTAATTTTGGTCCTCATTTTTATAATTGTTATTTGCTTTTTCCTTATCATTTTTTAATTGAAATTTTTTATCTATCAAATTTGGTCCTCATTCTTTTAATTGTTACTTATTTTATTTGAAATAATTTATGAAATGGTAATTATTATTATTTTAATTTCTTCATCTTTCAATTTTTTTTATTTGTTAGATTTAATCTCAATTATTTTGATTATTATTTATTTTATTTGAGATAATTTATGAAATTATATTTTTTTTCAATTTCATTCTCATTCAACTTTTTAATTTGTAAGATTTGTTCTTCATTATTTTAATAAACTTGAAAAAAATAAAACATTAATAAGTTATTTTCCAGCTCATTTTCCATGACATAACCAAACACTGGAAAGTGTTTTCCAACTTATTTTCCATTATACTACCAAATATCAGAAAATAATACACTTTCCTCGAATTCACTTTCCAAAAGAAAACTACTTTCAGCAAACAAACGGGGCCTAAGTTCCAAAACAATAGCATGAGAAATTTGACAAAGTAATTTTGTTGAATGATTTTAATTACAATGATGCCGATAAATGTATGTATTCCAAATTTACAAAAGATTTTGGTGTGATTACTTGTCTTTACATGGATAACACGTTAATCTTTAGCACCAATATGATTGAAATAGTTGAAATCAAAAGATATCTCACTTTCATCTTTAAAATGAAAGATCTTAGTGAAGTGAATACAATTTTAGGTATCAAAGTTAAGAAACATAGTAGTAGATATGCACTTAATCAATTATATTATATCGAGAAAATGCTTGATAAGTTTAAGCATCTCAATATAAAAGAAGCTAATACCCTATTTGACTCTAATATGAAGTTAAATGATTATTTTGAAAAAAGGTAGCACAACTAGAATATGTTAGTGTCATTGAAAGTTTTATGTATGTTATGCATTGTATAAGACCATATATAGCTTTGTTATATGCAAGTTATCAAAATATACATGTAAGCCAAATACGGATTATTAGAAGGCAAGAGTATTTGGTTATCTAAAAAGAACAATCAATTTAGGCTTGTTTTATTATGATTTTCTAGCTGTGTTAGAAGGATATTGTGATGCAAGTTGGATAATTAGTTCGAGTGATAATAAGTCCATATCAGGATGAATTTTCTCACTTGAAGAAGGAGCAATATATTGGCCATCTAAGAAACAAACATGCATATCTCATTCTACCATGAAATCAAGATTTATTGATATGACTATTAAAGGTTAAGAAGCAAAACGCCTAAGAAACATGTTGTTAGATATTAAGTTGTGGCCACAACCTATGTTAGTTATTTCTTTATATTACGATAATGAAGCAACTATGTCTTGAGCTTACAATAACGTTTACAATGGTAAGTGAAGACATATAAGCATTAAACATGGATATCTTTGAGAGTTGATTACAAATAGGGTAATCATCATTGTCTATGTGAAATCTGTAAATAATTTAGCGGATCCACTTATAAAAGGACTATCTAGAGATATGGTAAGGAAAACAATTAGTAGAATGGTGTTGAAAGTTGTTATTAAAGATACCGGTTGTTGTTACCCATTTTTAGGTTCCCCACAAAAAAATTAAAAACAAATACAAAAAAATACATATATAAAAAAATAGGAGTGAGAAAAGGATGCTGGAACTCCCATAAAATGGCTAGGAATTGGTTGAAGAGGTTCAGAAATACAAGAATTGAAATTTAACATTATAAGAGCTCTGTTGACAAAGAAAATTCAAGTTGAGAAAAAAAGTCTAAAATCAGATGTTTATGGACTCAGTTAAATTTTATCTAAGGTTTAATTGAATTTATGGAGGGTTTTATTGCAAGAAAAATAGATTTTTAAGTCAATTTAGGCTTTTATAGGATGAAATTAAAGTTCTAGGGTCCAATTATAATTTTAAAAGAGTTGATTTGGCCAAATCAGGGGCTTAATTGCATAGTTATTGAAGTTTGATGGCTAATTAGGGACTTAATTGAAACAATCCGAGACCAAGGACCAAACTAGAAAAGGCGCTAACATTAAAGGATCCAATTATAATTTTGTCGGGGATTTGATTACAAAACTGCAAAACATTCAATGGCCGAATCAAAAGAAACCCAAGTGGCGCCGTTTCCACCATTTCACCATTTGCAACAACTGGTATTCTGTGATAATAAAGGAAGGAGACGTTGGCAGCGATAATGGAGGCGTTTTCAAATCAAGAAGGGAGCGTATCGCGGCTGACAACCCTCGCCACCGTGATGCACGCTGTCTTACCAAAAACACTCTCGTCCTCTGGCTATAAAAGCCAGAAGAAGAACCGAACGCAGGGGAGAAAAGGGAGGGAGGAGGAGACAGTATTGAGGAGAAAACAGGAGGGGTAAAACCAGAACGACAGAAAGGAAAAGAGAGAACAAGGGAGAAGGAGAAAACAGAGGGTGGTAAGTCTTTCGAACCAGAACGACAGAAACAGAGAGACGAGGAAAGAAAGTTACAGAGGAAGAAGGAAGGAAAAAGGAGAACCACCGTTGGTCTTCCTCTCCACCACTACTACAACGCCGCCACTGAGAAAGGAGTATCGATCAACAGAGAAAAGAAAACAGCACCCCCATAGCAATTCCACCGGCCAACAACCTCCATCGCACCGTTTGAAAGCCACCAGCAGCTCCACCCCCACTACAGACCAAAAGGAGAAGAACCAAACAGAAGTAGACGAGGAAGGTGTCTCTGCACAGGGAAGAAGAAAACAAACTGCAGCAAACACCGCCCGCCACCGTCATAACCACCGTGAACCATCGTCATCTTCCTCTCCACCGCCACCAGCATCACTGTGAGCGTACGCCATTACCATCGTCGTCGACATTGTTTCCGCCACCAGGTTTGTTCTCTTCATCTCTGTGCATGCAATTCCATTTTTTGCATTTTCACTATTCAAGTGAATTATAATTCACTTGAACAGTGACTACTTGAATTGCACAAGCATGCACGCGTAAGCGTGCCTTTTGTTTT
>Ga0307510_10011085_pt1 | contig 10715 bp, 14 predicted proteins | sample 12_EM_MG_FD_207224 | JGI IMG/M metagenome (GOLD analysis project Ga0307510, IMG submission 207224) | Populus trichocarpa ectomycorrhiza microbial communities from riparian zone in the Pacific Northwest, United States - 12_EM | ecosystem: Host-associated > Plants > Roots > Unclassified | place... | reverse complement strand
TTGAGGTTGAAGTGTGGATGCATGGGAGGCATGGTTGCTTAGTTGCATGTGTCCGGACAGAACCCAGTACGGAGAAGGGTGTCTGGACGCGCCAGACGCAACCAGATGTGGCGCCTGAGTATAGGACTCACAGGACGCACAGGACGCAGAGTCCACACTACGAGAGTCAGGACGCAACACGACTGTATCTCATGCAGGATGGCCTTTTGCTGATGGACATTGAAGACACTAATTGCCTCACTTTCCTCCTGTACTGGGAAGCCTTTCCCTTCCACAAAGAACATCCCACCAAGTTTGTCACCATACGAAATCACATGGTGGCAAAACGCTTTGGTACTAGCATCCTTCGGTGGTACCAATTGGGTATGTCGATGCAAAATAATGTTCTATTTCTTGCTTTACATGGCAATATCATTACCCCACGAGCACGCTACCAGAAAGTAATGGTGGAACAGTACACTAAAGCAAGTGGGTTATCTATGACAGATCCTCAGAATCGGGATAGCTTTCATATTGCCATCCTTGAAAAACGTGGCCTAGATACTGAGGTAGAGTACCGAGTTACTCAACTAAGTAGCTTACCTTTTTTCACTAAATTTACCTTACTGTGTCTAATAAAGGATTTCCATAAATAGCCAAGTAGATGATCAGGCCTAGTGGATTTGGTCATAACATCTCCAAGCTACCGTATTGTTACAGAAGGGAAAACAATCCTGATTTAATTTCTCGATCATGGTAGCACTCATACTTTGGAAGAGAAAGCCCAACTTCTAAGTGACCTTAACGTAAATGATGTCTAGAGTGTCAAGTTCAACAAGTGTGAAGAATTCAGAAAGCGAACCATACAGAGCTGGATCAAAAAAGAACATACTCGACAATGGAAGAGCAATATTTCGAGTGCAGAGGTTGGAAAGCGTCCCTGGGAACATGCAGTTGAAAACAGATCTCATTATTGTTCATGGATCACGAATACTCTTGGTCCCGGAAATCACTATTGCTAGTAACAGGATCAAGGAGCCTCTTTTACCTCACTAATAGTGGATTTTAAAATTTTGACATACTTCTCTTGCAATCATTGTTTCTAGTTTGATCATGTGCTTAGAGCATTGTGACACGATCAGAGGATTTACTCTGTTGAGAAGGGGAAGTCAGGGTGGAGCAAGCCTCGTAATTGAGGAGGGGCTGATTAGGCCAGCCCGGGCTGGTGTGGGCTGAGCCTGGTGTCACACGTTTTGGGTGGTGTGGGGCCACCCAAGTGGCTGATGAAATTCGTGCTCTGGATCTGGCTGCCAATAGAAAGGTTTTTTTGCGCAGTGGGAGTATATAGGCTGTGGGGACCGAAACTTCAATTTATTAATCTTCCTCACTTTTTCTTTTGACTCCGGGAGCAACAGCCTACTTAAATACAAAAAACCAGAAAGGCTGTTCTGAAAATGTCCTCATGATGATCATATGATTCCATCACTATTATCATATCATTTCGATATCATGACCATCTGACTTCAATGCTATGAGCCTATGATTTCCTCCATTCGTCCCACAACTTTCTTGCGCTCCGGTTCCCCCTTGCCTATTCCATCACATGTCCTGTTGTCAATCCTCAAAGTTCTTTCTTCTACCTTCTATAGCGATTGCTGTATCCTACTAGCGTATCCTAATCTTGCATAACGGCCGGTAAGGAGGAACGATATCCAATCGCCATTGTGGACTTGAAAGAGGCGGGGCCGGTGACTTAAATCATCTCCCCTCACCGGCACTCCCATCCCTGTACTCCTCTTCAGCCTCTATGGCTTGTATGGTAGTACTCTGCTGATCTACCAGGCCTAAGCCAAGACTGTGTCTTAGAAAGGCAGGGGATGACAGAGCTTTAGTGAAAATGACGGCTCTCATGTCTGTTGTTGAACAATATGCGAGGGTGATTTGTCCTTTCTCTATACATTCACGCACAAAGTTGTGCTGGATGTCAATATGTTTTCTGTGAGCGTGGAACTGGGGGTTCTTAGCCAGGGCCAGGGCACCTTGGTTATCAAATACCAATGCATTGCAGGTTCTTCGTATGCCTTCTTACCCCTAAGTCACCTAGTATGGCTTGTAACCAAATGGACCCCTTAACCGCCTGGGTTAGAGCCATGTACTCTGCCTCAGTTGAGGACATAGCGACAGTACTTTGCTTCTTGCTATTCCAAGAAATAGCAGCCCCATTTAAAATAATTGTATAGCCTCCTATTGATCTCCAGTCATCTCCTGAGCCCCAATCGGCATCTGTAAATCCAGTTCCCTGTTCTTCCAGCCTGAAACAGACTTCCCTGTCTGATATTCCTGTCAGGTAATGGAATATCCTTTTAACAGCAGACCAGTGTGTGGAATGGGGATTTGTGCTCTACTGGCTGACCTTCAAGACAGCATAAACAATATGCGGACAGATGCGAAGCATGGAATACATTAACGACCTGAGTGCCTATTTGTATCTCTGCCAGTCTATTCCTGTTGCTTCAAAGGCTTCGCTGCTCTTTCCGAGCGGAACATGTGGATCAGCCGGGGTTACTGCTGGATTGCAGTTGCTCCTTCCATGGGACGCGAGAATCTTCTGGATGTATGATAGCGCCTTGGGGAGAGATGCAGGGACCGCTTCTTGAGAAAAATCTTGGTTGATGTAGACTATCAAACGAGAAGGTTGTACAAAGAACGAATAAAGGATATGAGAAAGAGGACATATATTCGGTGACCCATGTGATAACCGTGTGATGAGGGGAGTCATTTAAATACACAAATCAATACTACATATTCCTTCCGGAGCCATCACGGCATTTTCTTACTTTCTCCTACCACTGCCCTACCCCTTGCGCCACCCTCATCTCTTGACCGCTTTCCGACATCATTACATCATACATGCACTCATCACTCCAGTTACCCACCCGACATCCTTCCAGCGGATTCCACAAGAAGGATAAGACATACGCAGTAGGCATGATAGCCGATAGACAGCAATAGCGTGATTGCCGGTGGTTAACAAGACCTCCCCTCACCGGCACTCGCATCGGAGTCCTCCTCGTTAGAATCGATGTCTTCATCAAGCACACTCTGCTTTACCTCGACAGAGTAATTAACAAGACCTAAGAATTGGCGGTGCTTCACAAATGCTGGCTGTGGAAGGGCTTTTGTGAAAATGTCTGCGGTCATATCCCTTGTAGGACAATAAGTGAGTGCAATCTGCTTGTTCTGCACATGCTCACGAACATAGTGGTACTGTATGTCCATATGCTTTGTTCGAGCATGAAACTGGGGGTTTTTGGCCAAGGCCAGAGCACCCTGGTTGTCAACACAAATGTGCGGTACCATCTCCACCTGCCTCTTTGCTCCCAAATCAACAAATATGGCTTGCAGCCATATAGACTCCTTAACTGCCTCAGTTAAAGCCATATACTCAGCCTGTGTAGAAGACAAAGTGACAGTACTTTGCTTCTTGCTGCTCCCTGATATAGCCGCACCGCTTAGGACAAATGCAAGGCCACCAATGGACCGCCGGTCTTGCCCGGAACCCCAATTGGCATCTGTACAACCATTTCCAGGTCCTAGTACCTTATAGCAAAGCCCGAATTCTAGAGTTCCTCCCAGGTAACGAACTATCCTCTTCACAGCTGTCCAGTGGGTCGAATTCGTGTTTGAACTGTATTGGCTGACCTTTCAGACTGCGTCGGCAATATCTGAGGGCGTTCCCAGCATTGTCTACATCAATAACCCAACGGCTGATTGATATCTTTGCCCGCTCGATATGAGTTGCCTCGAAATCCTGCCTACTGTTTGCCAGGCTAATATGCGAATGAGCTGGGGTTACCGCCTGATGGCTATTCCGCATTCCATGTAAGTCCAAGATCATTTCTATATACAGTCTCTGTGACAGCTGCCAGGTACACATTTCATGATCTCTGTTGATTTCTAGACCGAGGAAGGTTCTCAAATCACCCAGGTCAGTAATGTCAAATTCTTCATGAAGTTGGAGTCAGATCCAATTAATCTGATCGGTGGTATGGGCAACTAGTACAATAATATCCACATAAAGCAAAATGATGACTTGGTGTTCATGGCTAATGAACAGGCTATGGTTGGACTGACTGCGTACAAAGCCTTTGCTGCTGAAGAACGAGTAGATGCGACCATACCAGGCGCGTGGTGACTGTCTCAAACCATATATCAACTTCAACAGTCGACAGAGAATAGGCTGCTGGTGACCGTTGGACTCCTCGCTCCTTGGTATAGTAACTCCCTCAGGAATCTCCATATAAACCACTTCCTCAAGCTCACTGTTCAGGAAAGCTGTCTTTACGTCCATGCCCTGGACGTCCCAATTGTTCTCACAACTGAGGGCAAGTAGGAGACGGTAGTATTAAACTTCGCAACCGGTGCGAAGGTTTCCTCATAGTCGATGCCATACTTCTGGCCAAATCCTTTCGCTACAAGCCTGGCCTGTAAATCGACCATCATCCGTTTTTCTGAATAACCGCCCGAAGCCAATTGCTGTACGAAGGAGGGGAAGTGGCTCCGATACCGACGTATTGTTTGTGGTTAAGGAGTCAAGTTCAGACTTGCATGCTGCTTCCCACCTAACCTTCTCAACACCTTCTAGTGCTTCAGCTAATGTCCGTGAGTCTACCTCTTGATTGTTAGCCATTAGCGCAAAGTGAGCATGAGAAGGAAACAATTTGCCACGGTTCCTGTATCGCTGCGATGACCGTAGCTGGTGTCCACCAGCAAAAAAGGCCCTTGCTCTAAACGGATAGGCATTGCGTCCGGACGCAGGAAATCCGTCTAGAGCATCCTGTCCGCCCAGCCCGCCCTCAGAGGGCCCCAGCACAATGGTTGCATCCTAGTCCGTTGGGTGCAATCCAACCCGCATCCTGTCCGCCCAGTGCACCTGGATGTTCCATTTCACTCCCTAATCTCCCGAAGAAATGCAGGGTAAGTGACCCATAGGGCTCTGCATTGGGCAACTCTCCCTGCCCATGTTGGCCTCTACTTACAACAGACTACTTTATCACTAGGTAAAGGCTGTGCAGGCGAAAAAGGATCTAAGCATAGGATGACTAACTATCTATTGTCCCAGTAGCGACCGAAAACATACCCCTTATTTGATCACTGCTAACAATACTCGCAAAAGGTTTCTAAGTTCTTCCCACCTTGTATTAAGCTTCATGATCGAATGAGTTGAATAATTGAATATTATCAACCTTCGGAGAGGGGCATGCTGATCCATCCAGGTTGACACTATTCATTACCCCTAAGCGAGCGGATTCCAATGAGGCCCTTTCTGACTCTAGCGGATTGCAATGGGGCTCGGGCAGACTCTAGCAGATTGCATAAGGCCCTGCCAGACTCTAGCGGACATTGGCCAGTGCCCGGTGAGGTATCTGCCATTTTCTGCCTGCTGACTTCTATAGCCATGCGGACGCTTCGAAACCGATATCATTCGATTCCCCTCGAGTGGCGGATGCCAAGGGACTCTGTCCAGATGCTGTCCGACCGGTGGTTGAAACGTTATCCAAACCTTTGTACATGAGTTCCCCGGGCAAGTAGTTTTAAATTGTCGGCTGCTGGGTGCTACAGCCATGCGGACGCTTCGAGACCTATACCATTTGATTGCCCTCGGCGAGCGGACTCCAATGAGGCCATTCCTGACTCTGGCGGACATCTGCCCCCTGAGGTATCTGCCCTTTTCATCCTGCTGAGCTCTATAGCCATCCGGATGCATCGAAACCTATACCATGCGATTCCCATCGACGGGCGGAATCAAACGCACCCTGTCCCGATCCTGTCCGACCGCTGGTTGAAATGTTATCCAAACCTTTGTACTTGTCTTCCCCAGGCAAGTGCAGTCAAATTGTCGGCTACTGGGTGCAACAGGCATGTGGACGCTTCGACACCTATAGTATTCGATTCCCCTCGGCGAGCGGACTGCAATGAGACCCTTCCCGACTCTGGCGGACATCTGCCCGCTGAGGTATCTGCCTTTCTCACTCTCCTGACCTCTACAGCTATGTGGCCCCTTCCCGAGCTATAGTATTCAATTCCCATTGCCGAGGGGAATCCAACGCACTCTCTCCCCACACTCTCCGACCGCTGGTATCAGGGTTATCAATACCTTTGTACTATAGTTGTCCGGGCCAGTACTTTCAAATTGTTAGCTACCGTGTGCTACTGTTTTCTAGACTAGCTTTAATAAATATATTTCTATCTTAGTATCTAAATGACTCAAATAAGTAAACAGGAGTCATAGTTAATGGATCTTTCCGGACAATTTGGATATTCTCCACAGTTTTCACTAACTCATTCAAAGTCGACGAATGTAGAGTTGTTGACCCAGGAGGTATCCGGAGATACCCAGTTCCACCTCAGTACTTCCCCTATTCTACTATCCTATCGGGTTGCGTCTGGAGAACCTTTTTGCGTCTGGAGAACCTTTCCGCGTTTGGTACCTTCTGAGTCCTTGGTTGCGTCTTGTGTGTCCGGACGGCATGGTCCCCTGTCCATCAGCACCCAATAAAAGACGGCACACCCAGAATACGAGTTTACGTTCTATGCGCCTGGACCGCCGGACGCACAGGGTGCACGGGGTGCCTCCCGATGTAACCTTTTATTGTTGCTGATGTGGTGGGAGTCTCCCGCCCCTAGAGTTCTTTACGGGGCGGGGTGGGGCGGGTTTTCACTCCCCAGGCCCCGCGATTACAACGGGCCCGGGCGGTTATTCTGGGGGTTATCCCCGCCCCGCCCTTGTCCGGGGTGAGTCCCCACTCATTCCCTGAATGGGGCCCCGTTTCTCCCCACCTGTTTTAACGGGGACCAGTCTGGGGAACGGGCAGGGCCGGGGGCTGGGGCAGGAAACCGTAAAATAACACACCCCGCCCCGGGCCGTTCAGCGGGGCCCGGTGGGGAATTGGGCCAGGGGCCTGCATGTTTCGGGGCCCTGGAGGGCCTGTAACGAAATCTACCCGCTTTCCGCAGGAGCTTCAGTAGCTATTTCAGCTGGCCTTCCAGTATCATTTTCGATAAATGGTTGTGGCCGAACTATAATTGAATCATGAACATCGCCGTCTTGCCTAATTACTTGCCCACCTCGTGGCGGAGTAATTGGTTCCCCGCCTTGATAATAAGCATCCTCATTGTGGCTAACATTTGGTGAAACAGTTACCAGTTCAGGTTCCCAGCCGACTGCAACTCCACCATTAGTACTTGCGACCTGTTCTGCCTCTGAACGACTTTCTACAATGATCACATCCCGTGATCTCATTTCTACTGTGTGGAAAGCATTATACAATCCGTATACCTTGGAACCTGTTTCCTCCTCGTACCCTATGAGAAGACATTTGACTGACTTCGGGTGAAGTTTTAAACGTCTTTCCTTCGGGATGTCTACCCATGTAGTGGATCCACATACCCGTATGTGCCTAATTCCTGGTTCCTGTCCTGTCCAGTGTGGCAATAGCGAGACGTCACCATGGCTTCGTGTGAGCACTCGATTGGGTATATGTGCAGCGATCAGTACTGCTGGTCCCCAGAATCGCTTTTCCAGTTTGGAATCTGCTAACATACACTGAGCACTCTCAACCGGTGTACGATTCATTGTCTCTGCTGGACCATTCTGCGATGGACTGTACGGCGGAGTAACATGATGCTGAATTCCAGCATTTTCTAGGTATGTCATGAACTGGCTGTTCATATACTCACTTCCGCCATCACTGCGCAGAGATTTGATCTCTTACCAGCTAGCCTTTTCTGCCCATGCACAGTAGGCTTGGAATGAGGCAACTGCCTCGTTCTTGGAATGCAAAAGGTTTATACTGACTCTTACAGTTGTCTCGTCTGTGAATGTGATAAAATATCTTTCACCATTTAAGCTCGGGGTTTCCATTGGGCCACAAATGTCAGATTGGACCATCCCTAGGACCTCCTGTGTCTTCTCTCGTGTTTTTGTTTCTGCTTCGCGATGTTGTCGGCCCCAGGTACAAACTTCACACACCTTGCTACTGCCATTGGTTTCGCTGCTAACCTTCATATTTGTCACTCTCTCCGAGATATACTTGACAGCCGATCTATCCAGTGTCCGATGGCATAACCTACGATGGCAGGTGTCTAGAGTTGCAACGGGCGACTGGTTGGTCAAGAGGCCTAAATGTGCCTCATTCCTCCTGCAATCCGCGGAACTATTCCATCCCGCTAATGCTGTGCCTAAACTCAAGCGATACAAACTCCCATTCCGTGATCCCAGCTGCTTGCCCATACCATGCCTACTAACATAGCATGTAGTCTCCTCGAATTCAACATGATAGCCAGTATCAACCATTCGCGTGACTGAGATAAGGCCTGTTCCAATACTGGGCACATGTCATACCCTTGTGAGTACAATCACTCCTGCCCCAGTCACAATTTCTACAATCCCAATCCCTTCTGCTTCAATCGTTGAGCCATCAGCAATGGTAATTAACTGCGGCCCACTAACACTGCAATAAGTGGAGAATTGTGTACGATTCGGGCTGCGATGCTGACTTGCTGCAGAGTCAATAATCCAGCCATCTCCAGCTCTAGATTGTGGGCTATCGGCAAGAAATGTAAATTCCCGCGCATGTGCTGTGCCCCCTCCAGCTGCCTCATCTGCTTTTCGCTTATAACAATCCCTCTTCGAGTGCCCACTCTTCATGCAGTAGTGGCACTTTGTACCTGGAGCGATACGCCGGATGGCCTGACTGGTATCTTTCCCACCCGTATTGTGGTTCACAGTTCCTTGACCCTTATTCCTAGATCCTCTCCTTCCTCTGCTATAATTACCCAAAGCTCCACGCCCTCTGTTCTGGGTCCCTCCTGTACTTCCTCGCTGTACAGTAAATGCGGTATGCGGTGCAAGGTTTGTTCCATCATAGGTATGCGTTGTGTGGCTAATCTGTCTCCGCCCTCACTGCTGTAGTAACCCTCCAGCCTTGATATCGAAAGTTATTGTATCACTTCGGGACTGCAAAGCCATAACCAATGGTTCATAGGATCCTGGCAAACTTAGTGTCAGGCTTGTTACCAGCTCACCATCATCCATTCTCTTTGCTTCAACCGACAGGCTTCTCAACTGGATAGCCAATTCCCGAAATTTGTTGAGATGTTGAGCCATGTCATCTCCTGCAGCCATCTTTAAGGCCCATAGGCGTTGCATCAACACCATCGGTCCATTCATTCCAATTCCCAGATCGACCTCCTTTAGGGCAGTCCATGCTTCCTTGGTTGTTCTTGCGTCTTCGATATACTGTATTTGTGAGTCCTTGATGTTAAGTGTGATAATTGTAAATGCCTGATCATCTTTAGTATCGCTGACTGTTTCATCTTCAATCGAACCCAGCAGGTTTTTCTCCTTCAGGATACGCACGATCCTGAACCGCCAGGCATTGTAGTTCCTCTGGCCAGTTGCCATAGAGCCATCAAGCTTCTCCATCGACTGAGTGAGTGAGGTCTTACTTGTATTCCCAGTTGTTGAAGTAGCTCCTCCATTCTCTCCTATCCTACTCCCTGAGCCCGGCATCCTTTATGTCACTTTCACTATATCTCATTCTTCCTGATAGGTTTGCTAATGCTGGATTGCTGGGACGTTGCGCCAGCCCGCCTCATAACCTGAGACATATCTTAGTCGATGTATGCTATGAAATGAGAAGGTTGTGCAAAGAACAAATAAAGGATATGAGAAAGACCACATATATTCGGTGACCTATGTGATAACCGTGGGATGCAGGGATTCATTTAAATACACAAATCAATACTACATATTCCTTCCGGAGCCATCACGCCATTTGCTTACTTTCTCCTACCACTGCCCTACCCCTTGCGCCACCCTCATCTCTTGACCGCTTTCCGACATCATTACATCATACATGCACTTATGACTCCAGTGACCAACCCGACATCCTTCCAGCGGATTCCACAAGAGCTATAAGACCTGCACAGTAGGCCTGATAGCTGAGAGACAGCAATAGCGTGATTGCTGGTGGTTAACAACACTTCTGACGGTTTCGATAAATCTCAAGTCCGTGAAGCTCCTGAGATCACCTATGTCAGTCATATTGAAATCTTGTTTAAGCCTGTTCCGAATCCAATCAATCTGATCACTTCCCCCAGCAGCCAGCATGAGATCATCAACATAGAGTAGAAGAATCACTTGATGTTCATAGTTGATATAAAGGCTGTGGTATGACTCACTTCAAAGGAAACTATGGGACCAGAAGAATCAGTCAATGCGGCCGTACCAGGCCCGCGGTGATCGTTTCAATCCATAAATCGATTTCAATAACCGGCACACGATTGGCTGCCTACAGTCTGCAGATCCAGTACCCGCAGGAACTGATACCCATTCTGGAACCTCCATGTCCACAGTTTCCTCAAGCTGACTATTCAAGAAGGCTGTCTTTACATCCATGCCTTGGACTTCCCAATTGCTCCCACGGCTTAGTAAAAGTAGATGGCGAATAGTCGGAAACTTTGCTACATGTGCGAAGGTTTCCCGTTGTCGACTCCGTATGTCTGGCTGAATTCTTGCCCTACAAGGCGGCCCTTGAATCTACCACCCTCCTTTCTTTTAATAATCCACCGGCACCCACATGCTGTGCGATGGAGGGGTAGAGGCTCCAATACCCAGGTATTGTTTCTTGCCAGGGAGTCAAGCTCGGACTCCATTGCCTCTTTCCATTTCC
>Ga0307510_10011084_pt1 | contig 10715 bp, 8 predicted proteins | sample 12_EM_MG_FD_207224 | JGI IMG/M metagenome (GOLD analysis project Ga0307510, IMG submission 207224) | Populus trichocarpa ectomycorrhiza microbial communities from riparian zone in the Pacific Northwest, United States - 12_EM | ecosystem: Host-associated > Plants > Roots > Unclassified | place... | reverse complement strand
AGGATGGTCTGGAAGTCGGCGGTGGTGACGGTCTCGCTGTTGTCGGTGATGCCGTTCATGGACGAGATGCCCATGTCCCGGTAGGCCGCGTCGTCGCTGTAGCCGTACGCGTTCTTCAGCGCGGTCTTGAGGCCCTCGGCCGCGCGCTGGGTGAGCGTGCCCATGTTCTGGCCGGCGCCGCCGAAGTCGAACGGCATGATCGTCCAGGCGTCCACGGTCAGCCCCGACGAGGCGGCCCGGTTGATGAGGCTGGTGTCGGGACCGCTCTGCCCGGTGCCGATGGTGACGTACACCTTGATGCCCGGGTTGTTGGCCTTGACGGTCTTGAGCGCGTCGACCGTGCGCTGCTGGACCGTGGCGTTGCTGTACGCGTCGGCCTCGATGTCGATGTCGATGGCCTTCAGCGAGTAGGCGCTGATGACCTTCTGGTACGCCGCCGCCAGTTCGCTCGCGCTGGAGCAGGAGCTCTCCAGCTTGTTGCCGCTGTAGCCGCCGAAGGACGGGACGACATCGCCGCCGTTGGCCCGCACGGTGTTGATGGTCGACTGGTCGACCCCGCCGGTCAGCGCCCGGCCGCCGTCCCACTGCGGGTTGCAGTAGCCGTTGCTCAGGACGAACGCGAGCGTGAACCACTTCACGCCGGTTGCGTTCATGACAGTCGTGGGGCTGGGCGGATTCCCCCAGCCGTTGTAGAGGTACGGCGCCACGGCCATCGGCGCGGTCGTGGGCGGGGTCGTGCCGCCGGCGGCGGGTGCCGTCCACTTCTGGTTGGCGGCGCCGGAGCAGGTCCAGATCTGGGTACGGGTGCCGTTGGCCGATGAACTGCCGGTGACGTCAAGGCACTTGTTGGCCGCCGGGTTCACGATGTCGTGCGCGGCGCTGACCGTCCACTGCTGGTTGGCGCTGCCGGCGCACGTCCACAGCTGGAGCTGGGCGCCGTTGGCCGTCGAATTGCCGGTGATGTCAAGGCACTTGCCGAGGGCTCTGATGGTGCCGTCGGAGCCGACCGTCCACTGCTGGGCGGTGGTGCCGTTGCAGTCGTAGATCTGTACGGCGGTGCCGTCGGCGGAGCTCGCGCCGGCGACGTCGAGACACTTGCCGGCCAGGCCGGTGATGGTGCCGGTCGCGGCCGAGGCGGAGGGTGCTCCGAGGGTGCCGAGGGCGGTGAGGCCGAGGGAGAGCGCGAGGGCGCAGCGCAGGGCGAGGCGTTGCATGACGAGAGGGCCTTTCGTCCTGGGGTGGGGGGTGGACGCCGCCGGCGTGAAGGCGGTGAGAGGTGAACGCTCGCGTTCACATATGTGAGCACGAATTACACTCATCGGAGGTCTGCTGGCTGGTGAACCTAAAGGTCTGCACCAAAGCCGTCAAGAGGTGCGACCGGATAAGTCCCGCACGCCATGGCTGAGTTGAGAAGTTGTAGGCGAAGGAAAAGAAATCACCAGAACCATTGAGTGGCCGGTTCCCACAGGTCACACTGTGCGAGCTTCGTGATGATCGTCAGGGCGCGTGTCGGAGGAACCATGAACACAACGGGGACCGCGGAGGTCGCAGTCCGGCACATACTGAGCGACAAGGTCACGGGAGGGATCCTCACGCCGAAGACGCGCACGATCACCTGGACCGACGCCCACTACGTGGTCAAGCGGCCCCCGTCGGGCAAGCACACCGTGGAGCTGACCTGCACCGAGTGCTCGGCGTCCCTGCTGGCCGAGGTCCGCGACCAGTCCACCACGCGCACGCTCGCGACCATCATGCGCGTCGTCGGGGCGCTGTGTCTGGTGGCCTTCGTCACCGCGTTCGCCTACGCCATCCACGAGGGCGGCAAAACCCTCCCCGAGGGGCAGTCGCTGCCGGTTCTCTTCTCCGTCAGCGTCGTCACCATCTTCGTCACCTTCGTGGCCGCGCCCGTGTTCTACATCCGCGGCCGCAACTACAACGGCGTCAGCATCCTCGACGCCCCCAAGCCGCGCCGCGGACACCGGATCGTGCCGGTGCGAGTGGTGAAAAAGGTCCCGCGAACCGGCCGTTAACCCGGGCGAGTTCGGGGGGCCGGTCCAGCGGGAGCCGCGGGTGGCCGTCGGTGGTCCGGCCTGCGACACCCGGACGGGATCTCCCGGCGGGTGGCAGAATCAACGGCGTGGATCGGGGGATCCTGGAGCGCGAGCCCCAATTGGCGCTACTGGCAACGGCCGCACGTGAGGCGGCGGACGGGGCCGGATCCGTGGCGCTCGTCTTCGGCGAGGCCGGCATCGGCAAGTCGAGCCTGGTGAAGGCCATGCCGGACCGGCTGCCCCCTCGCTCGCGCATCCTCCTGGGACAGTGCGACGACCTCGCCACCCGCCGCCCCCTCGGCCCGTTCCGCGACCTGATCGGCAGCGTCGGCGCCGAACTCGCCCGCGCCGTCATGGAGGGCGGCGACCGCCACCGCGTCTACGAAGCCCTGCAAGGAGAGCTGTCCGGTGTACCGCATCCGGCGGTACTCGTCGTGGAGGACGTCCACTGGGCCGACGAGGCCTCACTGGACGCACTGCGCTTCCTGGTCCGGCGGATGGCACGGCTGCCCGCCGTACTCGTCCTCACCTACCGGGACGACGAGTTGAGCCGCGAGCACCCGCTGCGCCACCTCCTCGGGCAGGTCTCCCGCGCGGACCGCGTGCACCGGCTGCCGCTGGCCCGCCTCTCCGAGGACGCCGTGCGCACACTGAGTTCGGCCAGCCCGCTCGACCCGGCCCAGGTGTACGAGGTGACCTCCGGCAACCCCTTCTTCGTCACCGAGATCCTCGCGGCCGGCGGCGCCGGGACAGTGCCCCCGACGGTCGTCGACGCGGTGCTCGCCCGGCTGCGCGGACTCGACGGCCGCAGCGTCGACGCGCTGGAGCAACTCGCCGTGGTCCCCTCCGCCGTCGAACGCACCCTCGTCGACACGCTGTTGGCGGACGGGTTGGCCGGGCTGGCCGCCGCCGAACAGCGCGGACTGCTCACCGTCACCCCCGAACGGGTCGCGTTCCGCCACGAGTTGATCCGCCGGGCCGTCGCCGACTCGCTGCCCGCCGCCCGCCGTATCGACCTCGACCGGCGGGTGCTCACCGCGCTCGTGGCCCGGCCCGGCTCGGACCCGGCCCGCATCGTCCACCACGCGGCACAGGCAGGCGACCAGGACGCCATCGCCCGCTACGGCCCGGACGCGGCCCGCGACGCCACCGAGGCGGGCGCCCACCGCGAGGCCGCCGCCCATCTACGGCTCGTACTGCGACAGCGGCGCCGCTACAGCCCCGCCGAACTCGCCGACCTGCTCGAACGCTACGCCGTGGAGTGCTACACCATCGCCGACTCCGTCGAGGCCGTCGCCGCCCAGCGTGACGCCGTGGCGCTGCGCCGCTCCCTCGGTGACACCCTCGCGCTCGGCGCCGACCTGCGCTGGCTGTCCCGCATCCACTGGTGGGCGGGCCATGCCGAGGAGGCGCGGGACGCGGCGCGGGAGGCCATCGCCGTGCTCGAACACGCCGGTGACGACCGGCTGTTGGCTCTCGCGCTCAGCAACACGGCCCAGCTGCGGATGCTGTCCGACCGGTACGCCGAGGCCATCGCGCACGGAGAGCGCGCCATCGCCCTGGCCCGGCGTGCGGACGACGCGGCGATCCTGGCCCACGCCCTCAACAACGTCGGCTCCGCCCGCTGGCGCAGCGGGGACCCGGACGGGCGACGGCAGTTGGAGGAGAGCCTCGCCGTGGCGCTGGCCGCCGGCGAGGTCGAACACGCCTGCCGGTCCTACGCCAACATCATCTGGTCCCTCCTCGACAACCTTCAGTACGGCGAGGCCGACCGCTTTCTGCCCCCGGCCATGGAACTCGCCGACCGCGCAGAGCACTTGGGGTTCTTCAACTATCTGCACGTCGAGAAGGCCATGCGCCGGCTCGCCGCGGCGGACTGGGACGACGCCGAGCGGCACGCCGAGTACGGGATGCACGAGTTCGTGCCCGCCCGCTGTCCCGCGCTGACCGTACTGGCCCGCGTGCGCGTCCGGTGCGGCAGGCCGGGCGCGGACGAACTCCTCACCCAGGCCTGGGAGATCGCCGTACGGGCCGGGGAGCTGCAGCGCATGGCCCCGGTGGCGGCCGTACGGGCGGAGGCGGCCTGGTTGCGCGGCGACCACATGGCGGCGGCCGAGGCGGTGCGGCCGGTCCATGAGCAGGCGTGCCGGCTGGGCCACGGGCCGTACCGGGCCGAACTCGGCTACTGGCTCGCCAAGGTGGGGCGCCCCGTGGCCGTCGAGGACAGCGACCACCCGTACGCTTTGCAGGCGGCGGGGGAGTGGAAGCGGGCCGCGGACCTGTGGCGGCAGGCCGGCTGCCCCTACGAACACGCCGCCGCGCTCGCCGAGAGCCCCGACCCGGCCGACAGACTCACCGCCCTTGCCCGACTCGACGCCCTCGGCGCCGAACCCCTCGCCCGCCTGGTCCGCGCCGAACTGCGCCGCCTCGGTGTCCGCCACGTCCCGCGCGGCCCGCACGCGGCGACCAGGGGTAACCCGGGCGGTCTCACGGAACGGCAGCTCCAGGTCCTACGACTGCTTGTGAAAGGCCTCACGAACCCCGAGATCGCCGACCGGCTCGTGGTCTCCGTCCGGACCGTCGACAACCACGTACGCGCCGTCCTGGAGAAGCTCGACGCGCCCACCCGGCGACGGGCCGTCGCCCGCGCTGCGGAACTCGGGCTGCTGCCCTACCGTGAAACGTAGGTACCCGACATCACCGAGCTGGGTGACGGGCACGGATGCCCGCACAGGTCCGGGCGAAATAGAACATGCAGGTCACCCAGAACACCAGGAACGGGGAACCGCATGTCCAGCACGCCCGCACAAGCCGCATCCCGTGAACTGACCGACTTCACCGGAGAGTTGATCGGCCCCGAGGACTCCGCCTATCCGGAGGCCCGCGCCGTCTACAACGCGATGATCGACAAACGGCCCGCGCTGATCGCGCGCTGCGCCGACGCGGACGCCGTGGCCCGCGTGATCGCCTTCGCGCGCGCCCACGACCTGCCCCTCGCGGTGCGCGGCGGCGGGCACCACGGGGCCGGGCTCGGCACGGTCGACGGGGGAGTGGTCGCCGACCTCTCCCCGCTCAAGGACATCCACGTGGACCCCGAGGCCCGTACCGTCCGGGTCGGCGGCGGCTGTGTCTGGGGCGAGGTGGACCGCGCCACCAACGCGTACGGGCTCGCCACGCCCAGCGGCATCATCTCCACCACCGGCGTCGGAGGCATCGCCACCGGCGGCGGGCTCGGCCACCTCACCCGCAAGTGCGGGCTGACCATCGACAACCTGCTGGAGGCCGACCTCGTCCTCGCCGACGGCAGCCGGGTGCGGGCGAGCGCCGACGAGAACACCGACCTGTTCTGGGCGGTCCGGGGCGGCGGCGGCAACTTCGGTGTTGTCACCTCGTTCCTGTTCCGCCTGCACGAGATCAGCACGGTCGTTGCCGGACCCACCTTCTGGCCGGTCGAGATCAGCGCCGAAGTCCTCACCGCCTACCGGGAGTTCCTGCCCAACGCGCCCCGCGAGCTGAACGCCTTCTTCCTGCACGGCAGCGTGCCGCCCGCCCCGCCGTTCCCCGAGGAGATCCAGTTGCGCAAGACGGCGGGCGTCGTGTGGTGCTGGACCGGCGGCGACACCGAGGCCGCCGCCCGCGAGATGGCCCCGCTGCTCGACGCCCTGCCCGCACCGCTGCTGCACGCGCCCGGACCCATGCAACACCCCGACATGCAGGGCATGTTCGACGGGCTCTACCCGCCCGGCGACCAGTGGTACTGGCGCGCCGACTTCGTCGACGACATCCCCGACGAGGCCGTGGAACTCCACGCCAAGTTCGGCGCCGAGGTCCCGACTCCGCAGTCCACGATGCACCTCTACCCGATCGACGGCGCGGCCCACGACGTGGGCAACGACGAGACCCCGTGGGCCTACCGCGGCGCACGCTGGGCGTCCGTCTTCGCCGGCGTCGACCGGGACCCCGCCAACGCCGAACTCATCAAGAGGTGGGCCATCGACTACCAGGAGGCCCTGCACCCGTACTCTGCGGGCGGCGCCTACGTGAACATGATGATGGACGAGGGACAGGAACGCGTCCGGGCCAGCTACCGCGGCAACTACGCCCGGCTGGCCCGCATCAAGGCCGACCGCGACCCGGACAACGTCTTCCGCCTCAACCAGAACATCCACCCGGCCCCGAAACCGCGCTACGAGACCCGTCCGTAACCACGATTCCGAGGCCGGGCCGGCATCACGCGTTCGGGTCGAACGAGATGCCGGACGGCTTCGCGATGGACAGGGCGTAGTTGAAGTCGCTGTCCCTGATCTTCAGCGTGGCCGAACCGAAGTCGGCGGCCAGGAGCTTGTCCTTGAGGCCGGCCGGGTAGCCGTTCCAGCCCACCAGGCGCGGGTAGAACCAGTTGCCGGTGGCGTTCTCCGCAGGCTCGTCGTTGGTGTTGGCGAAGCGGAAGTCGTGCGAGCCGATGCCGTCCTTGTGGTAGACGATCTTGGGGTGTGTGCCGTCGAAGCGCACCCCCGAGGCCGCCGACACCTGGTAGGCGGAGTGCTGCGACACCGACACGTACTGGACCGTGTTGTCCTTGATCCACACCACGACGTGCTCCCAGTCGTGGGTGTGACCGATCGCCGCCGGACCCAGTGTGACCTGGTCCTTCTCGAAGTAACTGGCGTACATCACCGCGCACCAGTCGTTGTTGCACTTCGTTCGGGAGTATGTGTTGGCGTTGTTGAGCTGGGCCATGTCGTGGCAGTGCCCGTTGACGTCGCCGCCGAGCTTCAGCCCGGGGTTGATGGTGCCGTCCAGACCGATGGCGGCCGTGGCGTAGCAGCCGTCGCCGTCGTAGTCGTAGGCCGGGGAGAAGGTCTGCTCCTGGCCGTCGGCGTTCTGCGGGAGCAGGGTGAGCACATTGGCCTGGGCGGCCGTCGCCTGGCCGACCACGAGGGCCAGCGCACCGAGGACGGTGACGACGGCGGAGCGCCGCAGGCGCCGGCTTCGGGACTTCGGGGCTTTTGCCGGGCTGTCGGTGGGGGGTGTCAGTTCGGGCACGCCGACTCCAGTTTCTTGGCGGTGGGGGGCGCTACTGGATGCGCCAGGTCCAGACCTTCGCAGGCCGGTGTGTGCACGTCAACACCCGCGCGATGTACGGGCCTTGACCCGTCGCTGAACTCTCCAGCCTGTGCTTTTCCTGTGTTCGCGCGGCTCTCGACGCGGCCATGGCTCTCGGCGAACAGGTGCGCTAATTTGAGGTCCACGGCACAGGTGAATGGGCACCCGTGGTGAGTGCGGGAGGTTCTGGTTGACCCCGGCACAGCTTCGGGCCTTCGCGGCGACCGTCCGCCTCGGTTCCGTGAAGGCCGCCGCGGCCGATCTCGCCGTGACGGAGTCGGCCGTGTCGATCCACATCGCGCATCTGCGCAGAGAACTCGGCGACAAGCTCTTCGCCCGCACGGCCAACGGGCTCGCGTTCACCCCCGGCGGGCTGCGGTTGGCCAGCCGGGCCGCCGAACTGCTGGGACTCCAGGACCGGACGATCCTCGAGGTGAAACAGGCCGGCTCCGGCCGACGGCTGCTGCGCGTCGCCGCGTCGAGCCTCTTCGCCGAACATGCCGCACCCGGCCTGATCGAACTGTTCGCGGGCCGCGCCGACGACCTCGACGTCGAACTGAGCGTGCACAGCCCGCAGCACTTCGCCTCCCTGCTCCTCAACCGCTCCGTCGACGTGGCCATAGGACCCCGCCCCGCCACCCTCGACGACGCGATGACCTGCACGCACTTCCTCAACTACCAGGTCGTCGCCGTCGTAGGACCCGACCATCCGCTGGCGAGCGCGGCGAGTGCGGGCGCCGCCGAACTCCGCGGCCAGACCTGGCTGTTGGGCCCCTCGGCGGTCGGGCGCACGGGCATGGTGCCGTCGGTACTGCGACGGCTGGGCATCCCCGAACACAACCAGCGGATCTTCCAGAGCCATGCAGCCTCCGTCGACGAGGCCAAGCGCGGCAAGGGAGTTGCTCTCGCGGTCGCCTTCGCCGTGACGAAGGACCTCAACGAAGGCGACCTCCGCCAACTCGCCGGACCCCAACTCCCCGCCCGCGGCTCCTGGAACCTGCTCACCCTCCCCGACCGCGAAGCGCCGCCCGCCGCCGCGGAGTTGCGGCGCTTCGTCACCACACCGCGGGCCACGCAGGCGATGCTGCGCGGTGCGGGGGTCACGGCTGGGCGGTTCCGGCCGGCGATTCATGTGACGTTGTGGAGTTAGCCCCCGCCGCTCACCCGGCAACAGCTCAACTCCCTTTGCGCGTAGGTACATTGAGGAGCGTGGTGTGGCGTGCCGACGACGGCAGGCCCCGTCTTCGACCACGGGACGGACGGCGAAGTCCCCTACCTGGTCATGCCGTTGATCTCGGGCCGGACCTTGCGCGAGCTGCTGGACGGGGAGACACCGCCGCCGGAGCGGGTCGCGGAGATCGCGGCCCAGGTCTGCCGGGCCCTGGCGACCGCGCACCGGGCCGGCATCGTGCACCGCGACATCAAACTGTCGAACCTGATCCTCACGGACGAGGGCATGGTGAAGGTCCTCGACTTCGGCCTTCTGCACCTCCCGGCTGAGAGGGCTCCAGGCCGACATGGACGGACTGTCACCGCTCACCGCCTATGTGACGGAGTGACGACCGGCCCTTTCCGTCCACCGAGCCGGGCCACCTCGCCCGGCACCCGCAGCAGCGCACCGAAGCTGTCGGCCGGCAGCAGCAGGTCGATGTACGGCAGGGCCGCCGCCATCGTCGTCGTGCGGGGTGCGAAGCCGGGGGCGGCGGCCCGGGGGTTGAGCCAGACCACCGTGTGGGCGCGGCGCCGCAGCCGGGCCATGGCCGTGGCCAGCCGCTGCGGCGGATCGCCGTCCCAGCCGTCCGAGGCGATCAGTACGACCGCGCCGCGCAGGGTGCCGCCGTGGTGCGAGGCGAGGAGCGTGCCCAGACAGTGGGCGATACGGGTACCGCCGAACCGGTCGGTGACCCGCTCCGACGCCTCGTCGAAGGCCTCCCGCGCCGAGCGGTGCGCGAGCACCGGCGTGAGCCGGGTCAACGACGTGGCGAACGCGAAGACCTCGGCACGGGTAGCCAGCGCGAGGGCCCGCATCAGATACAGATACGCCACCGCCTGCGCCTGCATCGACCGGCTCACGTCGCACAGCACCACGACCCGGCGCGGCCGGTCCACCGGACCCGCCCGGACCAGCCGTACGGGCTCCCAGCCGGTGCGCCGGGCCTGCGCCACCGTCTCCCGGACCGCGACCCGATGACCGCCCGTCCGCACGGCGAGGCGCCGGGTACGGCGCACGGGCCACTCACGCAGCCGCGCCTCCAGCCAGCGACCGAGCAACTCGGCCTGCTCCGGGCCGAGTTCACCGAACGGTGTGTCCACCTCGGCCGCCAGATCGCTCGGCAGGCGCTCGGGCACGGTCAGGGCGTGGTCCGCACGGTGTGCGGCGGAGTCCACGGCGGGCGGCAGGGTCACCCACGGCAGACCCGAACCGCCGACGGGGTCACCGCCGATCGAGTCGGCGCCCCCGGAGTCCTGGCCGTCGGCCCCCGCGTCGTGCCCATTGCGGCGAGCGTTCGGGTCGAGGGCGAGTACGGACTGCCCGAAGACCGCGTCGAAGACCTCGTCGAAGCGGGCCAGTTCGGGCTGGTCGCGTACGAGGGTGACGCGGGCCGTCCAGTACAGCGACGTCCGTGTCATGGGCGGGACCGCGGCGAGCGCGAGCACGAAGTCCCGGGCGGCGGTCGGGCCCACCGGCACGCCGTGCTCCCTGAGCCGGGCGGCCAGCGCGGTGGCGAAGGCGGCCCGGTCGACGGCGGGCAGCAGCGGACCGGTCGGTGTCATCGGACCAGCAGATAGACCACCACCGCGACGACGACGGCCGCGACGACGACGGGGATCAGCCGCTTGTACACGGACGTGCCGGCCACCCGCATCAGGTCCAGCGGCTCGGCCGGGGTCGGCGGCGGTGCCACGGAGACCGGTTCCGCTTCCGCTTCCGCCGTTCGTACTTCTTCCGGTTGGTCCTGCGTCGCCAGCAGCTGCGTCTCCACGTTCGCGACGAACTGCGCGAACAGCTTCTCCGAGATCTCCTTGATCATGCCGCTGCCGAACTGGGCCAGTCTGCCGCTGATGTTGAGGTCCGTGCTGACCGACACGACCGTGCCCGAGCCCTCGCCGCGCAGCCGCGCGTCGACCGTCGCCGACGCGTTGCCGCCCCCGCGCATGTCCTTGCCGGCCGCGCTGATCACGGCGTGATGGGCGGCCTCGTCCCGCTCCACGAAGCGCGCCGTGCCCGCGAACTGGCTGACCATGGGCCCGACTTTGACCCTGACCTTGCCCCGGTGGATGTCACCGTCGACGCCGGTGAGTTCGGCGCCGGGCATGCACGGGGCGAGGGCCTCCAGATCCGTGAGCGCCTGCCACGCCCGCTCGACCGGCACACCGACGCTGAACTCGTTGTCGATCTTCATGGTCTCCTCGCTTCTTCGGGATAGCCAAGTGCGTCGAGGGCCCCGACGACGGCGATGCGGTCGTCGGGGCTCTTGGCGACCGTGCTGAGTGTGCGGACGATGTCGTCGCGGGCCAGCCGCGCGACCCGCAGCGCCGCGAGGGCGGAGACCCAGT
>Ga0307510_10011083_pt1 | contig 10716 bp, 11 predicted proteins | sample 12_EM_MG_FD_207224 | JGI IMG/M metagenome (GOLD analysis project Ga0307510, IMG submission 207224) | Populus trichocarpa ectomycorrhiza microbial communities from riparian zone in the Pacific Northwest, United States - 12_EM | ecosystem: Host-associated > Plants > Roots > Unclassified | place... | reverse complement strand
CTTCCGACTTCCAGCTGTTCTGCCTTTGAGCAGGCGATATCTTGTATCGATCAACAAATTCAGGCTCGAGCCAGCTCGAGCCTTCCCTCACGAGCCTATATATTCCAGGCTCGAGCCCTGTGGTAAAGATCGAGCGGCTCGAGTCTCGTTGCTCATCAGCCGAGCCGGATCGAGCCCATGGTCCGGCTTGACTCGAATCGGCTCGTGATATACACTAGGTTGACGGCCGGGCCCTGCAGACTTTCTGGAAATGGTGAGGACGGACGCCTTGCCCGGCCGTCCATACCAACCCCGCCCGGGACGGACGGGACTATTGGACTCCAGGGCCCTGCAGTCCTGACGGGACGGTTGGGAACACTGGACGGAACTTTGTAAACTGAAATTTGTAAATCCCCATCCAACCACGGAAACAAATAGCTAAAAAGGCGTAGGATGACATGGCGCACATCAACGCACCCACCTTGTAGGGGTCCCCCTATCGACAGAGGATGACGTTCGAATGCATCACCGGGGGCAAGGTGTCCTGAAAGGGGGGAAGGCAGCGGCTACTTCCATGCAACAGATCTCTTGGGTATTAGATCGTTCCGGAGGTTACCCCTTTGCGGGACTGTAGCAAGGCTATCGCTCTCTCATGTCCATTCTGAGCTGCCTGCGGGAGGGGCACCTGGTTCCGATTATTTCCCTTGTCAGGGTTGACCTCTCCCTGCCCCAGCAGCTTTCTCATGACTCCCGCATGTCCATTCCGAGCAGCATATGCAAGCCATCCGCAACCTGAAAAATCGATTTCACTAATACTCTATCGTTCCACACCAATTTAACCGGCTACAACCTCAACAACTCTGAAGAACGATGCGAAAGCTTAGTCCACTGAACGGAGAGAGTCTGTCAAAAAGACAAGAGGCAAATTCTTTATTCGCAGAAAATAAGCAGAGTAGAACAGGGAATAAAATAAAGAGAGGCAGGATAAAATGTCTTTAAATTTTGAGAAATATTTCGTTGCTTATGCTGCCTATCTTTGGAGAAGCAGAAAGCTTATAGGGAAGATACAACAATATTCCCATATCAGTGTTCCTATCTGCAGACAAGTGAGGGAAATAACACGAACTTGGATGATCTCGAGAATCCATCCGGAGATATTAAAATAACAGGAGAATTCCAATCCCCGTTCCTCCAGTATTGTCATCTATCTCCCCTCCTCTGACCACCGATCATCGCTAGTCATATATCAGAATCATCATATAGTGTAGGAACCAGGTATGCCAAGTCCCCTACTCTAATTTGTAATGATTGGCCACCGAAACTAGTAACAAATGATGAACAAGATAAGAAACAGCCTTCTGCGGCGAGTGATCGCGGGTGATTTTTCAACAACAAGCCGATCCAAAGGGAGAAACAATGGATCTGCGGTATTGTGTTCCTGTACTGTTGCGGATAAATTTTGTCTTTGCTTAGTTCGAATATTCTTAGCTAGCTAGAGGTGATTCGGCGGAGTTCACGATTGCTCTCTACTTGGAAGAGAGAATAGCCAGTAGTTGGAAGCCAGGTGGGTCATGTTCGTTACAGGGGTAGTGGGTTGAGGCTTGGCAGACAGGGGGGTGAGTCTATGTAAGGTAGCCAGCCGTCTCTCACTTCTCTCGTTTCATTCCACACCGCGAAAGCGAACCACCCCGGTCAACAAGCAACGGTTTTGTGTTGTGAACGAAGGCAAATGCGGAGGTTTTTTTCTTTTCTCTGTATCGGAATCAGGTGGATGTTTGTGAATTAGCTTGTGCTAGACGAATTGATAGTGAATTGTGTGGCTTGTTTCTCTGTTGTTTCGTCTGTGATAGTTTGTGGTTTGTACTGTAGTTACTTCCCTCTCCTGAGAATGGATACACTGATACCCCGGTTCTCTTTTTTTTTAGTACCATACCCGTACCGGTAGTGGGGCTTAATTAAGTCTTTGCAACTACCAACTGCAAAACCTCTTGCTCTGGTCGCTCGCTCCGCATCCAGAAGGCAATGAACCCACCGTAGCAGCCCATACAAGTCCCCGGGACAATGAACCTTCTACGGCTCACTCACTGAATATTGTCAAGCCAAACTCAGGCTTTCACGCCTTTTAATGTAATGTCCTCTCCTCCATCCGACGCTTCAAATATATAAAGTACAATGACAATTTCCAGACCCCGCATGACTTTACGCCCCCTAACCCTCTCACTGATGGAAGGCGCCTGACCCAGGCTCCTAGTGGATGCTGCCCAACAAATTGAGAAAGGTAACCCGAGAATGAGCACCTAGTTTTTCCTTCCACTAATATTTGTGTTAGAGATAAGCTCTTGGGTACTCAAAGCACGGACATCAATGTAGGGATAAGCTATATGAGCGGGTGCAATTTTCAATTCGGCTCTCGGAGTGTATCAATGCAAACAGGGAGAAATACGGCTTTGGACTACTCAGTGTGTACAAGATCGAGAACAATCCCGAGAGGCATAAGCATCTAGAGGCTACTACTACAACGATCCTTTGGCCGGATATCGACTTTGTCTGTTGAACTAGTGAGACTTATTCAGAACATAGATTGACTCCGCTTATGGTTTGTTCCACTTTATCGTCAATTATTGCGAGGGGAGTATCTATGGTGGCCTTAGAATCCGGACCCCCAGAAAAAGATGCCCTCCAATCAAATTCCTATTTTACAACCTACACCGTGTGCGCCGGCTTCGGAGTAGAGGACATAGCAACCTCCACAATCCGCAACCCACTACACTCGAAAGAAAAGTTCGCCGGCAACCTCCTTCGCTTCCTCCACTTAATCCGCTTTGCCTCACACTTCGACTTTACCATGGTTCAAAAAGCCTGGCCCTCCATGAAACTCCCGGAATATCATGGCAAGCAAACCCCTGCCTCCTGCAGATACAGGTTGTGACTCTCATCAATATACCCGACCCAGCTGTTTAGTCTGCATGATAGCGAAGCAAATCAGGTACGGGGTGGTGATCGTGTTTATAACTCTGATAGGATAACACGAAATAGAGGTGGACCACCTTAGTGCCCCCCACAAAAACTAACACTTTTACAAGACTCCTTTGGAACATGAACATAATCGGTAGACCACTCAACCCCACCAAATCACTCAGAAACTAACTTTTTTACAGGCACCCCTTTGCGACAGGATAACACTCTTTCAAAAAAAAAAAAACTTAACCAATATCCATCACCCTTGCCCCCCTTCCTGATATTAACACTTGGAAAAGAGGGGCGCCATCGACAGGCACTAACTGGGGGTAAGGTAGGATGAGGTTTGGAAGAGCGAGCGAAGTGGGCCATTCGGGCACGGGTAATGGGTTACCAGCCCAGGCTGGTGAGTTCGCAATCTCTACCTATCGGAACCCAATCAGTTACCAGATCTACTAATAGGGTACAGGTTGCGCCCAATAACTAACAATTGCGAAAAACACGGGCCTTTTGATTCGGAGTTGCATGTTTCCAGTCGCTGGGGGATCCAAGAGCAACCGAAATGCTCTCTCCAACATGCGACGTAGTTGAGGGTCACAAAAAGGTAAGATCCCGTTCGCATCATCACCGGTGACCTTGTGGGCGGAATTGTTGCGGTCGTTTATCAAGCCCGGCCACTATTTCTCAAGGTTAGTCCTCCCCACAGCCCAAGCAAGGTGAAGGAACTGTAACTTACAGCGTTGGCCAGCTCCACTACTTGCCCTGGATTCTCGCAACCAAATTGATAGAACTTTTCGGAGAGGCTCCTGATCCTTTCCAGTGTTCCTAACCGTCTAGTCCGTCCGTCTTCGGGGGAGGAGGGACGGACTGCGGCTCATAGTCCGTCTTTTTGGGGCTGCTAGGACGGACTACTCCCGGGAAGGTGAGGACTGGATGGACTATAGGGAACTATAGTCCCAGTGCTTGGACCTCCTGCACTAGCCAAGCCAAAATCATACACCTCCAAACGAATTCTTTTCACATCATGAGACATCATTCTTGAAGTCCTCGGCGGTCCCCTGTGTTGGAAATGATCCGGAGTCAGCCGAGTTCTCTGAGGTGGGCAGAATAAAGTGCTTACAGACCGCTCGATAGGTAGAGATAGTGCGGACAGAGATTTACTGAGGGTGAATGCAAGAAAGAGATTCTAGGTCGAAGTGAGAGTCGCGTTAAGAGCAGTTTCGTTGGTTTTAGTTTACTGTGTAGAAAAAACTTATTGAGTGGAAAAAGGAGAGAAGAGAAACGAAACGAAACAGAGCGCAAATAAGACAAGTGGGCCCCATAGCCCATGGCAACCAAGCTCAACGTATGACTAAGCTTCGGCGAACAACCCAAGATATCCAACACCCTGCCGTCCCCCATAGTCCCCCACCTGTCCCCCACCGTCCCCGGCTATCCCCTGCCCTGAAGTAAAACGCCTCACCTTGTACGGCCCGCCGTCCTGTCCAAAGACGGCTTTCCTGCATTTAGGCCGCCCCGGACGGACTGCAGATAGCCGTCCCGCGCCGTCCGGGTCTCTTGGCTGTCCCCCCGGACCGTTGGGAACACTGATCCTTCTCCTCGGGTATCTTGGTTCTCTGGAGACTCGCCTTGCTGGGGAATTCCAACAGCATGTTTATATACTGCTTTCAATACAATAGCTGCAACAATTGGAACGCCCCTTTTCATTGAGGCCTCCAGTCTTTTTTCCAAAATCGTCATCTTCTACTTCGCCTCACCCACAGCCTTCTATGTTTCCTCCAACTCATCCCTCTCGCCTCTCTCCTTCGCCGGCCATCTCCTCATACCTTCGTTTCCATTTTTCCTTCTTCTTTGTCAGTCTCTCGATGCTCTAGTTAAGCTTTGCGAGCTCTTCGTTTCTACCCTCGAGAAGTTTATTTTTGGCTTTCCGGTTCTCCTTGTTCGAGTTGGTGTTGGTGATAGACTCCATAACCAAATACCCGGCTAGTGGCTTCCTGACAAGATTCTTCCCCAGTGAAACAATGTAGAAGCGGGGGTCACGGGGGTCTGGGCAAGAGAGGGGATAATTCCTTTTATAAATGTGTAAATATGAAAGAGTTAGATAGTGGGAGCAGAGTGTGCGGGATAGGGTGCAATAGTGTGCGATGATAGTGTTCAAAACATAGAAGTATATTCCCCTCCGTCTACCGAGCTGACATTACACATGACGAGTCTAGGTGGCGTCAGCATCCCAATTCTGCATTAGGCTCTAGCTGTTAGTTGTCAATCGTTGCCAACTCCAACAGTGCTCCGAAGAGTTAGCGCACCATGCGAAAGCAGATGTCATTGATCCTCTTCCGATCTGCCAAGGGCATCACGGTCACTGATGCTTTCCCACTGATCAACCCGCCGTCCCTGCTTCTGGGAAAAGAGCGCAGCCAGACATTATCCGACCAGTCATCTTAGCCAACCATCTACCCATGCGTTAGTCTACCCGCTGAACAGACCTCACTACTCTATCGTTGGTCTATGAGCGGTGCCACGGCATACATTACCACCACCGCACGAGTGGATTTCCTGCATACCCCACCTCCACACACTAACCAACCTTATACAGAACTCGCCGCACACAAGAAACACATATACTACCTCATCGACGCCGCTGACCTCCCCGTGTCACTGCAACGGAGACTGCACGAGCACCTCTACCAGAATTTGTCCAAGCTGCTCCGATGCCAGTTGACAGTCTCGTTTATTATTACTAGGTCAGATATCCTCATGGCTTCGAAACGGCAGGTCTCGAGTTTGATGACGTACATCAAGAAAAGCATCAAGGATGCCCTTCCCGGGGACGAGAGAGTCGAGAGCACGGTGGATAGGATTCACGTAATTTCTACCAGGAATGGTTGGGGGTTTGGTAAAGTAGAGGGTGATATCCGGAGCAGGACTGGCGCATATGGATTATTGGGGGGATAAATGTTGGGAGGTCCAGATTTTTGAAGGATATGTGGCCCGAGTGTGGAGAAAGCAGGCCAGTTACGAGGGAGGGAGCGGAGGAGTATGGGGTTTTGCGGGAGGGGGGTGAAAGTACTGAGGGGAAAGCGGAGGGGAACGCGGAGGGGAAAGAGGGAGGTTATGGGGAAATGATTGACTCGTCCGGGTTTGAGCGATGGGTTGGCTATGGCAAGAATGGACTGCTAAAGCACGTTCGCTCGAAATTGCAGATGGCCCTAGCTATGGACAGGCGGGCCAAGGGACAGCAGTACACCATCAAGTCAGGTGAATGCCCCCCCTCTTTTTGATATCTGCATCTAACGGCTGATGGAGGAAAAAAACCGGCTAAAATATGATCCTCGGCGGCCTAATCCTCATAACCCCCGATCGGCGGGAGAAGTTCCCTAGTAGTCCCCATCCGCTAATCAGTCGGTACACATCGCCTCGATCTATGAACCCTTGAAGTGGCTCAAGCATCCAGAACCCGAGAGTGTGGATCATCTCTCTACCGGGCTCCAAACCTCGTTCGCCTCCGAGAATCTTTTATCCCCACCTCATTTTGCCTCGGCAGGTACTATCCAGATAACTGATGATATGAAGTTACAGCGCAACCAGTTCTCCGCGCACGAGCTCCAGGACCTCCAGTACATCATCCTTGTCCGGGGCGTGCTGCTCAATGGCACCCCCTTGAGGCCATAGTGGTACATTAATGAGCCGGCGGGGGAGCATGCAGGGCATGGAAAGTTTTCTCCCCCGTGTTTTTTCTTCCTTCCTATCGCTTCCCCACCTTAAACTTCCTTCCTGTTCTTTACTTTCCTCGTGATTTTCCTTTCAAAGCATTTGACTAAAATGCATCATGAGCTTCTTCACGTCTTAATACAGACTTCGTTGTTCACTTGGGCCCCTCCACACCGCTGCAGAAAGCCCTCATCGACGACCACGTTAACGCCGCCAAATGGCCAACACCGCACACAATTCCTTTCCCGGGATCAACGAGAAATAATATCTCTAGATACCTTTCCGAAAGCTTGCCCAACCAAGAAATAAAAGAAACAGCCGGAGGACACACTAACTGGAATGAGATTACTGGATAAGCTGAAGAGGGTAGCTAACCAAGCGATCGATCGGGATACTAGCTGAGGGAGGACTAGGGTTATATATCTCTGGATAGCCGGAAATACAGCGAACCTCCAAGAAACACCATTCAGATACATCCTGATCCCCCGCAATCCCAAGCAATCCAGAGCCACCGTGATCCCTGGGGAAAACCCCGCACCCTACGCTCTATGCCGCCCAGCGCAAGGGAAAAATTATCCCGCCCACCGCCCCATAGAAAGTGGTATCGAGCCCGAAACCAAACACTCATATCCCATTTTCTATCAGCACCGGATATGGAAACAACCATTGATCGCCATGTTCCTAATCACTGCGCACCTCATATGCGCAAGCCCTGCTACTGCGTATCTCCTCACCCCATGACCCTTAGGCAACATCGCGACAATCACAGGGCTCTTTGCTGACCATCAAAGCACGTATCAAGGGAAAGCAGGGGGAGGGAGTCCTCATATAGGCACAAGGAATCGAAGTCGGAGAACCCACAGCACCTTCCGGCTCCATCTGCTAGTGAATTGGAGGGTGGAGGGAAAGCGAAATGAAGGGATCCTTTCCGTCTTTCTTGTCTTCCTCCTTTTTTTGGTATATCATGTGTTAGGTTCGGAATTCGTGAGGTGCTATGGTATGCTAGACTGTAGTGTGAATTAAGTTACAGGCCTTGTTAGCGCATGTGTGGTTAAGGTGCTGTTGCCTACCGGGGCTAACATCGAAGTAGCGTTCTTATGCTTGTTCCGAGTGATATTATATGAATGACCCTACACAGGGCATACTTAAGCGAGATCATACCCCGCTGCGCGCTAAGATAAGTGCAAACTCCACTTTTTCCTACGATCGGGCAGGTTCGGGAAAATAAGCACTAGCGCTATTCCGACTTTCATGAGATTTTACTATACTAGGATTATTCCACCATTATGAGCGAGAGTTGTCCAGTGCCGTATACCAGTAATCCGGAATTTGCCAGATTGATGCTGGTCGAGGTTTTCTTAAGCGTGCCCAATCGTCGCTCATCTGCATGTTTAACAGCGGTGAGTCTTTTAAACTGTGGCGAGTCGGCATTCTTCGTGCCCTCCCGTTGACCCGGTTCCCTTAGTTGTGGTCCTGTGCTTTGGCTCCAATCTGACTTTTGGCGGATCACCGCAAACGGTATCTGGACACCGCACCATATAGAAATTTACTCTTCCCCCTTCAAGTTGACTAGCATACTCGCCCTGCAGTTTCTCACAAGTTTAATGACATTCATTACCAGTAGGGTTTTCCAATATATTTGATTCCTAATTATTCCTTCAATTCCACACACACACACACACGAAGACGCAACCCCTGACTGAATTCTTGTCGAATCTTGTATCTACAATAGCATATCCATCGCAACTGACCTTCTGTTACCATGGAGCCCTCATTACTCAATCCACAACCTCTAACTGCCCTGCTGCTCTCGTGATTACGGTATCAAAGTGCTCACATAGGTATAATCCTATTCTATACCTTCGTCTCCTGCAATACTACCACAGCGCGCGACAAAGTACCATGCCCTATTTAAAACCCACAAGGGATCTGTTGACAAAAATTATTAAAGATTAAGTTAAGGAAAACTATATCAACCCCCTTGCCACCTGGGTAGGGAAATATGGCTTTTTCCCTTTTGGGATAACGTAAAAAGATACCTGCCAGCTGGATAGGAGGGGGGAGGGCATGCAGATAAATTTCGTTCCGTTTTTGCATAAAGGTATTAAGTAGTAGTAGTAGGGGAAGTGAAGGCAGATATTAGGTTCTAACTATGGTGCCGTTATCGCGAACACTTTTCCCGCGACTGGGTAGTGCTAGAGTTTGGGAGCCTTTTGTCTTGAGCTGAAGCCGAGGGATTGTCGCTTGCGATGGTGTTTGTGGCTTCCACCAAAAATTGTTTTTGTATGATAGTCTGGGCTAAGAGCCTGTTTGGCTAAAACGCTGTTCCGTTCCGTTCTCCCATACAAATGACCCTTTTTCCGTTTCAAAACGGAGAGAAGGTCATTTTCACGGCGGAAACGGTCGCCCAACGGAACGGTCACATTTTTGCCAAACAGGCTGTAAGATACTTGTACTGCGCCTAGGCTACGATAGTTTATGAAGAGATCTGATTGGGCTTGTTCTAGCGCCGGCGCTTAGGGCCCTTGTGGATGGCGGCTTGTATGGGTGACATGCTTCTTTGGTGTACTGTACTATGGTAGCTTATGATCCGAAAAGCTGCAGAAGATCACCCCCGCTTTCCCTTACCAAGACCCCGCTTTTTCCCAGGGCCCAAGAATATCATCGACCCACCATACTCAACTCCCCCTCTACAACAACGTGGGCAGCAAAGAGCCAAACATGTCCCAAAATCCCAAATATCCCATCCACGATAATAACAACTGTTTTAATTATGAAAACTCTTTTAATAATGTTTGGAACAACTGTACCATTGCCGACGATCGGTCCCCACTCCTAGCCTGGTTATCTCCTCTGGAACCCAGGCTCCGCCATCGAGATATCCAAGAGCGCCGCGCCGACAATGTGGGGGAATGGCTTTTGCAAACTGAAGCATTTAGAAGCTGGCATGACTAGAGTGGGGAATATGAAGTTCCGAATGCAGTGCTGTTTTTCTATGGAGATCCGGGAGTCGGAAAGACATTTATCAGGTACATATCAAGGATTATTCTAGAGGGACGGAAGGAAGAGAGCCAATGCTAACAACCCGCCGTGTCAGTTCGCTAGTGGACAGGTTGTGTGATCAAGTTAGGGGACGGAAATCAGCTGTAACTTGTCTTTTACTTCGACTTCGCAAACCGGAAGGAGCAGTCTGCGACCAGCGCTCTAGGTTCCTTGCTAAGACAGATCGTTGGAGGACTAGAAAGGATCCCGGAGGAAATATCACGGGCTTTTCGAGAGGGTAGGAATGCTATTGGTGGACGGGGGCCGCGGCTTCCGGATATTGTGAGGATGTTACAGGGTATTACGTCCTCACTGCCGATATTTGTGTGTATAGACGCCCTGGACGAATGTGCAGTCAAGGACCGAGTATAGCTCCTTAATTCACTACAGCAAATCCTAGAGATGTCCCCAGGTACACGAATATTCATCATTGGGAGGCCTCACGTAGAGTAACAAGTGTATTTGTGAGCCCCAGAAGAGGTGATATCGCCGAATACCTTCTTATTAGGCTAGGCGAGGCCCCAACTCCACATGCGATGAACAAGAGTCTGGAGGCGGACATTCTGGAGAAGATCCCAAAAACTATGTCTGAAATGTATGTAGGGGCAGTGGTACTAGGAATCCCACCTCACAATATCCGCTAATAAATATACATCTAGATTTCTACTCGTTTCCTTAAGCATCAATGCAATCTTACACGAATCGACAATCCACCGGGACGAGAGAGGCTCAATAGAATGACAGATGGATTGCGTGTGGGAGATGTTTATACTGCGACCCTGGAACGGATAAAGACACAAGACGGGAACCAACCGACACTCGGGATGGCAGCATTAATGTGGATCAGTCATGCGGAGCGACCATTACAAGCGGATGAACTCTGCCACGCCCTAGCAGTTGAGCTAGGCTCCGAGGACAGTGTTCCCAACGGGCCAGGCCGATGGTAGGCCGGCCTATAGGCCGTAGGCCGGGCTAAGGCAGGCCGCTCCGGAAGACAGCCTAGGCCCATATAGGCCGAATTCGATC
>Ga0307510_10011082_pt1 | contig 10716 bp, 4 predicted proteins | sample 12_EM_MG_FD_207224 | JGI IMG/M metagenome (GOLD analysis project Ga0307510, IMG submission 207224) | Populus trichocarpa ectomycorrhiza microbial communities from riparian zone in the Pacific Northwest, United States - 12_EM | ecosystem: Host-associated > Plants > Roots > Unclassified | place... | reverse complement strand
CCAGGAGCTTGTGCTGTGAGAAAACTTGCATCCGGGATGGTGTAATCTCTACTTTTATCACTAAAGGCCTACCAAAAAAAGCAACCACTCAGAATCTCTAGATAAATTACAACAAAAATAAAAAGAAAAAAAGAAGAAGAGGATTGTATTCAAGGGAGGGCAATCAAGTGTCAAGAAGCATACATTTTAAGGACCAAATCTTTTTCGATCAAGAACAGATGCACTTTTTCCTCTATCAGCGTCTCTTTTATTTTTCTTTTTATTTTTTCTCATGACATTAACTCAAAAGCACATATATATACCTTTACATTGAGATCAGTATGACGAGAGTATGATAGATGAAGCTTACAATAGCCACCATCATAAATGCAGTGTCCCTCCAGAGTTTCTTTGGCTACTGCTGCAGTCGCAACATCTGGAAAACAATGAAGACACTATTGCTGCTTAAATGCTATCTCACAAATAAAGCATGTGCATTGTTAAAAACCTGGCCAATATGTTAGCAAAGAGGATAGGAATGGCAATTTCACCTGATCTGTCAGGTATCTAGTGTCATCTGATCTGATCCAATCCAATTGGATTAGATTTTTATTGGATTTGACCAGAGTCAAACCAGAGGTGGGTAAAACCTGATCTGGTTTGACCAGTCAGATATGACGGCGAATGAGAGGTTAACCTAATCCATCACCCAACCAGCCCCCATCTAGTTTTTAAAACTTTTTTTTTTCAATATGATCCATGGATTTTTATATTATGATTCATGAAGGATTTTTATGGTCTTATGCATGGATTAGAAGTTTAGACTCTATTTTATAGTTTAGTGATTCGTGGATGGAAATGTAATTTTCTTTTTAGTTTTAGTTTTTTTAATTGATTTTAAAATGTAAAAACATCCACATTGGGTTGGGTACCCACCGAGTGGAGAAAATCCTCCACCCAGCCCAATCCAACCGGATTGGAGATAGAGGCGGGTGATGGATTTAGATATGCCGGGTTGGACGCAGGTGGAGGAAAATCCAACTCCAACCCAACCTATAGCCACCTCTAAAAAGGATCACAAATGGTGGAAGTAATGTTAAAAATGAACCTAGTCACAATGGTGATATTAATCAGTTTCAAAAAAACATAAACATTAACTCTCAGTAACAAAAGGTGATTTTGTGACCAGTTGTAATTTGGTAGTATGACATAACATTTAAAAGTAGACCAGAGGTGATTGTAACTATTAAAAAGGAATTGGTATAGCTTAAATAGGATGAAATAGACAAACAAGATTCGTTCAGCCAACCCCAACAACTTTGGTATAGGACCTCTTTAAGCAGGGAAAGGAAATTCTGGAATGACTAAATCCTTCTATATCCATACCTAAAACAGGGGAAAAAATGGTTAAGAAAAAAGAGAAAAAGAAGATCCATAGAAAGTTCAAAGTCTAACAAAATGAATATTAAATGATCAGATAATCTGAAACCTAAAGAACTGTGTTGCTCAAAAGGCTTTCAACACGATGTAGGTAGTCAACGTAATAAACATGACTCACATGCTAGATTTGTAAACAATCAGTCATGACAGAAGGAAGCATACCTGGGTACTGAATTAGTGCCTGTGTTCCACCATTTTTCTCAAATATAGCAATCTTCTGGACAGTACCAAATCCAGAAAATACCTGAAATGAACAGCCGGAGCACTATATGAGCAAAACTCATTCAAAATCAAAATCCATGTGAAGGAAACATTTAAGCAATTAGGAGTTCCTCACCGTGTGAAGAACATCCACGGTGACAGCATACTGCATGTTCTCAATGGATGCAAGAAGTACATTGCTCTCAGGCTCTTTCTTTTTCCCATCAGCACCTACAGTAGACTGGAGAAAACAGCTCATTGGTGAAGATTCAGTAATGCAATACAGAAGGTAATCGGTCATGACTCACCTGAACAGGTCCGTCAATTGCAGTAGGATTCACAGGAAGATACGGATTTGTATAGTCTCTGCAAAAGTCAAAGAATAAAATCTGTCATACGACACTATCTATGACATTATTGATGCGTGAATTTCAGAAGCTGTGTAAAAAGGAACATCACGAAAGAAAGATTCAAATGATTGACAAGTGAACAAGACATAATCATGCATGAATAAGTGCAGTCATGGAAAAATGTGTGAAACTTTTGCGAAATCTATTGGCTTGCTTTTGCAATCCTCTGCCAGATAGAAGGTTCACAACTCTGCTCCCCCTCACCCAGGTAGTATTTGAAAAAATCCACGTTTACTTAAAGATGAACTTTGCAATATCATCAAAAAAATGACACAAGAAAGACAAGAAATTGCTCAGCTAATTGATTGTTAAGGTTTTGTTTGGACTTCTTGTTAGATGGTTTGTAGAAATACAGCGGCTACAAAAGAAACCCCCTAAAATTGCAGCTTGCTAAAATTCAGCACGACCAAATATAACATGCAAGTTAATATTCCACTCCAAGCCTATAAAGAAACAAACTTATCATTAACATGCTGAGAAATAAACAAACTTTTACAGCAGACACCAGAAAAAAAAATTGGCAAAGAGGAGTACAATGGCAGGTGCAAATGCAATATACTGCTATAACAAATTGAACAATGATTGTATGAAAAGGTGATTTTTTCATTTGATAAAATTCAGCAATCATACACAGAACATTCTAACCACAATCGCAAGTGCAAATGCAATAAGCTACTATCTAAAGATGAAAGAAATTACTAAGCCACCATGACCATACATCTGTGTTTTGGCTATGAGGCTTCCCTAACCCACTAGATGAAAAAGCATACACCAATTAGCAAGGCCTCAAATTCCAAAATAGATGATGAACAAGAGAAGTGATGAATGATTTTGAGCAACAAGCATAAGAAAAAAGAACAGTAAGAAAACATACAAGTGTTTGAACTTTTAGAAATTGGGACCATTTTATTACCTGCTCCTATGGGACTGGAACTTGATATTGAGATCAGTATGTGCAGAATATGAAATGCGTAAGTTGCAGGAACCAACATGCTCTGGAAGCAGGTACCTGAATTTTTTAAACATAATATCTCAACGTCACAAATTAACAACACTCGCCATACTAACAGAAAATTCACCCAAAGAAATGACAATGAAAAAATAGGGGGTGTTGTAAAGGTTAGGAAAGGAAAGAAGTGTGTGCCTGGGTATACTTCTCCCATCCAAGGCATTTCTCGCTGAAGATGCAGTTTCAGCATCAGTGAATTGAATTAATGCCTGCCAAGATATTAGGAAAAATTGATACAAATACAGAAAAAAAAGGTGCAATCTCAGAAAGAACAAAAGCATATTTGAAACCTAACCTGGAAACCAGCAGCCTTTTCAAAAGTAGCAATTTTGTGCACATAGCCAAAAGCAGAAAACACCTGCGACAAGTTTCAATGACACATGCATCAGATTCTATAAAGATGATAGAATGAGAATTTCAACTATACACCATTTGGGACTACCCCAATCATTGATGAAAAGGCACAACAAATTTTCCAAATATTTAAGAAATAAGTGCAGAATGACACCTGTACATGAATGCGTCAAGATAGACCTTAGAAAGGAGAATGACGTATGATAATATTTCCAAACTGTCTCCAACAAATGAATCTAAATAAGAGGCACCATCATCTGTGATTCAACTGACTTGAATTAAAATTAACACATTATTTACTACATAATCCAATCATGGCACTATTTCTACGTAAAAAGTAATAAAACAATGAGAAGCATCTTTCACCAAATCTATAACCCAAATTGTCCAATTAAAAACAGTAGAAAGTCAACTCAAACCAAAGCATTGAGAATACCAATTTTAAGATAGATAAAATTTTCAAAACAACTAAACACGAGGTCGTTAGACAAGTACCCATCATCTGCATGTTAAGTATGATACATAACATAACTAGCATAATTACAGTGAATAAAATTAACGTTAAACTTTTTCCTCAACTATTGAAAAAAATTGCACTGAAAAGAAAAGGAGATAGACAAGACAATGATATCTTCTTTTTCATTGCATTATATAGTCAGAAACTTGTTGTCACTAGCAAAGGACTAGTGAACACACATACAGATTCACAATGCCTCCATCATCTAGAAACCATTTCCACAACCACTAGCCTCAGGTAGGACTACATGGCAATAACTAATCAACAATCTTGAAGCTCCACCACCCCAAAAAGGAAAGGAAAAAAAAAACCTTATTATCATGATTTCAGCACATTTAACCAAATTGAAATTGAAATATATCAAAAGGAAAAGAAAAGTTGAAAAACAATTAAAAAGAAAAAAGAAAGATAGAAAAGCAATTACCAAGTGAATGACATCGATGCTGACATCACCAGCTTCAACACCCTCAATGGTAACCAGCAATACATTTCCAGGATTATCACCTGGACTCTTATTGTTCACAATTTCATGTCTATTCGAATATTGAATATACACCGTTTTACCCCGAACCTGCGCTGGCTCCGACGACGACGCATAATACGATACCATTTGTATTGCCTGGTTTTGTTCTGCCTGAGATTTACAACCATTTTAACCTAATTTTTACATATCCGATTGAAACGTAAGCAAAAGGTTAAAGGAAAATTACTTACGAATTCAACGAAGGCTTGGTTGCGATTGTTGCCGACATTGCACTTAGTGTTGACGATCTTTCCGAAAGGTTCACAGAGCTCGATAAGCTCTTCTTCTGTGCACTCCCATGGAAGGTTTCGCAGATGCAAAACCTTTGATGGTGTTTGTGTGTATCGGAATTGTGGCTGTCCGGACGTTGACATCTATCTGTCAGAGAGATTTCGGGAGTTTCCGGGGTTTTGCTTCTTCTCTGTTTTGTTTGCTTGGATGTCTAGAAAGTGGTAGAAAGATTTTCCCGGAAATTTTTGTGTTTTTTTTTGGTGTGTGGCCTGTTTGGGATTATAGATGGGATGTATCGTGTGACAAGAGAAAGAATTTTTTTGTGGAGGTCGTCAGGGTTAGGTAAAGATCGTTAGTGTGATTTATCGGTGTGTGATTCGTATCTTGCTTGGCGTCTATGGCTTGGTGGAATTACTCACGTACCCTTTAAGAAAACCTTTTTTTATATATATTTAAAAAGCCCCATGGTTTAAGAATATGATTATAGTTTTGAAATCTCTGAATTTATTTTCTAAAGTATTTTTAATTTAAAAATATATTAAAAAATTATTTTTAATATTAATATATCAAAATAATTTAAAAACATAAAAAAAATTATTTAAACTAAAATTAAATTAATTTTTAAAAAAAATACAGTTGGAAGACAGTATCAAACATCACCTAAATATTATTTCAAATTAAACTAAAAGTTTTGGTTTTTCAAATTATCTAAATAATTTTTTATTGTTTTTCTAGTTTTATTAATTGTCCAAAACCTACATAGTTATATCATTAATATTTGATAGGTATATATTTTATATTTAGTGAAACAATCTAATCATTTCAACACGACATTCAAATTTTAAAAAATATCAAAACTACTCTCAAACCATAAATTAGATCGGATTTAGTCACTTAACCAATTAAAAAAGAAAATCCCAAAACACTCTAGCTACAACATCCTAAAATATTAAGGTAGTGTTTGGCATTATAGTAGTAATTACTTTTCAAAGTGTTTTTTACTTGGAAATACATTAAAATAAATTTTTAATTTTTTAAAATTTATTTTTAACACTAGCATATAAAAATGATCTAAAAATACCCAAAAAAATCAATTTGGAGCAAAATAAAATTCAATTTTTTTGAAAAGCATTGTTAGATCGTGAAAATAAACAAAGCCTAAACCTTTGTGTATGTACTGATTAAGTTAAATTAGAAAAACAAATACTTATCTATATTTTTTGTGATCCCTTTCTATTTTGCAAAATTTTGAAATTAATGAAAAAAAATATAATTGATGCATATTCATTTATGTTACATTATATATTATTTTAAACCACCTTAAAACTCTTATTTATATTTGGTAATGATATAATATTGAAATTTCATATCCTTTCATTACAATATTAAATAAAAAATGTCTTTTAATCATATTTTTTAAAGTTAATTATACTTATAAATCATACCATTTTATATTATCCTAGAACTAAAGACTTCAGTCCATCACCTACCAGGATACATGTTAGATCCTAGAACTAAAAACTTGAAAAGCAAATAGTATTCGATTTACCTATAAAGATTCATTTTTCTAGTGACTCAATGCTAACCTATCTTCTAGAAATCTTGTTCTTAAATGAATTGAAAGAATTTAGTCAATGTTGTTTTATATAAAAATTCATTGAATAGTTTTTGTGAGCCAACAACCTCTCATAATCAATAAGATCACCTACATACATTTGAAGAATTCGCACAAGTTTAGGAGTTATAGCCTTAAAGTTGGGGTTATCGACTAAACAATTATTATATAATAAGTTAAACTTAAGCCGTATTTGCAATGATTAACGTGCATTCCTTGTTTAACATCACCAAACTCATTAGTATACTCCTCTAAGTATAGTTTGGTCTAGGACCCAAAATTGCTTACGAGAATTATTTATTGGATAATACATGGCTTGAAGCATTTTACATAGAAAAGATTCATATCTTATGAGTAACAACCAACCTTGTTTGGCAAAAAGGGCTAGGTTAAAGTGAGGTATACTCTGAAAGCCTAAACCTCCATCTTTCTAAGTCATGCACACTTGATCCTAAGCTAATTAAAGAATTCCACGACACTCATTAGAATTAGTCTGTTAGAATTTCCTTGTTAATGTGTCAATTTAAAAAAAAAATAAGCAATGAAAAAAGAAAAAAACTCAGTGTGTATATTGGTATTAACTATACCATTTATTTGATAAGAACTTCCTTCCGTATCTTAGAAAGATGTTTCTCATTCTTACCACTTAGCTCCTTGCTAATCCTATCTCAAATAAAGGTGAAACTAACTTTCTTTTATCGACCAACCATGGGTGAAAGACATATTTGGTTTTCTGAAATATGTACCAGCAACAAAAATAGTAAATTGGTTTTTTAAAAAATTAGTGGTCCCAAGATCCCATCAGATAAATTTAAAGTTATTTAAGGTTTATATAAAGATTACTTAAAGATCAAATGTTCTTTCAGCTTTGAATAATTGCTTCAAGGATTGGTTGTCATAAACCACAAGTCGTCCAAATATTTTTCTTCTAACGGTAATCCACATGAACCATCAATGAGAAATCTCATAAATCCTTTTATGAGAGAGGGATTGATATGCCTTTAAGTACTAGCTCTTTTCTTTTGTGTTTTCCAGGTGTTCTGTGTACTGTTGTATTGTTCTATATACATAAAATAAGATACATAACATTCTATTTATAGAGAAACCTGAAAATTATATAAATGGCTAAAAATCAATTTGTCACCTAAATAATTTAATATATATCATTTCAGGATAATTTTAGAAAATTATTCAATTAAGTACCAAATTGATTTTTCTAAGTCTAGAATTTTAGTTCCTTGTATAAATTATAATTTAGTCCTTAATTTCTAAAACTTATTTACAATCAAGTCACACTTGATTAATCATCTCAGTTTAATTTATGATCACTGGTTCTTATGTGTGTGCCCATTAGGTTCCCTAATAAATTGACCCAAACATAAATTACAATCCTAAATGAAATAAGATTAAATAAATTAAACAAATTAATTTATTATCAATTTAACAATTGATTGATTTATATTTGAAGATCAAGTATAAATAAGTGATTTGACTTAACCTTTCAGTGACTAGTTTCTCATTGTAATTATTATCCCTTCATCAATAATATTTTAATTTTAAATATTATAGCATTAAGTGTGTTTACTATGTCAAATTATGTTTGTTCTCAACACCATAGACATTAATTATTTGAATAAGATTTCAAACTCTTTTCAAATCTCATTCAATCTTGATCAAGGATTTATAATTAATACTATTTGAGAATAGATGAAACATTTTCTCTAATTCACATAGAGTGATGAATATTATCTTAATTACTCAAATACCTTCATATAGTTCATATTATACTCAACATCTGCTTGTTTTTTTTACCCTTGATTAGGACAATATATAGTAGGATCAAAGCATAACATTCCCTGTATAAAATAACTTAATGATTTCAAGTCTAATGCTCACTTAAACAACCATCACGTGACCCTTCTCATAGACACAAATGATCTTTTCACTTGCACTAAAGTCAATCACTCATGTATCAAAAATCATATCGCTCTGCTAGACAATAATGTTTTTACTAGGATAGCGGTTTGGTAAAAGGATCTACAAGATTCTCTCTGGTTAGTACTGCTCTATCTTTACATCTTTTTTTTTCTTCTGATTATCTAATTAAATGGAATTGTCTAAGCATATTTTTGGATCATTTATGAGACCTTGTTTCCTTTGTTTGTGCAATGACTCCATTATTATCATAGTATTTGGCTACTAAATCAACAATGCTAGGAACCACACCTAGTTCAATGATGAATTTCTTGATCCAAATAACCTCTTTTATCCCCTCGAACACAAATGTATTACTTATCTTTAGTTATAGAGTCTACTTTGATCTCTTATTTAAAACTTTTCTAACTCATAATATCATTATTTAGAGTAAAATATAACAAAAATGAATTTTTTATTTTATTTTCATTATTTGACTGAAAACTAGTATCCAAGTAACCATGAACTACTAATTCATCACCTTCATATACTAAAAAACATTCTTAATTCTTTTTAAATACTTAAAAATATTTTTAATTATCTTTTAGTGACTCTCACCTAGATTAGATTTGTATCTACTCATTATGCTCAAAACATAAGATGCATATGGTCTTGTACATAACATTACCAAAGTATATGAAATCATTTTCATTATCTCCCTCTCAATTTGTGTTTTAAGGCACATATCTTTGGAGAGATGTATCCTATATGAAATAGGTAAGTATCCTCTTTTAAATTCTTTCGTGCTAAACCATTTTAGTATATTGTTTATGCATATGTATTAGGACAATCCAAGCAACCTTTTTTTATCTATCTCTATAGATTTTTATTCTTGGTATATATGTTATTTCTCTCATATCTTTCATTGAGAAATTATTGGATAACAAAATACTTACTAACTAGAGTAAAGAAATATCATTTTCTATTAATGATATGTTGTCTACATATAATATTAGAAAAATGACTTCAATCATACTAAAATTTTTATAAACACAAGGTTCATCCATGTTTTTTATAAAATCAAACTATTTGATCATCTCATCAAAATGGATATTCTAATTTCTTGAAGCTTGTTTAATTCTATAAATGGATTTTTGTAGCTTGCATAATTTATTGGAGAATTTCTTAAATTCAAAACTTTAAGGTTGTGTTACATACACATCTTCTTAAAGATTCATATTTAGGAATACAATTTTAATATCCATTTGTCAAATCTCATAATCATGGTATACAACTATAGCAAGCAAAATCCTTATGGATTTTAATATAGTTACTAGCAAAAAAATTTCATCAAAGTCAACCTATTTGTCTTTGTCTGTAACCTTTAACAACTAGTCTAGCTTTCTATATTTGTAAATTGCTATCCATGTCAGTCTTTCTCTTAAAGATCACTTACATCAAATAGATTTTATCTTTCAGGTAGATCAATTAAGATCCATACCTGGTTAGTGTACATGAAATTCATTTTAGATTTCGTGGCCTCAAACCATTTCTTAGAATCAACATTGAATATCATGTAATTATTAGGATTATCAAGTATAAGCAACTTATCATTTTCAACTTTCATGAGAAATCCATATCTCATTGGTGCATGACATATCCTACTAGATCTACAAAGTTTTTATGTTTCTTGAGCCTTAGGCTAAATATCTAATGTTATTGCTCAAAGCTCAGATTTTATTTGGATTTTAGTTTATGGTTTTTGAACATCTTCAAGTTTTATTTTCCTCTCATTACTCATTTCAAGAACAAATTCTTTCTCTAAAAATATAGCATGTTTTGAGACACATTTTTACTCAACAAGATGATAGAAATAATACCTAATAGTTTTTTTTAATATCCATAAACTTACATTTATTCGATTTAGCTCCTGACTTTTTAGATACAACACGCTTCACATAAACATTACATCTTAAATATTTAAGTATGATAAAATTGGTCTCTTACAATTCTATATCTCATGTAGAGTCTTATCTATAAATTTTGATGGAGCCCTTTTTAAAAGATAAGTAAGAGTTTGTAGGGCATAGCCCTAGAAAAAAGATGAAAGGTCTGTATAGCTCATCATAGACCGTACCATATCAAAGGGTGCAATTTCTCCTTTTAGAAACTCTTAAATTATGGTGTTACAGGAGGTGTACATTATGAGATAATCTCATTCTATTTTAGATAATTGATTAGTACTTAAAAGTACATTTTTATCAAGGTTTTATATCATCATTTTGCACTTGAAGTATCAAAAAGTTCTTAACTAGAGCATGTTTTATAATAACATGTCCAATAATATAAGATACCTTTAATTTATGGTAAATGTTCATCTTAAATGCGGGCCTATTACATAAATCAAAGGATTGATTGATGAGTTCAACTATTGAAAATGAGAAGACAAAGAGAGGGTTAAGCTTAGAAAAGAGATGTTGGTTCAGTCCAAACTGGAACACTGTTCAATCATTGGGTCATATC
>Ga0307510_10011081_pt1 | contig 10716 bp, 6 predicted proteins | sample 12_EM_MG_FD_207224 | JGI IMG/M metagenome (GOLD analysis project Ga0307510, IMG submission 207224) | Populus trichocarpa ectomycorrhiza microbial communities from riparian zone in the Pacific Northwest, United States - 12_EM | ecosystem: Host-associated > Plants > Roots > Unclassified | place... | reverse complement strand
CGAGGAGCTCTTCGGATCTGCCACCATAAAGGGTGCGTATACTATGCCCCTTCGTCCTCGTCCTTGTTTCAAACCAAGCCCTTCCCCCGTACGCCTGGCCGTGTTTTTGTGCTGCAGGCTCGTCGGACGCGGACCTCGATGAGATCTTAAAATCGACGCCCAAAACCAAGGAGGACTTTATTGCGCTCTCGGACGCCATCGTCGCGCACGTCGTCAAACGACATCAGGACAAGCCGCTGTACGCCGCGTTTGTAGAGCACCACGTGCGCGCGCTCGCCGCGCCGCTGCGTGACGTCGATGTACGCAAGGCGGCGACCGGACTCACCACGCTCGCGAATGAAAAACAGCGCGAACAACGAGAGAAGGCGAGCGGGAAGAAGAAGCCAAAGTCGGCCGGAAAGCCCATCCTTGGCGCCAGCAAGGTGGGAAACAAGTAAGCACCCTATACTATAGGCCTCGTGGTCGCGTTTTGTTGCTTTGTGAGGCCCTGTGCTGACGATGTGTCTCACTTTTTCTGTAGGTTGGATACCACTGTGTATGATGAGGCCCTGGACGATTTCGGGTCCAACGCAGACGACTTTATGTGATTTTGTGTAGCCCCATTTTCAGTTAGCTGTTTGATTAGCCTAGCTTCTGTCGCCCACCCTACCTGTAGCTGAACACGTAGATTATTGTTGGCGACAGGCCGCTAACACTCGGATTCGTTCATCTTTCATCTTTCTTGTCGTTTACAACATCGAAGCCGCCTCAATTTCTCCCTCCTTCGACGTGTGTTGCTTAGGCAAACCTTATGCATGTGAGCGAGCATGAGCAAAATGTTCTGCACCGACGTTCTGAACTTGCCACTTCACCGTTGACCTAACACACGAGGAGTGTTTAAGGGCCGTTCCAAGAGTTGCGGCCAAGCAGGTTGACTGGTCACTTTCCAATCAGGTCCCCATCCCTTCGAACGATCTGTATTCTTATCGTTTTCTGTTTTCGCGATGGTGTAGCACCCACGAACGCACGTGCGCCTTTGCGTTCAATGTAGTGCCACGCGCTATCATATGCGGGAATCCTCCATCAAACTTGAAGAAGTACCGCCTCCGGACTCACGACAAGTCACGGTAAGCAGAGCGCACTGGTTTCGGTCGTCTCACGAGTCCTACCGTATGTCATTGATATTCCCACCGAATCCACCCACGACGGCGGTCCGAATCAGTTTGTCCTTTGCCAGTGAAAGGCGGTTCGGTTCGTTGGTGCGTAGATAAACTCACATACAACTCATTGGTGTCATCGGAAGTACTATAGGTATAGATATAAACTCCGATCTGTTAAAGCTACGAAGACAAGTAGTAGGCAAGCTGCTCCGGAATGCCTGAGAAGCTGAAGGGGTGGAAACTATTCAAAGATAGAGAACGCATCAGTCATGTGTCGCGGTCGCGATCTAGGACGTGGCGTTGGACGTGCAGCACAACACCATGGCTAGAGAGCAAGGAAAAATTATGCGACACGTGAACTGACACGAACACAAGGGAAGGAGGACCTTCGTGTCAAGGCGCGTCTGCCAGTGGCTTCTCTAGAATTAGGGGTAACGTTGACACCGGCCTGATGGGACGCATGGGGTGTGTGGTGATGGGTCTGGCTGGAGCACTGAGGGTAGCAAGCCGGGTATGGGCCCCAGGTAGTAAGGTTATTGTCAGGGACGGTGCCTTCGTGCAGAGCGGCGTAGATGTTACGGATGCAGGGGAGGATATAGTTGGCATTTGATCCGGCGGGCGCACGCGCCGAATCCAGCAGTTGGTTCCAGACGATGCAAAATTCGTTCCGGTACTGGTCTGCGGCCTTCTCTACCTGGATTTGGCCCACCGTGCGTAGGGTCCCGTCGAATATGGATATCTCGTCTCTGCACGTATGAGCTGCGGAATTCAACGCCTGGGCGAGCCGAACGAGATTGATGAGTTTCACGCTAGCACGTCGTCCGCGGTAGCTGGTGTCGAATATCTGAATGTTCAGCCATCGCCGGACGACGTGGGACCAAGGCCATTCTGACTGGTCGTCCTTGATGTGACTGATGGCGACGGCGATGATGCACTTTGCGAGTAGCTGCGCATCTCGATCCGTACTTTCGACTGTCCGATCCGCAACGAGGACGAAATCGACACATTGGAAAATGGTGGGGTTCGTGGGGAGGGAGAGGACGCGGAGAAAAGTGCGCTGAAGTAGATAAAGATCTAGTTGGATCACCTCTAAGCATAGCACGATCCGTTTCCGCCTAGTTTCGGGTGGTATGGAATCGGAAGACAGCGTGCGGTGCATCAATGACACGATCGCATCAGGCAATGCGTCAGTATGTAGAGACCGAAATACTTGAGCTGGGTCTTGCACGTGTGCCGAGCCATAGAAACCGGGGATGCTCGCTAGAAACCTCTCCATCTCTGTTTCCTGGAGCAGAGAACGGAGTAGCCAAGCCACTATGTCACGATCGAGTGACAAATTATGGGCCTCGACGAGTCTCTCTGTAGCCTGAACTTTACGATCCCACGTCCACCAGGCAGAACTGACGAAGGGGTTGAAGTTGTGACCCAGGCGTGAACCCCAAATGGCCACCAGAGGTGATAGAACTACCCATATAACCAATCTCCAAGAGACTGCCACCATGGACAGTGGGGTAGAATACATAGTATGAGGGCGAATGAACGAAGCGAGGGTGGACCACAGATACAATAACGTAAGGGGAATAAAAGTTACCTGGGTTATGAGTCCGCAGAGACCATCCCCGTTGTTATGTGCTAGTATGACGAGGCCGGCAAGGAAGGAGTGTATGGACACATCCAACGACAAGCTCATGACTTCCACAGTGAGCTGAAGAAGTCTTTGTGATCCTTCACGTGATATATATGCTCGAATACGCGCGCGGCTGTGGGCGCTGTGTCGTGGCTCTGTCATGACCAAGTACCTGCGGACCCAGCCTTGCACCAGAGTTGCGAGCACGGCAGAAGACAGACTCGAAGCCAGGCTAGAAAACCATAAAACATGTGATATTCGGGGCACCGGTGCCACGACGGGTGGAGATAGCTGCGGTGGGACACTGACATTGCCGGTGTTCAAAGCGGCTTCAAGCTGTAACTGGTAGATCTGAGCGAGGTAAAAGGCCGAGACGTCTTCAGAGGTCGTTCGAGAGGTGAGGTAAGACTGCGAAAGGAATGCCGCAACAGTGGCGGACATTAGACCACTCTATCGATGTTCAGTAAGCACCGACGTGCTCAACAAAATGTGGTGGTACCGCACTAGAATCATGACACTGTGTACACGCGCCGTCCAATTTCCAGCTATCTTGCTGTCGTACTCCGCCGTCTTATCGTTATACAGGGAGAACAGCGCGTGAGATCCATCAGTCACATTGTTAGAGTCCTGTGGTGGTGTAGCACGACTCTCGGGTGGAGATTCCAATCCACCTAGAGCACCTACGAGACAAGTGAGTGGATTAAACGTCGGTGTGGAAAATGCTCACTCGTAACGGTAACGCTTTCGGCATCTAGATTCATAATGTTACGTTTGGTGTTTGGTGGCACGATTGGTGGAGGTATGAGTATGACGTCATCACCTACTGTGGCTGAATTGTTCATTTCACGTGCCCCTTGGAGTTCTTAATCTCATGATGGCGGGTCTTATGATGAGTTTGCGTCTCCTACGCCGACTGAGTACAGATTGACTAGACGAGTTGCTGTGGGGGGATCGAAACGGGTAGGTTATAATGCGGATCATGGGATGACACGCGATCCTACTACTAGTCCTCGTCATCACTGTCCTCGTCATCTTCGTCATCGTCTGCAACACTGATGACGCCACCAGTCTTTTTCTCTCTTAACGCGCGCCCCGCTTCGGCGAGTCTCGTACCGAAAACCTTGCGCGCACCAAAGTTCGCGCCCACGTCCCAGATCTGCAACTTGGCTTTCGAGCCTGCCGCCGCGAGTGTTAATGGGTCGTCTGGCGACCACGCTACCGAGAATACCTCGCCCTAAGTAAATAACGATAAGCACACCTCTCCGCATGTGGTGGACGGGTAAGAACGCACCAGTCCGAGGTCGCGCCCAGCGACGAGGCTGACCTGTCGCTTCCCACCTGTCTCATTTTCCCCTTGAACATTCCATATTTTCACCATCTTGTCCGTGCCCGCCGTCGCAAGGCATCCACGAATGTGCGAATTCACGTCCAGAGCACACGCTGCCCCATCGTGGGCCGCGATGGTGAAGCGCGCGGGAGATGGTTGGTTGGGACCTGATGGCAACGTTCTTGCGTCGAAGTTGACCACCATTCCGTTCTCTAACGATACCTATTCCAGGGGGTATCACTCCGCGTCAGACATGCAGCTACAAAGGAACAGAAAATAGTGTACCCACATAGAAGCCGTGATTATCCCATGGGTCCCATCGTATTGCCTCGACATCCGCACCCACTACAGCACCGACGCTCGCGTCCGGCGCTCGAGAGTCGAAGACCCGCACAGTACGGTCGTAGCTCCCGCTGAGTAATACCGCTGGCTCTGCTGGATTCCACTGCACGGCCTGAACTTTGTCTTTGTGCAGCTTCTCAAAACTACGAAACGCTCCCTCTTTCTGGTCCCGGGAAAGGTCCCACAGCTTGACCGTGCGATCCGCGCTACCACTGGCGAGCATCTGCCGCGCGATGCGGTTCCATGAGAGCGAGAGGACCGCATCGACGTGGTGTTTCTCGCTGACCCCGCGATGCTTCGCCTTTTTGCGCTTTTTCTTCCCTGTGCCGGCGGGCTCGGGGACGTGCGCTGCTGTTGCCTTGGGGTCTCCAAGAACCATGTCGGGACATACAGACTCGAGAAGGTCCACGGAGAAAATCTCGATCTCTGGGTCCATGGTGCCTATGGCGACATAATTTCCGAACTTTGGCGGTGAAGGCGCGGATTCGTCGCCAGTGTCCATAGCAGAAGCGGTCGACGAGACAGGGTAGTCGAGCCATTCGAGACAGAGAGGCATGCTACTCAGTAGCAGGTCGTGGTGTGGGCCCAAATACTCTGTCGCTTCGTCGTAGACGAAGAAGTGGAGCTGAGGCACATTTTGTTCGACGATGGCGGTAACGAGCATGTTGTCTGTCGGTACTACTTCATTTTCATCGCGCTCGAGCTCTTGATCATCCTGCCGGTCTACATATTTATCAGGTGAATCGTAATATGGGGAGTGGTGCGCACCTCCTTAAGCGTGACGTATGGGTCGTCATCGTTGTCGCGGTAGAATTGTAACCCTTTTATGTTGGTGAAGGGACCAAGAGCTAGGCAGGATATTGGCGGTGATCCCAAATACGGCATAACCAGACGCACTCGATGTCGGCCCATCGTCTTCATCGTCGTAACCATCCAAATTGTACTTGGAAAGATCACCAACTCGTCCTGAGGCGGTGTCCTCCCTGGCCGTGTCTTCGTCCATGGGCTCACAATCCTCGCTACGAGAAGGTCAATCAGCCAACCAGCAGCAGGAACAGGCAAAACGCACTCCACCCATGCCGAGTCATCCTCGTCGTCATCAACAATGTCGTCTCCATCACCACCACCGTCCCCGTCCTCGTTTCTTTGGTCCATAAAGTGTGCGGCGGCACTCGCGCGTTCTAGTTCTGTGCGCGCATCGTCGAGCTCTACGTGGGCAATCTCTTTGATCCGGTCAATGTCGGCGTCATTCAGAGGTTGTTTTGATGGGTGGCGCGCCGAGACGCCCCGCTTGACCCTGGCACAGCGCGCGCGGGTCAGCCAGTTGGATCAAACAAGGAAGGGACAATATGCCCACCATGCGATGCTTGAAATCAAGTCACCCATTTTACAGAATCCTCGAGAAGCGCGCGCGTCGAAAAAAAAAGGGTCACGTTACGGGAGCCGAGCGGACCGAGAACCAAAACAAGGTTTTGCTCATAAATGCATAAATCCCGGTTGGACGTTTCAATTTCTCCAAATAATTCAATCACAATGATACAGCCATGAGAATTGGATCCAACTCATGATTTTCAGATACTACTTCTACTTGTTTGAACTGAATATCCCATGTCGGGCTTCTGCTGCTACAAGCTCCTCACACTCAATCCGGCTCTTCTCTACATCTAGCATGAAAAAAAAGACAGTGCTGAACATCCCACTGAGAATTGCGGTGTGAGGATTGATGGGATGTCGCGTCAGAAGGGTAAACTCACAGCCCAAACAAAAAAGTGAATGGCATATTGTCGTTGTTCCCCGAAGCAGAGATAATAGCCTCGGAAACGAATGGTCCGATGACCGCTGACGTCTTCCCAATCTTCATCACTTTGTCAGCATGCGATGCGCACGAGTAATAGAGATGGGTACTACCACAGAGAACGGAGAAAAGAAGAGGAACCTGTCCAAAAGACAGCCATTCAGGACTTTGATCTCAGCAAACAAAATGATTGGAACACGGACATTTGAGGGAGAGGCGGCACCGTGACCTTGCAGGTCATGGTCTGGCTGAATGAGTACCATGGGCAGACGAAGAACCCGTAGAAAACCTGATAGAGCCTTTGATTCCATGTGAACACATGTCAGGTAGGAAAAGTCAAGTTATAGATACCAGATTTCCCAAACTTGTTTAAAGCCTATCTTGTTGGTGTGGACGCCGACAAGACCCCAAACAGTGAGAAACCTAAGGTCAAACTATTCAGAATACTTTCAGCTCACATGTTGCATCTCACTCACTAAGATCCAGAGTATGATGAAAAGCAAGATCTGGACCAATGTGTTGATTATATCGATCAGCGATAGCGTGGGTAGTTACAGGAGAATCAGGTTACCCTCTTTGTGGAGATGCCATATCGATTCTGAATAAGCCAGAATACGCTGGAAGGTGCTTTAAGGACATTCTCCTGCACAGGGTTCAAGTCTACTCACTATGTTCCCAACCCTCGTGCGATGATTCCAACTACGAGCAGGAGGGTCAGCTGCAACGTCGAGTAGGATACAACACTAGAAGGAAGTCAAGTCATTCGTAGGGAATCTAGGACCGCAGATCGAGAAACTTGTTCTGGAGAGTTGAAACAACAGTTCTTTGACGAGACTCAGCCTAAATTGAACGGGGCGCCACGCCCATATCAAGCACTCACACAGTACGGTGATACAGTTTCACCATCTCATCGAAAACGAGGACTAATGTACGAACTTGTGGCATGACATCCAGTCGTGGATCGTACTGAGGCCCGCGCCCACAAAGCCAACTGCGTGATGCGTTCGCAATTACAAAATATCACACTCACCGAATACAGGCTACTCTTGCGTGTCTAGCTGGCACACAACTACTACTTTTGTGTTCTTATATTTGTCGTCATTGTGACAGTTGTGGTGGTAATGAAAGAAGTGTCTGTGTGGAGAAGGTTCATGCCTGAGAGAGTAGGTTAGGTTGTCCGTGGAGTATGAAAACTGGCATGGGAGTCGCGGAGGTCGGTTGACCGTAAGTACTTTTTTTTTTTTGATGAATTTGCTGTTTATTCTCAACCGTCTATTGACAACAAGAGACGTGCTACAACAAAAACTAGCTACAATATGTATGGCGGGTGTGGTAACAGGACTAATTACTCAGGGGGGCTCATTGGAGCTGAGGAAAGCAGGACTTGGAAAACGGGGGGGCAGCGTGAATACTCACGGGGGTTCCCGCGGCCGACCGTAAGACTTCAAACAAATCAGGTGTTAGGTTAGCAGGCGTGGTCTGTCGGAGTTTTCTGGGTCTGTGGGAAGTCCCAACTCCGCCAAGTTGGCGCCAGTGCGGCTTTAAACCGTACTAGTGTTAGCGTGGCGCGGGAGAGGCAAATTCAAATTCTCGCCCCATTACACTTACACTGGGATCATCCGAGGCGGATCGCCCTCGCACCTTCTTCTTTCAGTAACCCATTTTCAAAAACAGGAAGCGCTTTATTTGGGCCGTTTTCTCCAATACCAATTATTGCGTGAAAGGGGCATAGGACGCACTGACTGGTCCAGACATGCGAGGGCTCATGGCGAATATGGGAGGTATCTGGATTTTCTTTGCTTCCTGGGCATTTTTTTCTCATTATATCAGTTCAAGTCGGTGGCGAGATTTGAAAATGTATCACGTTAACATACACGCGTTATAAGACCTATGATCAACAATAAAGTTCTGAACCTGCTGTTCTCTACTCCGTCAACAACCTCTCAGAAGTTCAAGCTTTCGAAGTGTGACTTTAGACAGTGCGTCCTAATTGTTGGGAATTAATACACCAATAATAACAGGGTCGTGCGCGCTCTTTCAAAGTTATTACATCGTAGGCCTCACCCCTCAGTGACATGAGCGCATCTTCAACTTGCGCTATGATACGTTTCGAAAACACTGTAATGAAATGTCATTTGAATGCCATCGAGTAATCAAAAATGGGGCTAGATTCGGTACTTACATATTCTTGAGAGGACCGGTAAGCGGTATGGCATTCATTCTGCTGATCGATGCTCAGACTCGGAGAACACCTGTACAAGCTCTTGATTTCCTGTCGCAAGGGCAATCTGGAATGGCGTTTGGCGCTTTTTGTTCCGTGCATGAACGTTTGCGCCATATTCGAGCAGGAGTTGTGCTACCGCCACCTTCACCTCGGTGGCGGCTACATGCAGCGGGGTGAAGTGCTCATTGTCCTGTGCGTCTGCGTCCGCTCGGTGCTCAAGTAAGAGGTGAACGATGTCAACATTTCCGTGCCTCGATGCATGATGGAGGGGTGTCCAGCCAATCCTATTTCGCACGTGGACGATTGCACCATGTTCGAGTAGGGTCTGCACAGCTGCGAGGTTCCCCTTCTCTGATGCCAAATGTATTGGAGTGTTTAGTTCCTCATCAGTTGCCTCCAAAGTTGCACCATGCCGAATGAGGAGGCGTGCGATGTCGGCACATCCGGTCCACGATGCCTGATGCAGTGGTGTGTGGCCATCCTTGTCCCACACATCAACGACGGCGTCATGCTCGAGCAGTAGCTGTGCGACTGAAAGATTACCTCTCCGTGCTGTCATGAATAGTGGGGTTTGTTTGTCGGAATCCAGAGCCTCAACAGCTGCATTGTGATCAAGTAAGAGTTGTGCGACATCGAGATGTCCAAGGAGTGACGCCAGATGCAATGGGACGCTATCTTCTGCGTCTCGCACATCAACAGTCGCGCCGTGCTCAAGCAGCAGCTGAGCGACAGCGAAATTCCCCTTCAAGGCTGCTAGGTGAAGTGGAGTCGTGCCTTTCTCGTTATCGCGAGCTTCGACGTCCAGGTGGTACTTCAGCAAGAGTCGCATCAACTCAGGATCACCACCTGACGATGCCTGGTGTAGTAGATTCCAGCCACCTTCGTTCCGCACGTCAACATCTGCACCGTGTTTGAGTAGCATTTCTGCGGCCGCAAGCTTTCCTTTGTGCGCCGCTAGATGTAGAGGAGTGTCACCGTCCTTATCCTTTGCATCTATGTGTGCGCCATGGCCCAATAAGAGCTGTATGATGTCGGAATATTCGCACCACGAGGCGTGATGTAGTGGCGTCCACGAGGACGCATTTTGCGCATTAACAGTTGCGCTATGCTCGAGGAACAATTTTGCGGCTGCGAACTTCCCCTCTTGTGCTGATATATGTAGTGGTGTGTCATCTTCTCTATCCTGTGCGTCAACGTTCGCCCCATGGTCCAATAGGATCTGTATGACGGCGATATCTCCATTCCGTGCCGACTGATGTAGTGGGGTCCAGCGATCCTTATTCAACAGATGGATAGATGCACCATGATCGAGTAGTAGCTGTGCGGCTGCGGGCCCTCCTTCCTCTGCGGCCATATGGAGTGGAGAATTTTCCCCATCAGTCTGTGCATTCACATCCACGTCATGTCGGAGTAGGAGCCGGATAACATCTAGATGTCCACCCATTGATGCATTATGAAGTGGAGTCCAGCCAGACTTATTCCGCACGTCAACAACAGCGCCATGCTCAATTAGCAGCTGTGCGACCGCGAACTTCCCTTCTTTTGCTGCTAAATGAAGCGGAGTGTTAATGTCCAGAGTTCGTGCGTTCACTTTCGCTCCACGCCCCAGTAAAAGCGTGATGATATCGGGGTTTCCGCTCCACGAAGCGTGATGTAGCGGTGTTCGACCGAGTTTAGATACCATATGAATATCTGCACCATGTTTGATCAGTAACTGAGCAATCGAAAGGTTTCCCTTTTGTGTTGCGAGATGGAGCGGCGTGTCGCCGTCACTGTCTTGTGCTTTCACATCCGCCCTGTACTCCAACAAGAGCTGTACTGCATCGGGCTGCTCATTCCATGTCGCCTGATGTAGTGGAGTCGAGAGGGTGTTGCTCCGTGCGTCAACAATTGCCCCGCGCTCAAGGAGCAGCTGTACAGCACTGAGCTTCCCCTCCTGTGCTGCCATATGTAACGGAGTGACGTGATCGGTTGTCTGTGCTCTAATATCTGCATTGTGACTCAATAAGAGTCGCATCAAATTGAGATGTCCGTTCCGCGACGCATAATGAAGAGGTGTACCGCCGAGCCTGTTCCGCGCATCAACCATGCTGCCAGCCTTGATCAGCAGCTGTGCAGCTGTGAGCTGCCCATCTCTGGCCGCCAGATGAAGTGGTGTCAAGTCGTCGTTATCTTGTGCGCCGGTATCGGCGCTGTGCTCCAGTAGGAGGCGCATAATATTCAACTCCTTCTCATTGAACACTGGGTATGTATCAATTACTT
>Ga0307510_10011080_pt1 | contig 10717 bp, 10 predicted proteins | sample 12_EM_MG_FD_207224 | JGI IMG/M metagenome (GOLD analysis project Ga0307510, IMG submission 207224) | Populus trichocarpa ectomycorrhiza microbial communities from riparian zone in the Pacific Northwest, United States - 12_EM | ecosystem: Host-associated > Plants > Roots > Unclassified | place... | reverse complement strand
GATATGGTCCCTCACGTTGCCGCGCATAAAGCGCATCAGCGGCTCTAAGAATTTTCGTTCGCCACCCCAAAAAGACTTTCGCAACAATATCGGCACTTTGGAGACATGCTGACCGGTCCGATTGATGTCCGCTTTCGGGGCTGGAAGCCAACATGAGGCTGAATGCACCCGTCCCGGGTTCACGAGTGCTCGCCCAAACTGCGCCCGCGGTCCGCCACCTCCGGGTTGAAACCGCAGGTGGTAGGCCAGGCATCGCAATGACGATGCGCACCTTAAAGTTGTACATTGTGGCGACAATCGCAGTTTCGTTCCAAACATAGCCTCGTTTCAACACGGCGCCGCCTGACTTAAACATCATCGCGCCCGAACTGCGCTCTTCTGCTTGCTCCCGCAACATGTGTTGCGAGTGCGTGCGTGAAGAGGTGCGTTGATGCGTTTTGCTTCCTGGGGGTTTGTTGCCGCTTGCGGCTTTTTACTGGTAGGTCCGGCGGCGAAGGCTGCCGAGATCCGTATTCCGGACCTGCCTTCGCCCCAATACGACTGGACGGGATTCTATGCGGGTGTTTACGGCGGCGGAGCGTTTGCGGCGTGGGCTGCCGATTACTGCCGAAATGGTGCTTGCCGCCATGCAGAGGGGCAGGCGAGCGGCTTCGCCGTCGGCGTCTATGGCGGTTACAATCATCAGTTCGCCAACCGCTTTGTGATCGGCGGCGAACTCGATTGGGGCAAATCCACGTCGTCACGGGACGAACTCGTCTTTGGCGACGGCGCGTTGTTGTCGAGCTTCGGCGCATTCGGCTCGGCTCGCCTGCGCGCCGGCTACGCGTTCGACCGCCTGCTGGCGTATGGCGCCGTCGGCGTCGGCTTCGCCAGCATCAGCAACGGCTACCGCTATACGATCCAGAAGGGCTGCGACACCCTGCAGCAGGCTATCTGGGAAGAGCAGGTCAAGGCCGGACTGATCGTGGGCGGCGGCTTCGAGTATGCTTTCACCAAGCATTTTGTCGGACGCGGTGAATATCTCTACGCCGGCTACGGCAGCACCACGCTGTCGAGTAAGGACCGCACGCGGGCTGAATTCCGCAACGAGATGCATCTCGTGCGCGTCGGCGCCAGCTACCGGTTCTGATACTTCGCTCTGGATGATCCGGCAGCGATTGGCTGCCGGGTCGTCGGCTTCTCCTGGCGCCTCATTGGACGTGCGGCGCGGTAATCGCCTTGCGGATTGCCGCGAGCGGCGCGCTGTCGTCGAACTCAATATCTTCGCCAAGACGCTTCAACCCGAGGTCGCGCCACAGCGCAGCAAGGTCTGGCGACACCGGCTTCGGCCCCATCTCGTTGTGAAGCCGGGTTAGCACGTCGACGCCGACGGCCTTGTCGGCGGTTGCAAGAATGCGCTCGATCGGCCAGTCCTGCTCATGATTGCCGCCGGCGGCGAGCACGCCGCGCATCGCGTCCTGCAAGCCTGCGCGATTATTCGTGCGTTTTCGGATTTCGATATCGGCCAGCAGGCAGAACATCGCGCCGCCCCAGTATTTGCGACCCCAGGTGGGCGTGTTGTCGAGGCCCTCGTCGCCGGCCTGCGGCAAGCCTTTCGGCATGTCGCGCATCATCGCCTGCCAGATTTCCCGCGCGTTAAGGTCTCCGGCCTGCACCCGCGCAACCGGCTCGACATAGACGGCCAGTCCCTCCGACAGCCAGGCGTAGCGATCGGGCATGTCGGGCAGGGCGGTGTGTACCATCTCGTGCACCATCACCCAGTCGCGCTGCAAGACATCTTCGGTGGAATCGCGGCCGAGCGGAATGCGAATGGCGGCGCCGCGATAGCCCCACGTCGTGCCGCCGCGGATGCGCCCGCCATCGACGGGCACCAACAGCAGCCGCAGCGAGGCGACGGGAAACCGCCCGTAATAGGTCGTGACGGCCCGGGCCGACATCCTGATCCAGCCGAGCAGTTTTTCTTTGGGCAGCGTGATGTCGCCCGGCGCGAACGCGACATGGATGGTGCCGCCTGATACGTCGAGATCGGTCCTGGGCAGCCTGTCGAATGCATCGTAGGGCATGCGATCGCCCCGCATATATTCCGATTGCGCGTCGGCGCGGAACGACAGGGCGCCTGCCAGCATCGCGGCGACGACGGCTACGGCAACGGTCCAGCGAAAGGCGCCGGCGGCTTTCATCTCAGTACGCTCTCTGGACCGGAGCCGATTGGTGCTGCTCGGTGCCTTGCGCGATGAATGCGGCGGCCTGCTCGTGGAGATCGTCAAGCATGGCGGCGAGCAAGGCTTCGCCCTTGGCCGATGTCGCCCGTGTCGGATCGCCAAAGCTGCCGGAGCGGCTGTAGTTCGGCGAGTTCGGGTCCGATGGCGTCAACGCGCCCGGCGTCTCCTGTTTCAGGGCGGGGCTGGCTTCGGCGCGCGCCATGTCGACCAGATGCGGCGCCAGCGCCAGCATCAGCGATGTCTCCAGTTCGTCGGCATGGCTGCCGTGGCTCTGTTCGGCCAATTGCCTGGCCACGCGGGGATATCGTGGACCTTCATGGATCCACAGATGCTTGACCCGCTCGCTCGCAAGGCGCATCAGGGCGCGGTCGACCGGCGCCAGCGTGCTGATCCCGGTATTGAGCACGAGCAGCTTTGGGCATCCGCTGCCGAGAATCTGCCCCGCCACCTCGCGCACCAGCGCCTCGAAGGTTGAAATCGAAAGGCTGCTGCTGCCGGCATATTCGACGAAGGCGGGGTAATGGCCGTAGGTCAGCGTCGGCCAGATCAGCGCGTCGGTTTTTTCCGCCATTCTGCCGGCGAGCCATTCGGCCTGAATGCGGTCGGTATTGAGGGGGAGGTGGAAGCCGTGCTGCTTGGCCGCGGCGCCGATCGGCAAGATCGCCACCGCGCCGTCACCGATGCGCCGCGCGACTTGGTCCCAATGCATGCGCTCGATGAAATGGTGATCGGTGTCCGTTCCCATTCGCCGCGCGCCCCCCTCTATGAGCCGACGGAAACATCCGTCAAAAGTCCCGCCGTGATCCAGCCGTGCAGATAACCCGCGCCGCGGCCTGCCGCGCTGTCGGGATCGTCATAGGTAGCCAGCATTTCGCAGAGCACGCCGAAGGGAATGCCGTTCGCCGCCTCGTCCCACATCATCGCTTCTTCCGCGAGAAGTTCGCGGAACATCGGCGTGACGTCCTGGCGCCAGATCAGCAGATGCGCGGGCTGCTCCAGCGCGGTCGCCTCCGGCGGCGCTTCGTCGTTCTTGAGCGCAAGCCAGATCGCGGCCGCGTTGCTCGCGAGCTCGAGCCTGCATGTACTGGGATGCGACCGGAATCGGAGGCCCGACCATGCTTCGGGCGCAAAGCCCGCCATGTCGGTCAGTTCGACGACCTTGCCTTCCGCGGCGTCGAAGGCGTCGTTGAGCGCCTTTTCGAGCGCTGCGAGATCGCACAGCTCGGGGTGCTCGGAGTAAGGTGCGGTCGATTTCAGGAACTCCGGCAGGCCTTGCGAGAACCAGCGCAGGTTCGGATGCCCGGACGGGCGCGCCTTGACGTAAGCGTGGCCCATCTCGTCGAACATCTCGTCGCCGAGATAAAGATGCAGCAACTCATGGTCGTTGCGCATGGCCTCGACCAGCCGCGAACCATAGGCATAGCGATAGACCCCGAACAGCACATCGCGCTTCTCGCGCGGACTGTCGAGGATTTCAGCCAGCACCGCTTCGTCGCCATCGAGGATGCCGCGCTGAAACTCGGCCTGCTGTCGCGCGAAGTCGCTCATCCCGCGCGGCTGCCTGCCGGCAGGATTTTCCCGGCCATCGCGCGGGTTCTGGCAACCTCGACCAGGAGTTCGTCGAGCGGCGGAATGTTGTCGTCGCGCTCGATCATGGTCGAGACCCGGCCGAAGCGTTTCAGCGCCGCGGCATAGAGCTTCCAGACATCCTCGCACACCGGGTGGTCGTGGGTGTCGATGATATGGGTGCCCATGTGGCTGTGGCCGGCCATGTGAAACTGCACCACGCGATCCGCCGGAATGCCATTGAGGAAAGTCATCGGATCGTAGCCGTGGTTGAAGGCGCTGACATAGACGTTGTTGACGTCGAACAACAGCCAGCATCCCGAGCGGCGCGACAACTCGGACAGGAATTCCCATTCCGTCATTTCGGAATTGTTGAACTGGACGTAGGTCGAGACATTCTCGAGCACGATAGCGCGGCCGAGAAAATCCTGCACCAGCTGGACGCGGCTGACGACGTGATCGAGCGCTTCGCTGGTGTAGGGGATCGGCAGCAGGTCATGCAGGTTCTTGCCGTGGACGCCGGTCCAGCACAGATGGTCCGACACCCATTTCGGCTCGACTCGCCCAGCGAGATCCTTCAGGGCTTGCAGATATTCGAAATTCGGCGGCGCGGTGGAGGCGATCGACATCGACACGCCGTGCATCACCACGGGATAGCGTTCGCAGATGCGATCGAGCGTACGCAGCGGCTGGCCGCCGGGCAGCATGTAGTTTTCGCTGATGACCTCGAACCAGTCGATCGGCGGATTGCCGCTCAGGATTTCGTCGTAGTGCTGGTGGCGCAGGCCGAGACCGAAGCCGAGGAAGGGCGGCTTGGCCGATTTCGCCGGGCGGTCCGCAAGCGCCGCCGCCGCGCTGTCTGGCAATCTACTTGCGACGTTCATCTCGTCTCCACTCCACCGCCAAACAAGGCGGCGTGTCCCAAACTGTACGCTCAACCTACCATGAATAAGAGGCCCGGCCTACACCGGGCCTCGTATCGGACCACGGCTTAAGACGGCATATACTTACCCTTGGCGGCGTCGCACTTCTCCTTGGTCATGGCCGAGAAGCCCTGGCCCTTGCAGGCGTTCTGGCCCTTGCAGGCATTTGCCCCGCCCTTGCATGCGCTCTGGCCCTTGCAGGCATTGGCGCCGACGCACTTACCTTCGCCGGCGGCATAGGCCACGGTCGACATGGTGGCGCCCGCCAGGAACAGGGTGGCTGCGGCGGCGGCAATGGCGGCGCCGGACTTGGATGTCATCTTCATTTGTATCCTCCAAAAGAAAGAGTGAGGGTGCATCGCCCGCAAGCAGCGACAGTTCCAGCCGACAAACGGCACCCAGAACTAGCTACGCGGTGGGTCTGGCCTTGGTTACGCGCGGGGCCGAATTTATTTCGACCGCCGGGTCGAAACAACGAGGGCCCGGCGGCGCCGGGCCCCCTCGCATTTGATCCGCCGATCAACCCTTGACGAACTTGGCGCCCATGGCAGCGCACGCCTTCTCGGAAGTCGCCGAGAAACCCTGGCCCTTGCAGGCGTTCTGGCCCTTGCAGGAGTTGGCCGAGCCCTTGCAGGCGCTCTGGCCCTTGCAGGCGTTGCCGGCCATGCACTTGCCCTGGGCGGCGTTCGCCGGCGTCGACACCGTCGACATGACAGAGCCGGCGAGGAACAGGGTGGCGGCGGCAGCGGCGAGCGTGGCACCGGATTTGGAATTCAACTTCATGAAGATCTCCTCGATGATTGTTTGAAGACACAAGGTAACGCCGTGAGATCTGTTGATCGTTCGATCACAGACCCCATCGACGCAGGGAGGGACGGATGTCAGTCAGATCGCGAAGACTTGCCGGAGGACGTCAGGTCTCCGTGATTTGAGTGCTCATCCGAAACCAGCTACGGGGCATCAGGCGATTTGGTTACAGAGTTTCGAAAGAAAATTTTCTTTTTTTGCAGGTGGACATCCCGTTGATGTTTAACCCCGGCGGCGCCGGAGTATTTCCTTGCGCGCAGCCATGCCCTTCGCGACCGCGCGGCGCCCGGAAAGCACGGTGCTTCAACAGATTAGCTGGGATGTCGATGCTCAGTTGCGTTGCACAACGAGATTCGATCGAGTTATCCCCGCGCAAGTTTCAGCCTGGCCATCTGCGCCACCGTGGCCTTCAACTCCTCGGCATTGAAGGAGGGAAACGAACAGATACGGTTGCTGCAGGCGAACGCCGCAGGCTCGCCAAGGTCGGGATATTCGACGTCGGGGTTGGGCAGCTTGCCCTCGCGCAGATCCAGCCACTCCAGGCGTTTGTAGCGGGCCGGCAGCGCGCGGGCCAGCGCATGCAAGTTTTTCGCGCGGGTGTCGTCCTTGTGTCCGACGATTGTCATGTGGGTGGGCTCGACCGCGAGTTCTTCGTCGGCGAGCAAAATGCCGGGCAGGGGACGCATCATCCCGGCCGAGGCACTGGCGAGATAGCGCATCGCGTGCGCGGCCTGCTCGCGATAGCCCTCATTGCCGAAGTAACGATTCAGCAGGTTCATGAACCGTGCGACTTGCACCTGGTTGTCGATCAGCTTGGCGGGTTTTGCGAGCACGCCGGTCTTGCCCTCCGCGGTCTTCGAGGTCACGAAGCCGCCGGCTTCATCCCGGAAGGTCGCGACGAAATCGCCGGACTTGGCGGCCGAATTGAGCCAGTCGCGATTTCCGGTGGCGGCATAGAGATCGAGGAAGGCCTGGCCCATCGCCAGCGTATCGCCGAGGAACGGGCCGCCGCGATCCTTCTCGCCATGACGGAAACCGCCATCCGGCAGCGCGCGGTTGTCGATCACCCATTTCGCCGCGCGTTCGGCGATGTCAAGCGCCTTGGCATCGTTGCTGACATTATAGAAGGCCGAAAGCCCCGAAATGGCCCAGCCATTTTCGCGCGCGTATAAATTCTTGTCGATGCGCGGCATGCCCAGTTTGCGGCGCTCGCCGTCCGACAGCGCGTAGTATTTGTGCCCATCGATATCGTGGTTGAGATCGGCATCCTGGCTGACATAGAACGCGCCGTCGGGGCTGGTCAGGAATTCCGCGAGATAGCGTTCGATGTTGCGCGCGGCGGCAAGATATTTCGGGTCCTTCCACAGCGCATAGGCCTGGCTGTATTGCCGGAGATATTGCGCCTGGAATGACATGATCTTTTCGAAATGCGCATGCGTCCAGGAGCCCGCTTCGGAATATTGATAGACGCCGCCCCACACCGGATCGATCAGTGCAATGGCGGCGTCGAGCGTCTGCCGGGCGCGCTTGGTCGCGGTGGCGTCGCCTGCCTCGGCGCGCGTGATCGCCAGATCCATGCTGTCGGCGTCGATGTATTTCTGGTTCTCGCCCCAGCCGCCGAGTTTTTCCTCGTAGGATTCGTCGACATTCTTGCTCAATGCGGCGCGCCGTTCCTTGTCGAGGAAGGCGGAGGTCGATGGCTTCACCTCGAAGGCTTCGCCGACCGAAGGTCCAGGCGACGGATCATCGATGATGGCTTTCAGCAGCGCCTGCATCCGTTCGGGCTCGATATATCCCCTGATCTTGGCGATCTCGGTGCCGTCGGGGCCGAACACGATGGTCGCCGGCCAGCCCCAGTCGCCATAGCGGCTCGACAGGTCGGGGTTGGCGTCCTGGTCGACCCGCACGGGGAGATATTTCGCGGCCAGCAATTCCCTGACTTCGGGATTGGCGTAGGTCGTCTTCTCCATGACGTGGCACCAGTGGCACCAGACCGCCTCGAGATCGAGGATGACGAAGCGCTGTTCGGCCTGCGCGCGGGCGAACAGATCCTCGCTCCATTCACTCCATTTCGGGCCATCTGCGGCAAACGATGGAGAGACTAGCGTGGCGAGGGCGAAGGCGACGATGCGGACGAGTTTCATGGCGGCTCCCGGAAGCGCTGACGTTTTGACAGCTACGCGCGCGACAAAATCCGGGCTCAGCTTTTCGCCGCTGTCACAGGATTGTGAGATCAGGTCGATTTCTCGCTGTGGCCGGCCGCATTCACCAGCAGCCGGTCCAGGGACGCAGCGCCGGGACCTGCGATGGCGAGCCACATGAAGCCGGCGAAATAGGCCGCCTCCTCGAAGCCGAGCAGCGTCTCCAGCGAATCGACATCGCCCCATTTCGCCGACCTGACGGCGACGACCATGACCACCGCCAGCATCGCGGCCGGGATTCGCGTGAACAGGCCGAGGATCAGCATCGCGCCGCCGAAGCACTCGACGCTGGATACGAAGGGGGTGAGGATCTTCGGGAAAGGTATTCCCCAGCCAACAAAATTCTCGGTCACCTGCGCCAGATTATTGAGCTTGCCCCAGCCGGCCAGCATGAAGGTGTAGCCGACGATGAGCCGCATGATCAGGGGGCCGGCCCAGGAAAAATGCGACGCGATCTGCGCGGGCAACAGGATGAGAAGATTGATGATGAAATGCATGCGAACCCCCCTCTAAGTATTTGGTGTAACGCGAGGCCGCGATCTGCGGTCCCCTCAAATCCGGTGCGCTCGAAAAATGCCGCGGCTGGGATTGCGGTAATCTAGCTCCGACAGCAATTTCGCAATGGCCCACCCGCTTGTTACAGGGCCTAACCGAAATTTTGCAGTGCGGGGAAAGTCTCCAGTAGCCAAATGCTGATGCTGGAGACGGAGCCGGTCAGGAAGCCGATGCCGGTGATCACCATCAGGATGCCCATGGCGTGCTCGACCTTGCTCAAATGCCGCTTCATCCGCGCGAACAGCGAGGAGAACTGCTCGATCATGAAGGCTGCCAGCAGGAACGGGATTCCGAGGCCGGCGGAATAGACCGCGAGCAGCCCGGCGCCCTTGGTGACGGTGGCCTCGGCCGCCGCGATCGACAGGATCGCCGCCAGAATGGGGCCGATGCAGGGTGTCCAGCCGAAGGCGAAGGCAAGGCCCATGGCATAGGCGCCCCACAGCCCGACCGGTTTTGGCATCGGCATCCGGCCCTCGCGCATCAACAGGCTGATCCGGGTCAGGCCGAGGAAATGCAGGCCCATGATGATGATCACGATGCCCGCCACGATCGAAAGCTCGGCCGACCAGGTGCGGATCAGCCCGCCGACCAGGGACGCGCTGGCGCCGAGCGCCACGAACACGGTGGAAAAACCCAGCACGAACATCAGCGCCGAGGTCATCACCGCCCGCTTGGAGGTCTGCGTCGTCTCGTCATTGGCGACATGCTCGATGGTCGCGCCGGTGAGATAGATCAGATAGGGCGGCACCAGCGGCAGCACGCAGGGGGACAGGAAGCTGACGAGACCGGCAATCAGGGCCGCCGGGATGGAAACATCGTGCATTGCATGACCTTCGAGAATTGCCACAAGGCATAGCGCCGTCCTGGCTTGTACGGAACAGACAATCGATAAGTTTCGTTGCCATTACGGCTCAAGTTCGGTCACAGAGCCGTGTCCGGGGTATCTAAATGGTCTCGCTCGCGAAACAGAGACTGCTATGATTCCGTATTGCGGTAATCAGACCGCCAACGGGACCCCTGTATGCGCCTTGGCATCCGCACCGCCATTTCCGCCCTCGTGCTGACGTCCATCGTCGTCAGCGCCGTCGGCGTGCATTTGCTGTGGTGGCGTACCGCCCATCAGGTCAGCCAGACGCTCGCCAACACCATCAACGACCAGATCGTTTCGGCCGTGGGCGACGAATTGCAGTCGATCACGACGGAGGCACGCTCCTCCATGATGGCGGTGCGAACGCTGCTGGCGGAAAAGGTGTTCGAGCCGCGTGACACCAGGAAACGCGAAGTCGTTTTCCGGTCGCAATTGCTGTCGCAGCCGACCATCTCCTGGGTGGCGTTCGGATGGCCGGATGGATCGTTCTTTGCCGGGCACAAGGCCGGTGATGGCGTGATCGAAATGCTGGAGATCACCCCGGACCGCAAGCTGCGGATCGACCGCTACGAATTCGTCGGCAACGATCTTCAGCTCAAGAACAGCCATGTCGAGGACACCAAATATTCCGTCACCGATCAGGAATGGTTTCGCACCGCCATAGAGACCAACGATGAACTCTGGGCGACCTTCACGACGCATCCCAAGGGGGAGCGGCTGGCGGCCGCCTTCGCTGCTCCCATCGATATTGACAAGAAGCCTGCCGGTGTCATCGCCATCATCATCGAACTGACGCGGGTGTCGAATTTCCTGTCGCAGCTCACGGTCGGGAAATCGGCCGGCGCTTTCATCCTGGAACGGAACGGCAAGGTGGTCGCCGCCCCCGATCCGAACGCCAATGAGGCGGTGGCGCTGAAAACCGATCATCCGCTGTTTCCCATCGCGGTCGAGGCGATCCAGAACGCCAGCGCCTACGAACCCGGCGAAGGGCAGCCGTTCAACACGAAGGTGACACGCGACGGCAAGGCCTATCAGGCAGTGCTGACGCCGATTTCGTTTCCGGGCTGGTCGCTGGTGACAGTCGTGCCGGAATCGGAATTTCTCGGTCCGGTGCAGATGACGATCCGGAATTTGCTGATCGGCCTCGCCGTGCTGATCGTTTGCGCGGGGCTAATGTCGGCATGGCTCGCCCAGCGCCTGATCGCCGCGCCGCTGATCAAGGTGGTGAACGAGATCCGGCATGTCGAGCGTTTTGACCTCGACAAGGTGCAGCGGCATCCGTCGCGGCTGACCGAGATCGAAAATCTCTCCGGCGCGATCGGCGACATGGCGCAGGGGCTCGCCGCGTTCCGGAAATACATCCCGGCCGATCTGGTCAAGCGGCTGATCAGCGACGGCAACGGCGCGCGCCTCGGCGGCGCGATACGGCCGATGAGCGTGATGTTCATCGATCTCGCCGGCTTCACCGGCATGTCGGAGCGGCTCGGCGACCGCATCATTCCGTTATTGTCGCGCTATTTCGATTCCGTTTCGACGCAGATTCAGGCGACCGGCGGCACCATCGATAAGTTCATC